>Ga0181390_1000189_pt1 | contig 26285 bp, 12 predicted proteins | sample 13SPOviralmetaG_FD_130085 | JGI IMG/M metagenome (GOLD analysis project Ga0181390, IMG submission 130085) | Marine viral communities from the oligotrophic San Pedro Time Series (SPOT) site, San Pedro Channel, CA, USA - 13 SPOT_SRF_2010-07-21 | ecosystem: Environmental > Aquatic > Marine > Strait...
CTAATGCCACAAATGGATGTGTTTCATCTGTACCTGCGCCACTATTCATTTCAAAACCAGGAGCTGTACTAACAATGCCAAATACATTAATGTCGCCGCCGTCTGTAGTTTGTGTAATTTCATTCTCGCCGCCTAAAGATACCACTGTGCCAGCTTCATATACTCTATCTGCATGATAACGTTCTGCAAGATCGGCATATTCAGCACTAGTTGCAGTACCTCTAAACTTATAGTTTGCAGTATTATTCATTTGAATACCAGCCTGTATAACTGGAAACTGTGTGCTTAACGCTGTTACGCCATCTTCTAAGTATTCGTTAGTTGAAGGCGTCCATGCTGTTGCGTCATCAGTTACGATAGTTACGATATTATCATCAACAATACTTTCAATAGTATAGTGTGAAACTCCTAATGTGTCAAGACGTTGTCTAACCTCTACACGAGTTGTTCCTGCTGGACTACCAATTGTGTACCACTGTCCGTTATCAAAAATTTTCAAGTAACTATTTGCAGTGTCGTACCATAGTTGTCCTTCTGTTGGATTAACAGGAGCACTCGCTGCTGCAAAGTTCTCCAACATATGTAACATGTTTTCGTTTAGGTACTCACCAAATCTGCTGGTGTTTTTACCAATTAACTCTAAACTAGTACTAGTATCAATAGTACCATCGTTTACTATAATTGGTGTTTTACTACTCTCTGAATAATCAATTGTATATGGCATTTCTTTTTCCTATTTAAACCTCACTGTATGAAGTTCTTATTCTAACTGTGTATATTACTTGAATTTTTCTATTGGCACTTTTTTGTACCGGATGAAAAACAACATGCGTTAACATGTTATCGTTGGCTGTGAACAGACCTAGTTCATCGAAAACATAATCTCCGTTCATATTTGTTGAATCGTCTAGTGTGTCTTGTCCTACTGGTACATTATAATCTAATGTACAAGTAACTACTGCATCACTATATAATTCGCCGTTGGTGTGTGAAACTTCTGTACCATTGGTTGCAGATCCTGAAACTGTTTCATCTACTGATTGACTATATGTTTGATTATATAGCGTACCTGTAGTGATACTAGTATTCGTTGCTTTATATGTAACATTACCTGTTCCATCAATTGTAGTACCGCCGTTTCCGAATCGCATCGTTGCAATATGATGTGATCCTGTAGATCCTACTTCGTTTGCTAATAAATTAGCAATTGCAATACTCATATTCTCAAAGTTAACGGCGTTACGTTTACGGGCCAATACTTCTCCTGTGTCTGGGTCTACTATTGTAATGTGACCTTCAACACCTATCATTGTTTTTTCTATTTTTGATACACTCATGTCTCTATTTCCATTTGTAGTATTTATATCGTTCCGGGACCTGCATTTCTAATGAAAGCATGTTCTGGTGAAGTACCTGCCGAAGCGAGGCTTACGCCACTATCGTTATAGGCTAATCTTAGATTGTCACCGTAATGTGCAAAGTTTTCTAAAACTGGCATTGTTGGTTCATATCTTACTGTAGTACCAATTGGTGTATTAGTTAATACTGGTGTTCCGTGTGTGCCTCGAGTACAGTAAAATAATGTTGTGCCAAGGATAGTACTTGGTCCTTTAGCACCATATTCTATTCTTTCGTTGCCCATCCAAATTACACCGCTATCAGGAAAGCCAGTAGCATCATCTACCATAATAGCATCATGATCACTAGCAATAACTGATGCTGCTGTTACAGTTGATGTAGCATCAACAACGGCTGTACTTTCTTGTATGCGATATTGTTCCCAAATATTCATACGGAACGAACGTGTATCGGTAGTTTCTGTAGATCCACTAGCATTAGTTTGTACTAGTATACTAATATTCTCATGTATGTCTGCAGGATATAAACCATCTCTCCAACCTTCTTGTACTGGCTGAATAAACACATTGCCATCGTATACATCACTAAATGTTGTAGTAGTAAATGCTGTTTCGATTGTATCACTAAATGCTACTGTATTAAACTCTCCGCCAGATAGACTAATGTCTCCTTGCCAGCCAATGCGATTATCACCTTGTACAACTGATGGTGCAGGATACAACAATGTAATTTCAGTATCTCTTTGTTGTTCAGTAACTTCTGCTGAACATGCATCTAATGTTGTTACTGCTTCTGTTGTTGTCCTAATTTTAGTATGGAACGGCTTAATTGTATTTACAAACTCTTCAACTACTCCAACGTCATATTTTTGATAAGTTTTAGACATTAGTACTGGATGATTTACATTTAATTTAATATATGTTGTTTTAAATGCAAAATCGTCTGTTGTGTTGTCTGTAACTGCTTGATACAGCATCTTGAACCAAAGTTTATTGTAGTAGACTCTAACAGATCCAACAAACACCTTACTTCTTAAATCATCGAACAAGGATGCAAGTACATTACTTGAATCATCATCAAAACCAGATATATCAAAGCCTGTACTATCAAAGCCTTTGCCGTACTTTGATTGATTCCAAAGTTCTTCGCTAATTCTTATAGTACCTTTTTCTTTCCAGACTCTCTTATATGTTCTAAGTCCGTCTTCTAATACTACTTTATATATTTCAGGACGATTAATTCCATCTGGGTGTGTAACTGTTGATACATAAACATGTGATCCAACTGCATCTAAGAAAGGTTCGCCAAGTACTGGTTGCATATCAAATGTTGTTTCGTAAATACGATCTGGTACTGTTTCACTATCGTAGTTATTTGCACTCCAATCAGCAAACGTCCAGTACTTGCTTACATCGTAAGTAATAGAACCTTCTGTAAATGTTTTATAAAATACATCTCTCCAATTTGGAGCTTGTCCTACTAGACAGATTTTAGCTAATAATTCGTTTGTTGCTTCAACAAAGTTTTGTCTTGCAGTAACAACATCTCTGAATAAACTTTGAGCAGGTCTTGTTAAATGACCATATCTATTATATTCATGCAAGCTCAAATCCGGTACAGGCTGACTCATTAAGACATCAATATCCATTTGCGGAGTGTCTTCTGGGAATGAATAGTCTATTAATTCTTTCCAATATGTTCCAGTTGTATCTGTACTAGGACTATTTCCTAAGTTACTTGCTACTCTGCTCATATAATATTTTCCAGCCTCTAGTACAACTGCATTAACTGCGTAACTTGTAGATGCTGAATATGTTTCAAAGCTATAGCGTTTACTTGCTTTGTTATATGAAACTAAGCTGTCACGTATTTTAATGTGCATGTATTCTGGAATTATACTTTCAGGATCACCGTCACTTAGTAATGTCCATTCTGTTAATGGTAATGTGTTACTTGATTGTATTTGATTAACCTGCACAACACTTGTATCACTAACTAAATTATCAATGTTAGTTAAGAATAATTTATCAGTACCACTTGCTGCACACCAAGAAATATTAAACGCACTTGGGTTTTCCAGTATAGTACTTAGTTGACTTATATTATAACGTCTTTCACCATTGAAATTAGTTTTGTTTTTAACCCAGAAGAAATACTGAGTGCTGACTTGCTTAGTACGTGGATTATAAAAAGTAGTCTCAACCCATTGGTAAACTTTTTGATCATTGATAGTTTTAAAATAGGCTTCACCTGTAGCAGCATTACCATCAATGATAGTCTCTGCATCTACTACATCTTTCCATTGTTCTGGAAGAACAGGACTGCGAGTCCACTCGTATATATCAATACTAGAACCATCAAATAGTCTTCCCCAGTTTGCTTGTTGATAATCTACACTACCTTGTTCATAATCTAAATAAACAGCGGTTGTTAAATCCCACCAACGCTTGCCAACATGTAAATCGCCCCAAGCTCTTTGATTTTCTACAAAACCATCTAAATTGTTATAGTTGTAACTTGCAATATCTGCTGTTAATTTAAAGTCTATTTCAGATGATATATAACCTGGTATAATACCTTTTGACGGATCATAAGTTTCTAATGTAGTGATAAGTGTTTTACGATCAGCATCATATATTTTTACATTTTCTATTAGATCATTTCTAGCTTGCGCTTGATTAATTCTAACTTTTGTCCAACCTTCTGTTCCTACATGTCCACTTCCGTTGCTGTATGTTCCTGTGTAACGATACACCGCAGGATTTCCGCTATTGTCATTATCAATATAAGCATAAATTGGTTGTTGCTCATCGTTTTGTCTAACACCTGCAAAGTTGTATTTAAATAAGCCGTTGATAGTAGTATTAAATGAACTTATTAACTCAGATTCTGTACTAAAACGAACAGGACGCAATGGATATATATTGCCAGCATCGCCTTCTTTATCAATGTAAGCATCAATATAGAACTTTTTAATATCAGCTGTATCAACTTTAGTTACTTCATGTATTCCGTCAATACTAGGAACAGTGCTACTTCCTGTAATGAAAACATAATCACCTACAGCTAAATTGTGTGCTTGTGTTACACCTGAACCAATAGCGACTGTAATCTCTGCATCATCTGCATCATTTATCCCTGCACATGAATAGTTAATATACATATCAAAGTCCATTGTTTGATAAACTTGATATCCTAGGTTTACATTACTTGCAGTACTATTATCAGCTACCCATATACTAAAGATATTTGGATCATTTGACATTTCACGGAATACTTGATTGCCGTCACTGCCTACAATAGCATTGAATACATTGCTTACTGTTGTTTGTGTTGCACTCAATGTTTCTGCACTAAGACCAACTATTGTGTTTGCTGTGCCTGCTCCAACTATTAGTTGTTCATTGAGACTTGTTATTTTTAGTCTGTTGTTACTGTTGCTTGCTGTAACTCCTGTAATACCAGCAGAGTTAATTTTTTCAATAATATCAATCAATGAACTTGCAGTACTGATTGTAGTAGTACTAGTTGTTGCAGGTACAATGCCTGTTCCAATTCCTATTGCATTATTTGCAGTTCCGTTACCAATGTAAAGTACACTGTTACTACTTAGAATTCTTAATAGTGCATTTGCAGGAGCAACTGACTGTGCAGTAATACCAGCAATTTGTGCTGCATTAATTTGAGATATAACTTGATTAATTGTAAGATTTGGAGTTGTTGTTTGTACATAACTAGTTGCATTTGTAGTTGTAGTCGACGATGCAAATCCTACATCAGCATTTGCAGTAGCCGCACTAATTCTTAAACTAAATGCTACTGTATCTGTACTTGTAGTTTTTGTAAGTCTAATTGCGCCGCCCGATACACTTGCTGTTACATCTGAAATATTTGCAGCATTGATTCTATTACGAATAGCTTGTACATCGTAAACTTTAAATCCTGATCCACTTTGTGTTGTTACAATAGTACTAGTTGCAAACACTGTATTAGGATTTGCAATTTTCCAATTTTTAATTGCAGTAATGTATTGTCCATTTTCTAATGCAGAACGTGCACTATTTTTATCTGTGTTGCTTATAGTTTCTGTACCGTTTGCAACGTTAGTTGCATTATAAGTTTTGTTTTGTATATTATTAATAATAGTTACATCTGATGTAAGCAAACTTAACAGCTCACTACTCCACGAAGGTGAAGTACCGTATTCAGTTACTAGCTTGTTTATGTTTAATCCTGCATCACTTGAACTATAATAATCTTGTAACCATGTGACCCAAGTATTACTACTATTTGCACTGATATATGCTACTCTTAGTGCATCCCACGCATTAATTCTATTAATAGATTCTGCTGTAATGTTTCCTGTATTAGTAGTCCAACTAGCATTAAAGCCGTTTATAAATGCTGCTTGTGCACTAATATTAGTTGAAGTAGATTGTGTTTCGTTAAACATAACACTAGTATTATCAATGATTAATTCTTCTGTAGCACTGCCTGTAATGCTTGCATTAGCAACACTGCCATCAACAACGATATCATTGTAACGAGTGGTATTAACAACATTGCTAAATGTTATAGTTGAACTATTAACACTACTTTGACCAAGTATTAGTGTTGTGCCGTGTGCAATTACATTACTACTGCTAATATCTTGTGTGCCAGTGGCTTGTATCAAATCTAGTGTTACTGTTTCAGCTGATTTTTCTAGTGTTACTACATTTCCATCTAATATAATTGTTGCGCCAGAAGTTGGAATAGTTGGAAGTGTAATTGTGCCTGTTATATTAATAGGATCATTTGGTCTTGTCAACCCACTACTTCCGTCTGGGTCTAACATTTCCCAAGTTTTACCTTGATACAGTACTTTATCTTGAAATTTGTATGATGTTTTATTATCCCAAGTCGTAACATCTTTCCATGCACCATAGAAGTTATAATCATTACGTGTTTCTTCAGGGAATTTTTTGAAGTCATCTTTGTTTATGACTCTGTAGTCCGTTTCTGTCAGCAAAGGTAAGCCAGCAGTTACATAATCGTTTTTATAAAGTTCTTCATCTTTAATTGTATCATAATCAGTGAATCCTCTAGCAGTACGTGCTACAAAGTTATTACCTGCTGTGCCTGTTACTAGAAGATCACTACTGTTATCAATATCAATAACAACATCTGACAATACATCAACTCTAGGAGTACTAGAAAATCTAATAGGCTGTGGGTTTGTTGTTAGTAAAGACTTAGTAAGTTCAAATTCAATTGTATCTCTACTTCGCACATCTCCGTAATCACTTGTTCTAATAGCCCACTCTTCGTAAATATCTGCGTTACTGATACCACCTAGGATACTGTTATTTCTCATAAACGCATTTACACTAAGTCTTGTACCTTGGTATTTTCTACTACCTTTAACAAATTCATATATTGTATCATCATCTAAATCTACAAGGTCTTGTGCCCAACTTGGCTTATTGTAGCCTGTATTAAACCTAGCAGAATCAACTAACTGACTATTGTTAATATTTGTTCTATTTTCATAATACTGATCGGCTTCACGAGCAGTTGTATCAAAGTTATTATAAATTGTATTACCGTCAATAATGTAGCCTGGAGCATAAAGTTTGCCGTTCCAGTCTTTTGTTCTGCTACCACGCCATATAATATTTTTGTGCATTTGACCTAATGCAGGACTGTAAACTGTGTCGCTAAAGTCTGTTACATTGTCAAAAACAACAGCATGTTCCAGTGCAACTTTATACAGCCTTAAACCATATATGTTTGTATTTGTATCTTTTTGTGTAAATGTTGTAATAGGAGAACTTGTGTCTAGTAACTCTCTTGTAATCAATACACTGTTAGATAGGATCTGTTTTCCTTCAGAATCTATTATATTATATAGTCCGTCATATTTTTTATTAACATTATCAAAATACCCAATCGTACCATCAGAAATACTAATACTTGTTGAATTCGGTATACCAACAAACGTGTTAGTTTCTTTACTGTTTGCCCACATAACAAAATCACTACCAACATCACTCCAAGAATCAGTCCATCCAAAACTGTTTAAGTATTCGCCATAACCTAATATAAATGAATACACATCTTGTAAATTAGTTAAAACTGTGTTGTAGTAAAGTTTTTCTACAGAGTCTTTATCATATAATTTGTATTTGTCAACTGTTGTATTTTGTATTCCAACAATAGTGTTAGCACCAGTAGTAATAGGTTTGAACCAATTGAAATATTGTGTAGTTTCATCATATCCTGTAATGCTATATCCAGTAGAAACTTTTGCAATTTTTATACCGCCGAAAAATAGTTCTGCACTTGGCTGATTTAAGTAAAGTGTACTTGTTCTATTTTCTTCAGGTATAATTACTTTACCTTTGCCTTGGCTACTTGTTAAAATAAAGTCTTGATTAGATGGATTAATAAATCCTTGTGTTTGTATCAAAGGATTAAATGTTAAGTTTTCAAATCTTGTGTTAAGATCACTTGGTATTGTTCCATTATTTTTTGCGTATTCTACAATACTATTACTAAGTCCATTGAAATATTTTATTCCATCTATTGCTAGTTCTACATGTAAACTTACATTACCATCGTCACTTGTAATAGTCGGAATACTCTGATAGTTGCCGCCAGGGTTATCAACACTCATTGCTACAACACTACCAGTTTCAACTACGGCAGAAACATTTGCGCCATTGCCAAAGTTTGCATAAACTGTAAATTCAGAACTGTTTGTAAATGTATTATCGCTTGATACAACATCAACACTTGTAACAATACTGTCATTAAAACGTGTGTAAGAAAATTCAAACTTAGTATTATTTCCTAATAATTTTGTATCATTGAAATAATACTGCATAGTAGAAATGCTCGAATTACTTGTTTTACGTCTTTGCGTACTTCTGAAGAATGTATTTGTCATCCATAATGGACGTAATCTCATTAACGCTTCTGCTAAAGAAGTTTTGTACTCTGAGGTAATTCTCCAAATATATTCAATAGGCCCAATGTCTCCAAACGCAAATGGTTTTGCTGCATCAACTGATGTTGGAGTCGCTACAAGATTACTTGCAGTAGGGTCATTGAGATCACCGGAAGTTGTTACAATGTCGTTTGTGTCCCATATATAATTACTATATGCATATGTAATATCATAAAGTTTCTGTGCTTCGCTTGGGTCATTGTAGTGTCCATATTTTAGTGCTTCGACTAGCGCATTACGTTTTGTAATATTAGTCCAACTATAATTTGTATCCCACCATGATGGTTTTTTATTGTATCCCAACATCTCCCATGGATGTGTGTGTGGTCTATCAGTATTAAACCAATATGTATATAGTCCTCTCCAGCCGCCGATACCGCCACTTACACTACTGTAGTTCCAAGTCCACGGATTATTTGGATCATAGTAATCATCATCTTGAAGATTTAAAATGCCGTAGTTTGTTTTCCATTTATTAAATCCACTTTGCAATGCATTGGTTAAGTCTGTCCAACTATATGGAGTATCTCGATGAGCATTAGGCATAACAGTTTTATAATCTTGTACTGTGTTTAATTCTGTACTTAAATTATTAAAAATCCTGTGCTCTAAATCCCATATAGCCGCATCACTTATACTATAACCAGAGCTTGCTCTGTCATACAGTTCAGTGCCTTGTCTATAATAAATGCTACCGTCATGGCATAAAATGCCTCTAGATGTAGTAACACCATTGGATTCAATATCTAAATTACTAACTAATTCAGGAGTATATGTTTTTACGAATCCTAGTTTTGCTGAACTCGGAGGAACAAAACTAACACTGTTAAATGGGAACCAGCGAACAAGTAAATCAACTCCGCCATCAACTGATGAATAAGTTGGATTGATTTCACTAATATTAAGTGTTATCTTATTTTTTGTAAGTGTATACTGTTTTCCTTCTTGAATAGGGAACCATGTACCGCCAGTGACATAGTAATCTCTAACAAAGACTTGAATATGATTTTTTGTATCATTGTATGTGTTAATAGTTTTAGGCAAGTCAAATACTTTACTATCGCTAGTAGTAAATCTATAACGAACGACTTCTGCATCTGTATACATTGCCATATCACTATTAGCAAATGCATTGGTATTATTTTTACCAATGTTAATATCTTTAAGAGCTTGATCTACAATTTCATATGTACTTTTTTCTATTGCCATTGTATTATGTAACTGTCTTACTTTTTGTAAAAACTGTGTTCTAAAACGCTTATATTGTTTTGATACATACTTAATACTACTAAATGGATTGGTGTCTGTGTCCATTAGTGTTTGACTAATAAGTTCAGTACTAAATGGTTGTTGTCTAATTGTGCCGCCATATTCATGTACATGCGGAATCTCTTTATAATTATTTTGTCCAAAGAAGTCGCCACTAAAGTTTGGCATACCTGTCATTTGTTGACGCATATGTTCTTGTAAATCGCCAAAACTTGCAGTCGCTAACCAACTGTTTTGCGAATTATAAACATGCGTAGGTGCAGCCAGTTCTTTGCCATCTGCATCTATTACTTTGTCATCTGTACTATAGTAGATATCAATTACATTGTCAACTGCCGCAGTTGTACTAAGTGTAATGAATTTTCCACTTAGTGAATAAGTTGTTACTGGAACACCGTTATTATAAATTTTCATATCTTCGTTTAACGAATCATCTATAGGCATTAAAAGACCTTGCACTTTAGAACTTCCTACTTGTTTGTACAGTAGCGGATCTGTTTGTGCTTGTGCAACAGTTACCGTATAAGTCGGACCAGTAAGAACAACACTAACGTTAGAATTTGCTGTGCCGTCTAAATTAACAAACTCTAATGATTCACTGAAATACTTGGTAAATTGATAACTTACGCCTTTTCTAATATATAATACAGGATTTACTTTTCCAATTGGTGTTAGTCTACGAACTTGGTTGTCTGTAGTGCTGAGTACATTAAACCCGCTACCTTTTTTAAATATCTTAAATCTAGACTCTTTTAGTTTAATGTCACTTGTTCCCAAGTTAAATGTCAATGACTTTGAAGGATCTGTAATAACATGTCTAATATGTCGTTGAACAGATTGTCCGTTACGTACAAAGTTCCAGCCATTATGATATTTTAGAGTCTCTATATTTTTATAGTAGTAGTACCCATTGATTTCATTAACTGTATTCGCACCAGTTTGAGCTTGATAGTTTGCATTATCGCTAATAACATTGTACTGATAACGTGTTGCGCCTAATTCAAGGTCAAACATATATCCTGGATTATTTCCATAATCTGTGCGTTTAGGTGCAAAGCCAAGTGCTGTATCTATTGCGCCCGAACCCTTAGCATAATCAAATATTTTATCACCACGGAATGTACTGTTTGGATATACAGTATTACTATCTAGCTCAGTTAGGTTAATATCATATAATGTAAACAGTGCGCCTTCACTTCTGTGATCTTTTTGTTGTCCATATCGCCATTTGTTTCCATTCCAATACCATTCACTTCCGCTATAGATATTATTAGGATATGTTTCACCAAATATTTCATTGTAGCCAATTACAGTTAAGATTTTGTCTCCTGCTACATAATTACTAGTATTAAGTACTTCTGTTAATGTAATGCTTGCGCCAACACCATCTACACGGAATATTTTATTAGTGTAACTAGCATCAGACTCTAAGAACAAAATTGTGTCGCCTTTTGCAAGAGGTTTACGAACAACTTCTGTCCAGTATTCTCTGTTTTCAAAATAGCTTGGGTTTTTAGATCCTGCGTGTGTTTGTATACAATTCCAGTACGAAGGTTGACCACCAAGTGTAAACTTTACTAATGCACCTTTGTTGTATCCGCTTTGTGATTGCCAATTATCAGTAATAGTATTTTGTGCAAGATCCCAACTTACACTGCCTACGATCTCTGTTGCAGGATTGCTAACATTATCAAACACATGAGTAACGTTAGCAATATGTCTTGTACCAAAATCATATTTTTGCATGTTAGCACGATATTCTATAATAGGTCGTATAGCTCTATATTCTTCTTTGATATAATCAACAGCCGCTAATCCAAGGAAGTCGCAAATTGTATGTATTACTTGCTCATGCATCCATAGGTTACTACGTGCCCATGCGCTCTGATCTTGACTCCATCTTTGTTCTACAACATATTCACGTGCAATGATTACAAGTTCACGTTGATCAAAAGGTCTATAGTCAAAACTTTCGCCTTCTGGATCAAACCTACTAGGTTGTCTGCCGCTGTATGTTGTTTGGTTTAACCAATTACGTGTTTCATATTCGTCGACACCTAGGCTTGCTGTAAATTGTTTAATAAATTTAATACCTGTAGTATCGCCAACTCCATCAACAATAAACACATCATCTACTGCATAGTTAGTTCCCGATGTGTAAAAACTATGTATTTCTACTTCCTGGTTTAATGCAGGTGCTGTTGCTAAAATAACAATACCAGCAACATTGTCGTGATTGTAATCAGCAGGATCTACTATTAAGTTGTTTACATATACTTTAACAGTAGTAGCACCTACTGCATTTGTGTTAAATCCTTTTACACCAGGTGTGGTTTGATGCACTTTGGTTATTTCATATGGACTAAATCTTATTCTCATACCATTTCTAAGTTGTAGTGTTTTACTATTAGAAAGTTCTGGTGTAGTATAAGATAAATTTCCAGGAATAGTATCAATTGTAATTGGGTTTGTAGGAGTTGAAATAACATCAACTACTGGCATTTGATCAACCATAAAGAAGTAGTTATGATAGTTAATAAACATATCATAGTTAATCGGTATATCTAATGTATAACCTTCTTCATTGAGTTGGTGTGTTTTACCATCTAAATCTGTTTCGTTGTACTGTAGTGCATTAAGTAAATCTGCATAACTTAGTACATTTGAAATGTTATTATCAGATGTACGATTAACAGCACCTGGGTTAAACTCAATACTATCATCATGTGGATCAGTTACTGAACCTGACAGCTTATATTCACCAATATGTGTGTTAATAGATTGTAAGCTACCTGTTGACATTAGTTGTTCAAGTGTACTATCTAAAAACTTTTTGTTTACTGATGTTTGAAATATATTAGGAAGTAAATCTGTTACATTTCGTGTGCCTACATATTCTGAACTTTCGCCAGGTTTAGTTATTAGTGGTGCCACTATTGGTTTTGCACTATAGTCTTTCATTATATGTTTGCTCCGGTATTTGCTGCTATACTTGTTGGATTAAGCAGAACATTGTCATTGACAACAATATTACTTGTACTAATTACAGGCATAAACATTTCATCACTGTTAGCAGGTATCTCAAATAATCCAATTTCACTTGTAGTTTCACTAATAGGATTTAGTGTTACTTGCGAGACTTGACCTATCATATTATTATGTATAAAGGCTGCAAGTTCTGTAAAGTAAAACGTTTCTCCAAAATCCCAATTATCAATATTGAAGTAACTTTGAATTAACTTAATAGTCTGCTGTTTAATTTCTGTATCACTCAGTGATGCATTTGTAGTTTTTGTAATAACAAAGTTTGCTTGTAGCTCACTATTAGCTAAATCTCCGAACAGTAATTTATACTTAACTGGTCTATAAATTACTTGATCACTTATGGACTTCTTAGCTTCAAGAGAAGTAAACATATTTGTTAGCATATTAACTGTGGGTGGATTTGGTTTCGTGTAACTTCGTCCGTCAAATGTTGCCCATCTTCTAAAGTCTTGCTCATAACTTTTTAACAATACAAATGTATCAATGATGTTTGTTTGCGCAGGATCTATTAGCTGATTTAAGTCTGCTACTCTAGTAAATTTTGAATCAAGTACTGCTCTGCCGTTTACTACTGATGATCCGTTCTCATCATATACTGCATAATCATATCCGTGTTCATTAACAGTTCCCAATTTAATTGTCTCATTTTGTATAATTTCGTCAAATGATGCTGGGTTGTCTGGGAAGCCGTCATTATTAGGATCTGCTAGTGTTAATCTAATCTTATGTGGATCCGTATATCCATCTGTGTATGTGAAATATCCAAACGCATTAAACTTATAATTTGTGTTTAGTGGTGTACTGTCTATACTACTTTTTTTGTTAATACCAAGTATGGTAATATTATCTAGACTTGGTTTTAATGTTTCACTACTAAATGTTTCAGTAAAGTTTAAGTTATTGAATCTTATCTGCTTTTCACTACCAAATACATAACGAGTCTTTCTAGTTAAGATCTCCCAATGTGTTCCTGTATAGTTTAATCTTATAATCCAACTATTGTCTAATCCAGTGCTACTAGTGTCGCCTTCTTTTAAACGACTCCAGTTAGCTACACTATTACTTGTAATATTGTTATTTGATAAATCACTACCAGTAACAATTTTCCATGTTTGTGAACTTGCATCATAACGTAATCCAAAACTATTATTGTTGGTTAGTTCACTTATTACATCTGTCTTAATATTTGTTTCTAATGCAGGTTCCCAACTTGGAACAATGCGTTTAATACGAGCACTACTTGGAATAGGCTTACTTAATACAACTGCACCTCTGCCTGTAATATCTAAACCCGACGGTGTTCCGACACTGTTGTCTTCACCAAGTCCAGTTTTGTTTAAACCTGTAACTCTAACCCATTCTGTATCTGCACTAGCAACAAATACTTTAGCACTAGCACCAGTGCCTCCGCCTCCGGAAAGTGTAATATTAGTTGCTTGGTTATAGTTTAAACCTTGTGTGTTAATGGTAATACTTACAACTTCTCCTGCTGCAATATTAGCTGTAGCTGTTGCACCTGATCCAGCACCTGTAATAGTTGCAGTTGGTGCACTAGTATATCCACTACCGCTAGTTACAACTTCGATAGTTTTAATATATCCGTTTGTCCAAGGCGTTGTAATGAATTCTATAAGTCCGTTTGTTTCTAATTTTCTTAGTGGGAAAGGTGCTGTTTCACCTAATCTTTGTACAACACTGTTGTATGTAAGATAACCTGTACAACTATTATTACTTTTGCTTACTTGATTCCAGCGATATACATTCAAGTCACTTCCATCAGCATTGTTATAATTTATACTAGCAGTTGTATCACTATAATGTAAGTTACCATTGAATGAACTTTCAACACCATACCAATGTCTGTCATAGTAAAAATTCTTAACTTCAGGATTATTTAGAATAGGATTAATGTAACGCTGGAATATCTGTTCACTGTTTAAACTAGTTGGCAACGACACAAGTTGTCTTGCTGTAATTTCATCTTTGTAAAGATATCCGTCGGATAAAAATTGTGTTGCATCACTGTAAGTTGCAGTTGGATCATGAAAGTCTCTAAAACGACTGTGTCCACTGTGCACACGGTTGATACTTTTAATTTTGCGAATGTTTTCGCTTACTGTTACAGGAAATAAACTATAATCATCACTAGTTACCATACGATCTTGTGTACCAAAGAAACGACTTGCATTTGCTTTAATACTGTCAATACTTTCTCTTGCACTTGCATTGTTAACAGTTTCTTTAAGACTTGCTGTAAACTGTGCACGATAACTATTGCCATCATTAGCAATATAATTAATTGAAAAACGTGATGATCCAAAGTTATCTGGAATCAAACTGTAACTATTATTAAGTCCTGTGCGATACCATACACGAATAATTCCACGTGGAATATTTCCGAAGTTGCCATCGCTGAACACAACACTAACCTGATCGTCTTCACGACTTGATACAGTGTATATGTCACGTACATTATTATTAATACTGTTAAATGCTGAATTTAGTCCAAATAGTTTATCTACTCTAGTCCAATTTTTTTGTACTTGACCAACTTCGTCAATTGACTGTACCCACATATTTCCATTGGTTACATTTGATTCGTTAATATCTAGTACTAAGTTTGCAATACCCTTGTCGATATCAAAGTCTTTGTACTGCAACGATCCTTGTTTAAAACCTAAAAAGAATCCTGTGTTTGGACTACTAAATCCTGCATTATCATCTTTGTATAGTATATCAAATACACCATAAGGATTAGGAGTTTTTTCTTCAATTCGATTAAGTGTTTGATTATAGTAAACACTATGCGCCGTAAACGCCGCACGTTGTCCACTAAGTATTCCATTAAATGGTAGTGTAACATCTGTGCTTGTACTATTAGTTCTGTATACTTCATTCTTTACATTATTACTTGAAAAACGTGCAAACGGTGAACCGAATTGACTACTACTTTGAAAGATGTTATTCATAATTGTTAAAAAGTTTTGGTAAGTGTTAGGATCTGTTACATCTTCAAACTGTACTTCAACATTTGCAAGACTTGTGCCGTCTACATCATAAATGTTTTGATTTGTAACAACGCTGTCTATCTTTAAATATCCACTGGCAACGATATTCCTAGTAGGTGTATAGTTTAAAAATTCAGCAATGCGTAAGGCGCTTTCTCTGCGTTCTGCTGTACTTAAAAAGTTCTCTCTTGTATTAAGATCATTTCGAAATGCTAAGTTATGACCTAAGAAAGCCATAAGTTCCATTAAACTTACAAATTCACTTGAACTAATCCAGTCATTAAAGTTTTCCGGATAGTTAGCGTTAATGTATTCTACCATACTGTTACGTATAGTATCAAAATCATATGCCTTAAAATCTGCTTGTGCAAAACTTTCGTATACTACGCTGAAATCTTCTGCTGCAAACAAGCTACTCTGTCTTGCGCCTTGTGCCATTATTCTTCACCTATAAAATTTAGAAACAATTCTTCAGCTGTTCCTGTGTCATCATATAAAAGTTGTACTCTAACGTTTAGTGTATGATCATTTGGTTTTTCTAAACGCAAGTCTTGAAATATCCATCTTGGATCACTTTCGATAATGCGTATTACATCTTTTTTAACTATACCTTCAGTAATTGGGTCTAAAGGATCAAATAGTATATCCCATATACTACATCCGAATTCTGGGTTCATAACTCTTTCACCTTTACGTGTATAAAAATGATTCAAAAGGTCACGAACAGCCAAGTCCTTATCAACAAGAACTCTGTTTCCGTTAGTAGAATTTACAGTACTATATCCAATGTATGTTGCCATACTAATATTTATCGTATAATTCTATGCTAAGTTAATCAAATAGTAATACTGGTATCAATGATGTCGTTTTGATTGAGAGATTTAGTAATAGTTAAAACATTACCATCTATTGTGTAATCGTAAAAGTGCTGTATTATATCTCCGTTAACTTTAACTAATAATTTTTCAACAGGATCCATACTTGGACTACTTACTAAAGTAAAGTTAGTAGAGTTGCTATAAATGTATTGCTTAGAAAGTATAGTACTATTATATTCCTTTGCTATGTCACGTTTAGTACTATCTGGAATATTAGGTAAAAACTTTAAAGTTTCTGCATAATAAGCAAATCTTGCACGTTTCAACTCTTCTCCAACAATAGCTCCTAGTTCAGCTCGAGATCGAATGTTATAAAGACCTTCTGTTCTTAGTCTTTTTCGATTCTTAGTTTTTCCATAATCTGCTAAACGTAGTATTGTGGCTGCACGAACACATTTTTGTTTTTCAATTGTACTTCTCATAATCATACTTGCTAATGTATCCCAATCTTTGTTACGAATCGGCAACAATAGATCGTATATACCTTCAGTTGCATAAACTTCTAAAAAGTTATTAGTTACATAGCTATGAAATAATAATCCATCATATACACATTGCGGCAACAAAAATATCTCTGATCTTCTCAACTTTTGATTAAACTGTGTTTGTTTTTTCTGAAAATCATCTTGCCAAGCATCGAATGCTTGTTGTTCTGTTACAGACGTAGTAACGTTGCCTTTTCCATATCCTTTAAGATTGTATGCATTCCACGAATTAAACCCAAGTGCTACATCAATGAGAGTATCTGTTGCACTTATAGTTCTAACATTTAGCATTGTATCAAATGAAGTTTGATCTTTAACAATAAAGTCGGACCAAACAGTTTGAAAATAAGTAGATACATTTATTAAATTTGTCATTGTGGGCCTACTTTCCCAGACGATGATTGGATATTAGATATGTCTATATCTTTTGCTGTTCTGTTTATTTTACTTGGTGCTTGAGATGCAACTGCATTAGTATTTTCTAAATGCCCGCCCCAAGGTTCATGTTCTGGAACTCTAGGATTAACACTTTCTTTAATAGATGTGTTTGATGTTAAGCTGCCGCTTGTTGGTCCTACAGCACCAAATGCTTTTGGCCCATTTAGATCAATTAGTTTAGCAGTTGTTCTACTAAATCCTTCAGACTTTAAGTGCATATTAAGATCTGTTGTTAATCTTATATCTTTGTTTGATTTAAACTGCATAGGACCGTCAACTGTTTCTGCTTGTATTCCTGCTGCACCACGAGCTTTTATATTAAAAGAATCTGCATCCATGTTAATATCGCCGCCTGCATAAAAATTAAAGTCTTCTTCTGCATGGTAACTTACACTGCCCTTTGCATAAACATCCATATTTCCGTTTTCATCAAGCTGAACCCAGCTAGTACCGTTTTGATTTATAACATAAACAATTCCAGCAGTATCGTTGATTAAAAATTGACCTCCTCCAGCACTACGAATTCTTATTAAGTTATTATCGCCGCCTGCTCTATTTTTATCAGGTGTGACACATTCTCCTTCTTCAAACTCTTTAGTACCGTCGTCCATTACAAGACTATGTCCGTTTGGTGTAAGCATACCAGCTACCCTACTAGGACTTTCTCGTCTAGCACCACTACTGCTTATACCTCTGATAGGATCTAAACCAAGTCCTTGTTCAGCAATAGGTAAAACTATCGGATGTCTGGGTCGTTTATTACCTTTTTGTTCTTCGAAAGGAGTCACATCAAATGTAGGTTCTACTCCGTTATCTGTTTCACTAGCAGGAATACCAGGAAGCATAGAATTTCTATTGCTATCCCCTAATACACCTAGCAAATATCCTTCTTGTTCGCTGCCTGTAAATGCTACTAGTACTTCTGTGCCACGTGAAGGAGGCGGTGATGACTCTCCATAAGCTAAAGTAAAGTCAGGTCTTTGTATAGATCCGCCAAACTTTGATAATGATCTAATTTTGTGATACTTAGATCTGTCTTGTGCTGTATTTCTTTCTCCAATGGTTTGATGTCCTACAAGTTCTACTGTAATAGATCCTTGATAATCAATATCTACATTATCAACCACTTTAGCAAGATACACACCCATAAGCGTGTTGTGTTCATCTTTTGGACCTTTTCGATGTATGTCGGGTATTCCAATCGACGGTAAGTTCTTTCCTGTAAATCTATCTGCCATTTTATTACCTTACGTCATCATATTTCTAAGCCATGTGGGTGCAGGAATATCTCGTGTTTCGCCGCTTCCTCCCCAAAATGTGCCTCTATTAGCACCGATGCTTTTTCCTACTGCAATATCAAAGTGTCCAGTATTGCCACTCATGTACCATTTATTCGTAGGATATCCGTGATTTGCCCAACCAATACTTGGTGTGTATCCTTGTGCAGTAGCTCTATCATGGAATTGTTGTGAGAATGATTGAATAATAGCTCTATCAGCAGGATTCCCAACACTTAGTCTACGACCGCCACTATAAAGTGCAATGTCATGTGCATCTCCATGATGTCTGCCACTACTAGATCCTGGACGTAGTCCACTTGTGCCATCAATTGTAACACCTGTTGCATTTGCAGAATCTATTAAGAGTTGTCTCAAGTTTGAATCTGTTCGACTATCTAAGTTTGTATGACCTCCTGCATTATCAACTCCGTTTGCATTTTCTACTGCACCAGTATCAGGAATATTAGGAGGTACTGCATCTGAATTATCTGTGCCGTCATTTTCAGTTTCGTTAACGCCTGTAGTTACATTATTTGTGCCTCTGGTTGCTCTATCAAATACATTACCAAATAGTAATTCTTCGTATAATGTGTTTACATTTGTATTCATATCTCTAAATGATGACAACATCATTGTAAATGATCCGTTGGCATAATTAGCTTGTAATTGATACACTCGATATACACCTGTAACAGCAAAATTTTGCTTTGCTGACATTAAGCCTGTTTGTTCATCTGGATACGTAGGGAAATTTAAATTTAGGAAATACTGTAAGCCACCTCTATCGTAGTCTGCTTGTGTGTTATTGTTATAGTTTCCTCTAGGTCTACCTAGCCAATAAGGATCACCTCTGATATGTAGTGTTTGTTCTACTAAGTCAGCTAAACTATTCAAATTCATTTCTACTGCACCTAACATAACTGTGCCAACATCATCTTGTCCTTTGTCTGGACCCATAGTAGGCAAACTATCTACTGGTGCATATCTAAAGTTTAGCGGCAATAGATCTGTTAAGTCTTTTTCACTATACAAATCGGATTGTGTTATGTAACGCTGTGCTAGTGATGGCAAATCAAGTCTATTATCTGTGTTACCTTTTTGCTCTTGATTAAACTCATTATATCTCTGATCGTATACTTGTTCTGCAAAAGTTCGCTGAGGTGCTAGTTCTCTAATTTGAAGTGAAAGTTCGTTATTTTCTGCTTCTAATGCTTTTATATCATCACCTAAACGAATAGCAGAGTCAGGCCCAGTAATTTTACTACCCAGCTCTTCAATTTTGGCTTGGTTAGAATCCATATTACTTCGCATAGAACTTATTCTGCTTCTTAAACTATTTCTGTCTCCACGTAGTTGTGCAATTTCAAATTGAGCGTCAGATGCACTACTGTTGAATGAATTTTCTCTATGTTGTAAAGCGCCGCTGTTTATTGCTTGAATTTGATAGTATACATTATTAAGTTGTATGTCTAAATCTGTAACTTCTGTGTTAAGACCTGTATGTATATAATCAAATCTCTTTCTCAGTAATCCTTTGTCAAATATATTTTGCAGACGCTTAGATTGCAAAGCTGAGGATCTTACTAATTTAGTGTAGCTATTAGGATCATGCACAACTTCAGGTGTTAAGTATGCACCACTAGTATATGTTATTTTCTTTTGATAGTGTTTTAATACAAAGTCATAAGCTATATATTCGACTTGCGTATTGTATTTTACCCACTTAACTATATCTGCAAGTTGTGTTGCGTCAGCTTCGCCATCGTCTGGATCTTCTTTTGCAAATCCAGCGTCAGTAAGTAATTTTTTAAAATTTCTAGTTTGATAAAGTGCTAGACTCGTTGCAGATGTTATTGCAGTACCAGCCGGAAATGCAAAACGTAGTGTTCCAGCACCACTTACACTGATACCACTATATTGCTGTAATCTAGATCCGGTTACGGCATCAAATTCGTATTCAAGCCATTCACTTACATCAGTCTTGAATTCGTATATAGTTGGCAATACTCGCCCGATTCCATTTTTAGCTTGTTCATCTGATTGTTCTTGTACTCTTGTTTGAAATTCTGTTAAGAATTGTCCGTAAGTAGATGCTTCGACTACAATATCAGCAGTTAAGTGAAACTCAAGTCTGGAATACGCATCTGTCATTGTTTCAATAAACGATCCTGCATATTTGCTTGCACCATCAGCATGGTCCATAGTTAATCCTGTGAGTGTAGTCATATAATAGTATGGGCCAATAATAATAGGAACAGCTTGTCCGCTTTCGGTCCAACCTGTAAATTTAAGTTCTAAAAGATAGCATGCCTGTAGATGGTTTTCAATTCCTAATTGCTTTGCTGCTGTGTATATTCTAGTAAAAAATGTAGCGCCGCTGGTTTCGAGGAAGTTAAAAGTAAATTGGTTAGCAACACTATTTCTGTTTTGTTGTGCAAATGTAAGCACTAAGTCTTGTGTTACATTTTCAATACTAATTTCATTTTCAACACCTGATTCGGCAAGTGTAATGACTCTATTCATATCTAATAGATTATCAAATTCATGTGCTTCCATCGGATGACACATGTGCACTGCCCAGCGATAAGTGTAACTTTCATACTGGTTTAGTATGTTTTCTTGATATAAGGATTCTAAACCTTTCATTAATTGTTCCCTGGTGATCTATAACGCTTTGGCACAACAATATCAAGACCAGCTACAAAGTCATTGATCGGATCTTTGAGTTTATCTCTATTATAATGTACTAGTACCCACCATAGTTTACTAGAGCCTAATAGATCATTTGCCATTAAGTCTGGACGTCTGTTGTACTTATTGCTGATAGCAACTAGTCTTGTTTCGTCACTCAAATTTTCACTAGTTAGTACAGGAGAATAGTTTTCTAGATATTTCCTATTTGTTTTAGTGCTTACATAGTTGCTGTTAAGTCCGTATCTTGCCATTAAATAAATCCATCTCCGTATGCTTGACCTGATAAAAATGATGATTTGCTAAATCTAAGTTTTTGTCTGTCAGGACTTTGTTGTACCATTAAGTCTAATGCAACTGTCATAACGGCAGGAAGTGCTACTCCGTTTACTTCTATTAAGTCAGTATCTGTTTGCATAGGTAAACTGAATGTTCCGACTAGTACAGGTACAGCTTCGAACATAGTTTTTCCATATGCGCTAAATCTTAGCACAGGAGGCGGAGTGCCTGCTTCTGCGCCTCCGGCACCTCCGATATCATTGATGCCATAATACATTTTGGTAACACTTCTTAAAAAGTGTATAACACCTTGTGTATACAAGTGCTCTTCTTGTGTTGAATGAGTAAACTGAGCCGTTATCTGAATGCTTGGACTTGGTGTTCCAGAATAGGCGTGGCTTGTATAGTTGGTATGTGTTAAACTATATGGACTATAGTTTGCACTCTGACTATAAACAACATCTGGTTGATTAGGAAATATTATACCTCCTGTGCTTCTCAGTGCAGCAGCCGGGCCTTGGAAATATTGTGGAGCAGTTATTTGTAACTTGGTTCTATTTTCACTCGATATTGCCATTTAATTTACCTTTCACAAACTCATACACTTTAGGATTAAACGCTCCGAAGAAATCTTTAAATGCTTGTTTTCTTTTTTCTTCTTCAATGCCATCCATACGCATTATATTTCTAAACGTAGTAGCACTACGCCCATCATCCTTGACAGGTACAGTGTAAATATATCCTGCCTCATCACTTGATGTTAATTGTTCACCGTCTTTATACATACGTAAGTAGCCACCTGTTTTTAAACGTCCAGCATCTTTTTCACTGAATACTAACAGTACCGCAGTATTGTTTGGATCTTTACCAGTTGCACTAACGTCAGGCTGATACGGACTAGTACGTATAATCTTATCAGCTGGTATATTAAACATGTCTGTCATAATACCTGTTTTTTCTTCGTAACTAAACGGATCCTTTTCTGGCTGTGCATTCTTTGCTATTGTAGTAGCGATAAATACGTTACCGGAACCAAACTTACGAACAAGATCCATATAAACTTGGTAATGGCCACTATGCATAGGTTGAAATCTGCCACCATAAAATACGGCGATATCATTTGCTACAGCTTCAGTGAGTTGCGAATATCTCATTATCGTTCTCCTATGCTACTATTTATTGTTTGATTAAGTGCTACTATAACATCTCGGTTGACACAACACACAATAGATGCTATATTAACAGTAATTTAAGGAAAAGTTAATGAAAAGACAAAATTATCTTAATAATAAAGATATGCTAAAAGAGATACACAAGAGTAAGCTATCATTTTGCTATCTAATAGAAGAAGATCATGGAAGATTTGACATTATTGTAGAAGACTATGATGAAATTTCTAAACCAGAAATCATTCAACAAGCCAGAGAAAACAGAGCACATCAACTAAGTGCAGAAGGATATGAAGCAGCATACAACAAATGGTATGCAGGTCCAAGGCGTGCAAAAGACAAACCTAAGCAAGCTGACTCTAGAGTCGAAGCTGATGAGATTGATCCAAACTCACTAGTGTTTAGATTAATGACATTTGATCATGTACCGTTAGAACCAGGCAGAAAAAGTAAACCTAAGACTGTAGCAGATCATCATTCTAAATGTAACTTCCCACCATTTAAACACTATACTCAAATTGACAACAAGATCAATGAAGTGTGTAGAAGTCACTGGGAAGGTGGTTTAGACAACGGAAAGTTTAATACACAACACGGTAATATTAGCAACGAACTAGCAAAAATGTATATCAAACTATGTGAACGTTATAGTATGCGTAGCAACTGGCGTGGATACACTTATGTAGATGAAATGCGTAGTCATGCACTACTACAGTTATCGCAAATTGGTCTACAGTTCAATGAGCTAAAAAGCCAAAATCCATTTGCATATTATACAGCCGCAGTAACTAATAGCTTTACTAGAGTGTTAAATTTAGAAAAACGCAACCAAAACATTAGAGATGATTTACTACAAGAAGCAGGTCAAATGCCATCATTCAGTAGACAGTTAGATCATGAAGCAAAAGAAAAAGCAAAGTATGATGAAAAAATGGAAAAAGAACGTAAAGAAGCCGCTGGCTCAAACTTCTGATTGACATTTAATAACTTAGGTAGTATTCTGTAAGTATGACATTTTTTAATCAAGCAGCCTGTTTCACTGACATTCACTTTGGTAACAAAAACAACAGTCATCAACACAATAAAGATTGTGAAGATTTTGTTGATTGGTTTATACAAAACAGCAAAGACTGTGAAACTTGTATATTTTTAGGCGACTGGCACCATCATCGTGCCGGCGTAAACGTAAGCACACTAAATTACAGCGTTAATAACGTTCGCAAACTAAGTGAAAACTTTGAACATGTGTATATGATTATGGGCAACCATGACTTATACTATCGAGAAAAGCGAGACCTTAATAGTTTGCCTTACGCTGGATTATTTGATAATGTAACTCTAGTAGAAGATACATTAATAAAAGACGACATTGCACTTGTGCCTTGGCTAGTTGGCAACGAATGGAAATCCATTCATAAAATTAAATGTCGTTATATGTTCGGGCACTTTGAACTTCCGCATTTTAAAATGAATGCTATGGTAGAAATGCCCGATCACGGAGGACTAAACACAGAGCATTTGTCTGCCCCTGAATATGTGTTTAGCGGTCATTTCCACAAGCGTCAGCATAAAGGTAATATTCATTACTTAGGATCTCCTTTTCCGCATAACTATGCTGATGCTTGGGATGACGATCGTGGTATGATGAAACTTTCGTGGGGTGGTAAGCCAGAGTATATAGACTACGATGGGCCACGTTACAGAACAACTCCGTTAAGCAGACTAATAGATGAACCTGATGTTATTCTAAACAGTAAAACATATTGTCGTGCTGTACTTGACGTAAACATTTCATATGAAGAAGCAAGTTTTATTAAAGAAACATTTGCGAATCAGTATCAATTGCGAGACATTACACTAATGCCTAGCAAAAAAGAAGAACATGCACAAGACTGGAGACAAGTAGATGATTTAGAAGTTGAAAATGTAGACCAGATAGTGTATAATAGCTTAAACGCTGTAGACAGTGAAATGATTGACAAAAAATTACTAGTGGATATATATAACAACCTATGATTATCATCAAAGAGATTACAATTAAAAACTTCATGAGTGTGGGTAATGTTACCCAGGCTGTACGTTTTAACGACAACGGACTTACACTTGTACTAGGAAACAATGTTGACTTAGGCGGCGATGGTAGCCGTAACGGTACTGGCAAAACTACAATAATTAATGCATTATCTTATGCAATGTATGGAAATGCACTAACTAATATACGTAAAGACAACCTTATTAATAAAACAAACGGTAAAGGTATGTTAGTTACACTGAACTTTGAAAAAGATGGCGTACAGTATCGTATTGAACGTGGACGTAAGTCTAATATTTTTAAGTTCTTTGTAGACAATGTCGATACAGAAGAAGGAAACGAAGCTCAAGGTGAGAATCGTCAAACACAAACAGTAGTCGAAAAACTATTTGGAATGTCACACGATATGTTTAAACATGTTGTGGCGTTAAATACATACACAGAGCCTTTCCTTAGTATGCGAGCTAACGATCAGCGAGCAATTATCGAGCAACTGCTAGGCATTACAATGCTAAGTGAAAAAGCAGAAGCTCTTAAAGAACAGCAAAGATATACAAAAGATGCAATCAAAGAAGAAGATTATCGTATTAAAGCAGTTGAAGATGCAAATCAAACAATTGAAAAAAGTATCAGTGACCTTGAACGTAGACAACGTCTATGGAACTCAAAAAAACAAGAAACACTGCAAGAACTAGAAATTGCGATAAACGTACTACAAAAAATTGATATTGAACAAGAACTAGCTAATCATAAATTACTAGCAGATTATCTAGCCAATAAAAGTCGATTAGATGAAGCTAACCGATGGATTTCTAGAATCCAAGCTGATAATACAAAACTAGATAAACTTATAATTAAGTTAGAAAAAGAGATAGTACTACTACATGATCATAAGTGTCATGCATGTGGACAAGAAATACATGACAACAGTCATGAAGAGTTGTTACGTAATAAAGAAGATCAACTAGCTGATGCACGTATGCAAATTTTAACTAATGGTACACAAGAACAAGAACACATAGAAGTGATTACTGAAATAGGCGAACTAGGTCAATTACCAAGTACATTGTATAATACAGAGCAAGAAGCATACGAACATCATAATCAAGTTGAAAGTTTACGTACAGAGCATAAAAATAAACAAAAAGAAATAGACACTTATCAAGAACAAATTGATAGCTTGAAAGAAACTGCTCTACAAGAAGTTAGTTGGGATACAATGAATTCTCTAGTAGAATTAAAAGAACACCAAGACTTCCTGTACAAACTATTAACAAACAAAGATAGCTTTATACGTAAACGTATTATTGAGCAAAACTTACAGTATCTAAATTCTAGACTTGCTTACTATTTGACTAAAC
>Ga0181390_1000192_pt1 | contig 26227 bp, 34 predicted proteins | sample 13SPOviralmetaG_FD_130085 | JGI IMG/M metagenome (GOLD analysis project Ga0181390, IMG submission 130085) | Marine viral communities from the oligotrophic San Pedro Time Series (SPOT) site, San Pedro Channel, CA, USA - 13 SPOT_SRF_2010-07-21 | ecosystem: Environmental > Aquatic > Marine > Strait...
ACAAAGGACTGTTCAAATGGCTAACACAATTGACGTAGCATTTATCAAACAGTTTGAAACCGATGTGCATCTTGCTTATCAGCGCATGGGTTCCAAACTCCGCAATACAATTCGGACTACAAACACTTCCGCTTCTGTATCTCGCTTTCAGAAGATTGGCACAGGTGCGGCTTCCACAAAGTCACGCAATGGTAACGTGAGCACTATGGAATTGGCGCACACCACAGTTGAAGCAACAATGGCTGACTTCTACGCTGCTGAGTACATCGACAAGCTCGACGAGTTGAAGATGAATATCAATGAGCGTCAGGCCGTTGCTGAATCAGCCGCTTCTGCATTGGGTCGCAAGACCGATGAAATTATTGTCACTGCAATGGATGCGGGTGCAAACTCAACTCAAATCGCTGACACAACTGGCGCACTGGGTAAAGCTGACTTGCTTACATTGTTCCAAACTTTTGGCGCAGCTGACATTCCAGAAGACGGGCAGCGTTATCTTGCTATGTCCCCTGCTGGCTTTGCTGACTTGTTCAACATTAACGAGTTTGCTTCTTCGGACTATGTAGGTCCACAGCAACTTCCGTTTGCTGGCGGCATGACAATGAAAGAATTCTTGGGCTTCAAGATTTTCTCAACGTCTGCTGTAGCTGGTGGCAAAAACTTTGCTTACCACATGCGAGCAGTTGGCTTGGGTGTTAACGCTGACGTTAAGACCGAAGTAAACTACGTACCTGAGAAGGTTGCACACCTTGCCACATCAATGATGTCAATGGGTTCTGTTGTTATTGATGACAACGGTGTCTACGAAGTTCTGGACAACAACTAAATTGATCGGGGGGAGAAAGCTCCCCCCTTTCTATCTGTTCGGAGGATTTACATGGCTGTTCTTAGCACTTCTGCTAACACCCCGATTGACGTATCTAGTCGAGCTCTCATCTTAATTGGTGCAGAGCCCATTACTTCTTTTGAGGATGGAACAAATGAATCATTAGTTGCAGCCAACATGTATGAGGATGTAGCTCGATCATCATTAGTAAACTGTCGTTGGCGGTTTGCTACTAATCAATCAGTTCTCAACAGGTTATCTGAAAAACCTACTGGTCGGTATGATGCCGCATATCAAGTTCCATCTGACTCCCTAATGCTTCATGCGGTTACTGTTAATGATTTTAACATTGAGTATCAGACTTATGGCAACAAAATATTCTGCGATACAAGTAATACCTCAGAGGTAGTTCTTGATTATACCTTTAGGGCCAGTGAACAGGACTGGCCTTCTTATTTTGTAATGGCAGTTCAGTTTGAGTTGGCTTCTATCTTTGCTTCTTCCTTAGCCCAAGATGCTAGCTTAGCTCAGCTAATGGGTCAGCAAGCACAAATTACAATGATGCGGGCTAGAACTTTAGACTCACAGCAGCAAACAACTCGCAAACTATCAACATCAAGGTTTATTGCTGAAAGGCGCAGCTAATGCAGAAGGTACGAGTCCCAGTAACTAACTTCTCTTATGGAGAGGTTAGCCCATCTTTGTACTCCCGTACCGACTCAGCGGTTTACACGGGTTCAGCGCAGCGTATTGAAAACTTCTTTCTTCGCGCAGAGGGTGGTGTCATTAAAAGGGCTGGCCTTAGAGCAGTTTACAGAAATGACATTGTTATAGACTCTACAAAGACACAGCAATCACGGCTGTTGCCTTTTATATTTTCCGATGACGAGCGTTATGTAGTTTCCCTTGAGCATCAGAAGATAAAGTTTTTCTTTATTGACCCAATAACTGGCGTCTTAAATTTAGTTAGCACTCTGACGCAAGACATTAATGGCAACGCTTTAAAATTTACTGATACGTTTTTGCATGAGTACACGTTTGCTCAAGCTGGTGACGTTATGTTTATTTGTCATCTTACATTTTCGCCTCAGCAAATTGTTCGTACAGGGCTTAGCACATTCCAAGTGGAGCCTTTTGTTTTTGACGCTAGGTCTGATTTAACTAAAATATATCAGCCTTATTATAATTTTCATCGTCAAGGAACTACGCTAGAAGTATCTGCCACTCAGGGTAATGGTGTTACCTTGACAACTTCAGATCCATATTTCGACACAACTGGACTTCATGACGGAATTACTCTTCGCTATCATGGGGCTGAAATTGAAATAGTATCAGTTCAAAGTACAACATCAGCGACTGCAAATATTCTTGACATATTAACAGTTAGATTGCCCGTTAACTCCCTTAGTACAACCGAAGGTCAGGCAGATATTGAAGTTACAATGGTCAAGCATGGCCTGTCTGTTAATGATTCGATTACTGTTTCTCATGCTGGTACTGTGGGAGGCATTTCAAATAGCCAAATAAATGGCACGAGGACTGTAGTTGAAATTGTAGACGATGATAAGTTTGTTATGACCGCGGGTTCAAACGCTAATTCTTCTGAAATTGGCGGCGGAACTCCAAAGATTACAACGAAAGCACCAACAACTTCTTGGGAAGAGCAGTCATATTCTGCACTTAGAGGCTTCCCGGGCGCGGTTACTTTTCATCAAAACCGTTTAGTTTTTGGCGGGACTTTGTCCCAACCAGATTCAATGTGGTTTAGCAAAAGTGGAGAGTATTATAACTTTGATGTTGGCGTTGCAAAGGATGACGAAGCTATTCATGTGACTGCAAGCGTTGGTGAGATAAATCAGATACGTCACTTAGTTTCCAATCGTGACCTACAGGTTTTTACAGCGACTTCTGAAATGTACATTCCTGCTTTCAGCAACCAGCCAATTACGCCAACAAACATTATTGTTCGGAGGCAAACTCCATTTGGCTGTGATTTTGTTCGACCTCAAGCGCTAGACGGTGCTACCTTGTTTGTTCAAAAGGGTGGAGCTATTGTTAGAGAGTACGTTTTTGCTGATACGGAAGCTGCGTATGTTGCAAACCCAATTTCTCTTATTTCTTCCCATCTTATAAAAACACCCATTGAAATGAACACAATGTATGGAGCTATGAGCCGCTCAGAAAGCTATGTGTTTGTTACAAATTACAATGGAACTGTTTCGGTCTTTAACTCTAATAGAGGTGAAGAGCGTGCTGGATGGACAGAGTTTACAACTCAGGGCTTCTTTAACTCTACTGTAACCATTGATGACCGTGTATTCGCCAGCGTGATATACGATCAGGGTGATAATGTTGAAGTGTTTGCTATATGTGAGTTTGACGAAGCATATAATACAGATGTTTCTAGCCTATACACTGGAACAGCAGGCGTCTTCGATGTATCTGATTTTTACGAAAACGGTGCAGTTCTTAATGTTGTAGATGGAAACAATTACGTTGGTGAGTTTACAGTTGCTAACGGAGAAATAGATGTATCTGCCATTGATCCGAATCTAACTGAGGTAGAAATCGGATTGAAGTTTAATGTAACTTTAACAACAAACCCCTTAGACATTGCTACTGGCTCTGGCCCTGTAACTGGCTCACCTCGACGTATAGGTAGTGTAGTAGTTGATCTTAATAACACGCTGTCTGCTACAGTAAACGGCGCTAACCTAGTATTAAGAAATGTAACTGATGACCTTTCATTGCAAGTCAACTCTTTTACAGGCAAGAAAGAGTTCCGTCTAATGGGTTACAGTAGAGACCCGCAAATTACAGTAACACAATCTGCCCCACTTGCCTTGCAAGTTAATGGTATAGTAGCGGAGTTAACTTTCTAATGGGACTACCACTTTTCTTAGCAGCTACGTCTACGTTTCTTGGAATGTCTGCATCTAATAAAGCAGCCAGAGCTCAGCAACTTCAAGCAGAGCGGCAAGCTAGGCAGATGGAAATTGATCGCAAGCTAGCAGAAGCTCAAGCTATCGAGATTCAGAATCAACGTATTTATGAATACGATTATGCAAGATCGTCAAATAATGCTCAGTTTTCTTTTCAACTTGGCGGGGGTGAAAGCTCTAGTCTTGATGCGTATAGAGAAAACCAAGAGCTAACTATGAGTGCCGATGTAGCTACAAGCCAAAGACAAGCGGGTATGGAAAGTAGCAGCAGAAGTGTTGCGGCTTTGATCGAGCGTCAGCGTGGATCAAGCGCCCGTTCTGTTGCTCAAATCAACAATATGTCTAGGCTTTTTGAGTTGGGCTCACAAGTAGCAAAAACATATACTCCACAACAGCAAACAACATATGCCCCAACGTCAAGCCTACGGCCTATAAGCCGGACTTCTTAATTTATAAGGTGTAAACTATGCCAGTAATACGCGAAACACGAAAAATCTTCAGCCAACCCATTGGTGTTCGCAGCTTTGACACTGGCGAGCAGAATGTGGGTAATGCTATTTCAAGGTTCGCTGATAGAGCCGGGCAAGAGTTTTATCAGCAGGCACAAATAAATGCTGAAAAGTTTGGGGCGGAGGCGGCGCAATCGCTTTCTGGAGAAGAGCTTAAATCTTTTGATCCAGAAACTGGCAAGCCAGAAGTGCTATCAAGTATGGATGGTATGGGTAGCATTGCATCATCTGCTTTTGAGCAAGTAGTTGAGCGGCGTCTTGTTGACACTATTGATAAGGATATACGACTTAAATCAGCAGAGCTTGCAATTAAATATGAAGACCCTGTGCAATATCAAAATATGTTTGAGTCATTCCTTGGCTCCATGTCCAAAGGCGCTAATGATCGTTTTAAAAATGTAATCATGGACTCTGGTTCATACATTATGAAGTCAACTAAAATTAAGTTGGCAGATGTAGCTAGAACTAAAGCAAGAGCAGCGGCAGCAGCTAATGTTTCTACAACTAACGATGAATATGCTGAAACAATTTTTGACCAAGCGGCTTCGGGTAACATTAACGGTGCGGAGCTAATGATTAGAGAGCGCGTGAAAGCCTCTCAGGAGGCCGTAGGGGCGCAGTTGTACAAGCCCGGGTATGAAGACAAGGTAAGGTCAGAACTAGGCGCACAGGCCATGTCAGGGGCTATACAGGTAGCGTTGCAAAAAGCGACCCCAATACAGCAAGCATCAATGAGAGTTTACATAGGGAGCCAAGGCAAGGTTGGTGGAGACTTGCTTTCCAAGAAACAGCTCGAGGTACTAGAGCCTTTCATTGGTTATGTTGACCGCTCTAATACAAGCGCCTTGCTTGCTCAGGCAAATGTTGTTTCTTCAAATCTTAATGCGGTGACCGCCGCAAAAGTTGCTGAACAAGAAGCTCGAGCTAAAGCTCGCATATTAGATTTTTCTATACAATATGCAGAGACTAGCATCGCTCCAGATCGTTTTGGTAATGTTGTTGCAGCTACAGAGGCTTGGACGTCAGGAGTTCCCGAGGCTATTGCTGGCTCAATAAGTGCTGCAAGTAAAGCATACGAAGCTAATGTGCTTGAACTTCAAGATGCAAGACTCTCTGGATTAGGTCAAGACGAATACAATGCGTTTATTCAAGACTCTCGAAGGGCTGGGCTTGATCCAGTTATTTTTGGCATGGCTAGTGATGGTAATATAGAAGCCTTGAAGACTGCATTGTTTAATCCCACGCCAGAAAACATCTCAAGACTAAGTCCTAATCAAGTATCAGCAATTGGTGCTTTAACAAAAACTAGGCTTTATGATCCTACCGAAGATAGAAACTACGTTTCCACTCTTCTCTCAGGCACTCAAAACGCAGTTCAAGATAGAATTGATAAGAATATGCGTAACGCTAATCTTTTTGTAGAGGTTGAAGATGTGTCAACGCAATTTTTTAACGGCGCTTATAATTTAGAAGCGCTTTTATCTGCTGAAGAAAAGGCAAACACTGCATTAACTTCTGGTGATATTACTGACACTGACTACATTTCTTTATCTAATGGTTTACGCTCTGCGGCTGGCAAGGGCATAGTCAACATTGTTGCAGGGAATATGTCTTCTGAAGAATTAAATAGTCTTTCTGTTTATGTTTTAAGCGGCGGAGAAGAAAAATCAGGAGTTGGTTCTCATGTAGCTACCGCTGGGGATTCTATTCTTGGAATTGTTCCAAGCGATCAGATAAGTGGCGTTAGTAATCACGTTAACTCTGTAAGAGAAAAGGTTACTAGAAAAGAAGCTATTATAGAGCAGCAACGCAAAAAGCAAGAATTACAAAATACACTTTCCGCAAACGCAGGTAATCTTCTGGATAAAAGCCATCGAGTTGCCCAAGATGAACGTCTTGAAAAACTTGGCTTTAACATTGTTGACCCAAGCACCTACGCAACAAAAGAAAGATCAGAGCAATTTTTTAATGCTTTGCGCTCAACAATGCCTCAATCAATAATTGATAACCTAAATGCTATTGCTATTGGTATCGAAACAAATAACGCAGAATCTTATTTGCAGATATTTGCGTCTATGCAAAACGATCCTACAATAGAAGGCCCGTTTGTAAGCAGGTTTGGATCGGGTCAGGGGGCAGTAATTAGCCCTAAAACTCAGGCCTTATTACAAGATATTTTTGAAGTTTACAAAATACAACCTGCAAGCGGTGAAGAAAAAAGTGTTTCGCAAATTGCTATGACCTTAGTTGAGATGCGCAATGACGATAAATCAAAGCTAGCTATTAAAAATGTTTTTGGCAAAATGAGCCCAAATGAATATGTTGCAGATGCTTATGGGGATTTAATAGCAGAAGATTTAGATGGTGTTGCAGAATATTTAGCCGGAACAAATAGAACAAAAGAACAGGTGGACGCTCGGCTAAAAGAATTAGTAGATCAGCACTATTTAGAATCAAGGATTGTTGTTGATCCACGTTTTCCAGCGGGAAGGCTTAATAAAACTTCGTATGCTCTTGAGAAAATATTCCCAGATGAAAAAAGAAGAAACGCTTTTAAGGATTTAATTGCATCTAAATTACCAAAAGGCTACAGGCTTGCAACTCATATAGCGCCCAAAGAGACTGGGCTTATTGAAAATATTGTTGAGCAAGGTCCAGTAATAGGTTCAATAACTTCAGCAACCAGCGCAATAACGGCGGCATTTGTAGGCGATAAGCCTAGAGATAAAACAGTTTACTTGGTGCCAAATGAAAACACTCGGGGAACAAGTTATTATACTTACTATGTAGATGAGAACAACGAACTGCGCCCTTTAATTACACAGGTAAACAATGAGCCATATCTTCCAATGTTTAGCGCAAGGGATTTAGCAGATTATGATCAAAAGACTTTGTTGACTGAAAATCAGGTTATAAAAAAACAAGTCGACATAAATCAGGCTCTTGAAATGCACGGGAGAACCCCGCGAGAAACTTCATTTGAGTCTATTTTTAATTATTTTGGAGGAGATTAAAAATGGAAAATGGATTAAATTTTGTACCAGACATTGAAGTAGGAATGGATACTGTTTCTGCTCCTGATTTCTATGAAACTGTTGGCGCTTCTTTAGGTTATAAATACAATCCATTACTAGATTTTATTTCTGAAACAATTCAGTTTAGAGAGCCCTATCAATTTGGTGAGCGTGGCCTCCCGCGACCAGATTACAATGCTAGGCAAAACATTCCAGAAGATTTAATGCCTTATAGCTCTTCGCTTCTTGATGCAGACAGTCAAGCACATATGGATTTTAAGGTAAAAAATCTCAGAAGGGGCCTTAAAACAAGAGAGATAAACGCTCGCTCTGGATTAGGGGTATCATTTCTTGCTGAAGCGTTTGATCCAGTTAATTATATATCTGTTCCATTACGTTTTGTTGGGCTTGGGGCAACCGCTTTTAAATCAGGTCTTCAAGGAGCTGCGGTTGTAGGCGCTCAAGAGGCCATTCGAGCTCCTCTTGATCCATTGGCAACAACAGCAGAAACAGCAATTAATGTTGGGTCCGCATTTGCTTTCAGCACAGCACTTACCAGCGCTTTATCTGTACCCGCAGCGCGTAGAGCTAACGCAATACAAAAAGTTGAAGTTGAAATAGACAACTTGCGTAAAGCAATTGAACCTCTTGATGGTGTAGAGATAGATCCATCTATTGCCAGCAGTGCATTTACCGATTCATGGCTTTTTAAATCTATAACAACGCCAATGAAACGCGTTCTTCAAGATGAAAAGGTTCCTAACAGCGTTAAGCTAACTATGCTTGATATTGCTAATGATGCTGGCATTTTGCTTGCGGCAAACAAAAAAGGCTTTGCTATTAAAAACTCAGTATTCCAAAACGCTAAGCTGCGTGATGGAGAATGGGTGCAAGCATATGATGAAATTGTATCAATCTGGGGTGAGTCTCAGGGAACAGGCGTAGTTAAGCCTTTAGATTATATGTATAAGCGCTCTGACTTTGAGACGTGGTTAACAGAAGTTGACTCGAAGGCAATGCGCGGTCAGAAGCCAGCTAATGATTTTGAAGCTAAGGCTATGGATTCATTAAATAACTTCTATAGCAAGTGGGAATCCCGCCTAAGTGAAAGGGGGTTAATTGGCAATAAGAGTTTTTATATTCGGGATATAGACGCTCGTCAAAAGAAAGTAGACAACATTAACGCTAGCATTGAGCGGTATCGTGGAACGCCTGAGTACACTCGATTAAAAGGAATTGTTGATAAAAACTTAGATATAATAAATCAACACAAGTCTACCATTGAAGACATTGACGCCGCTGGTCCTACTGTTCCTGCAAATGAAGAGATATTTCGTCCGAGGTATTGGGACAAGGACGCTATTGCAAGGGATCGCTCTGGGTTGGAAAAGATTTTAGCTGATTGGTTTAGAAATAATCCAGAAGGTTATGGTCGAAACAATATGGGTAAGTATGTTAAGACAACTTTTTCTACTGACGAAGGCGCAATTGCTAAACGCGCTTCAGATGCAGTGGATTCTATTCTTGGCTTGCGAGATGTAACTGACTTAGACGTTGCTAGCTTTGGGTACGGCAAGTCTAAGCACCTAAAGCATCGTGGGATTGATATACCTAATAAGCTGGTTCTTGACTACATGCATCGCAATCCTGTTTCTATTATGAAGGCATACACCGCCCGGACTGCTGCTAAGTATGAGTTTTCAGTAAAGTTTGACGGTCAAGAAATTGATGATGTAATTGATGACAAGATGTCTGAGATGATTCAGTCGGGTATGACAGTGGATCAGGCAAACGCTTCTGCTAAGGATATACGTCATATGTATGATCGAGTGGCTGGTACTGTCATCCGTGAGCCAGACGCTATGAATCAAAAAGCTGCTGAAGTTCTTCGTACCGCTGCGCAGCTTGGCTACCTTGGGAAAGCTGGTTTATCTACTATTTCAGAGCCAGCAAAGATTATGATGGAACACGGTATAGGCAAGACAATGAAGGGCTTGTTTAGCGTTCTATCCGACTCTCAGTTAAAGATGGGAGCCAAAGAAGCAAGGATTGCTGGTGAAGCGCTAGAGATATTGATGGGCTCTTCTCACCTGCGTCTTGTAGATGATATGGGTAATAACCCATTGCGCTCTAACTTCATGGACAAGAGCAAGAACGCTTTCTACGCGCTCAACGGATTAGCGCCTATCACCCGTATCTTTAAAGACTTTGATGGTATGATGCGTAGCCATACGCTTATTGATTACTCTATTCGCTGGACTCAAGGTAAAGCCTCTAAGATGGAGCAAGAATACCTGTTGCGATACGGTATTGATTTAGAAACAGCAGGTAAGATTGCTAACGCGCCTTGGCAAAAGTCTGAAGCTGGAATGTACATGGCTAACACTGAGGCTTGGGTAGATACAATTGAGTTTCCTTCTACTACAGCTGACATTGTAACGGGTCCAACGGAATCTTTCACTAAGCGCGGAAGATATAAACCAGCATTTTATAGGGCTTCAGAAAATAAAGTTTACATAGATGAAGACTATATACGCGATGTAATGTGGCAGGATCGTGGTTGGGAAAACCCTAGAGTAGAGGGCGTAAAACCAATCAAGCCGGGAATTATAAACACGGCAGATGACTATGTGACCTTTATTAAGATGCACGAAATCATGCACACAATACATTCTTCTAAATCTCTCGGCTTTGATAAGCGAACTAAAAAGGGTTTGGCTGATTATGAAAATGCAATTAATGATTTAGCTGTAGCTGAAATAGAAAAACAGGCTAGGGTTACACCTGAGACTGTTCAATCGTTTCGTAATGCTCTTAGTTCTGGCATAGCTAACACTATTCTCATGGGTACGCCCGCTGATAAACCAATTATTACCGATGGTGTAGCTTACATTCCTATGCACGTTGCTAGAAAATTTGGCATGAAAGAAGACAGCAAGTACACAGGTTACGCTAGAGTAGAGAACGGCTTACTTGGTATGCCCTTCCAGTTCTATAGCTACGCATTGGCTGCTACTAATAAGACTCTCGCAGCTTACGGTCATGGTCAGTTAAAGAATCGTTTTCTTGGGACAGCAATTGCTATGGGTCTTGGGTATATGTCACTAGAGTTAAAGACTCCTGACTTTGTAGAGCTTTCTCCGCAAGATAAGTTTGCTAGAGCCTTTGACTACTCAGGTGTTGCTGCGCTGCACTCAGATCTTTTCTATACTGCAATGAGTACAAGCCTTGCCCTTGGTGGCCCCAACATTACAGGCGGTGCTTTACAGCCTAGATACCCACAAGAGCCTAGTACATCGGATGCTATTACAGGTCTTCTTGGTGCTGGCCCATCTATCGGCATGGAGTATGCAAATGGTATGGCTAATATGCTGACAGGTAATGTTGGAGAGGGTAGCAAAGAGTTTATCCGTGCATTGCCGTTTTCCAATCTTTGGATGTGGAACGATTTTGTTAACAGAATGACGCGAATGTTAGAATCGGAACTTGATGATGGTCCATCTGGTTTTGGCAGGTACTAATTGTGCGTTGATAAAGCACGATTAGCTTGTTAGTCGATAAAAAAAGGAATGTCACATGACGATCAATCTTTCTGATAACTCTCCGCGAATATCCTATTTGGTAGCTGCGGGTGTAGTTCAATCTACGTTTACAGTACCGTTTGAGTTCTTTGCTGAAGAAAGTTTGAATGTATATGTAGACAGTGTTTTAAAGACTTTAACTACAGATTACACTACTACAGGTGGCAACGGGACTACAGGTTCAGTTTTAATATCTGTAACTGGTGCATCAGGCGGATCGACTGTAGTTATTACTAGAGAAATACCACTTGAAAGAACAACAGACTTTCCAACGTCTGGACCCTTCCAGATCAGCGCTCTTAATACAGAGCTGGATCGTATCGTTGCTATAGCCGCAGACGTACAAGACAAATCCATTCGATCTATACGAGCAGCGGATTCAGACGCAACAGCTTCTTACACCTTACCACTACTTGACGCGCGTAAAGGAACAGTCCTTGGCTTTAATGCAACGTCAGGGAACGTAGAAGTTGGGCCTAAGATTGCAGATGTTCAAAGCCTTTCAGACGTAAGCGCCGACATTGCTTTGCTTGCAGATATTGAAGACGGTACGACTGCAACTAATGCCATTACAAACGTAAATAATGTTCGTACACATATATCAACGCTAGGCCCAATATCTTCTGATATTACTACAGTCTCAGGCGTTTCCTCTAATGTAACTACTGTTGCTGGTATATCAGCAAACGTAACCACAGTGTCTGGAATATCGTCAGATGTTACAACGCTTGCTGGAATCAGCTCAGACGTAACCACAGCCGCTGATAATGACGCTAATATAACTACGGTCGCTGGAATATCTAGCAATGTAACTACTGTTGCTGGTGTCTCGGGTGATGTTACTTCGGTTGCTGGGATTTCTGCTAACGTAACTAGCGTTGCTGGTGTTACTTCTGACGTTACAACGGTTGCAGGAATTTCTGGTAATGTTTCTACGGTAGCTGGGATTAGCTCAGACGTTGCAACTGTAGCAGCAGATGGTACAGACATTGGAATTGTTGCTGGCATATCTTCTAATATAACTACAGTAGCGGGTGATAGTGCCGACATACAATCTTTAGGCGCTCTGAGTTCAGAAATTGGTCTTCTTGGTGTTGCAAGCGTTATAACCGACATGAGCACTTTAGGGGCTTCTGACGTAGTTAATGACATGAGTGCTTTAGGAGCATCATCAAACATAACCGCAATGGGTCTTTTAGGGACAAGCGCAGTTATAACTGATATGGGCATTTTAGGTACGGCTGATGTTGTGGCTGATATGAATGTTCTTGGGACAACGGCAAACGTCACAGCAATGAATGTTCTTGGCACCTCTGCCAATGTTACTGCAATGTCCACAGTATCTGGGAGTATTGCGGATGTTACTGCTGTTGCCGCTGATGCCACAGATATTGGGACAGTCGCCACTGATCTATCTGGCTCTGACAATATAGGCACAGTCGCAGGATCAATCAGCAACGTAAATAATGTTGGCGGGTCAATTGCTAACGTCAACACAGTGGCAAGCAACCTTGCCAGTGTAAATAGCTTTGGCGAAACGTATCGCATTGCGGCTAGTGATCCCACAACCAGCCTTGATGAAGGCGACTTGTACTTCGATACAACAAATAACGTGATGAAAGTTTATGACGGAAGCGCGTGGGTTGCTGCGTATGCTAGCTTATCAGGAGCTTTGGCTGTAGTTAATAATCTTTCCGATGTCCCAAGCGCGTCTACTGCTCGTACAAATCTGGGGATCGACGCAAATTATTATACTAAAACAGCAAGTGATGCTCGTTATGCTTCTGCAGACGATGCACTAGCATTATCTATTGCACTCGGATAAGGAAATAAGAAATGGCTAACACTTTTAAAAATGCAGTAAGTTCAGCGGTGGGAACAGGCCAAACCAGCGTTTACACTGCTCCATCATCAACAACCTCAACGGTAATTGGTCTTACGGTTGCTAACATTACGTCTTCATCAGTAACGGTTGATGTCGTAGTTACAGACACATCTAGCAGTACCAGCGCTTACCTAGTTAAATCTGCAACTGTTCCAGTTGGGGGCGCTCTAGTTCCAATCGGTGGAGACCAAAAGGTTGTGCTAGAAACCACTGATATAATTAAAGTGACAAGCAGCGCAGCGTCTAGCGTAGATGTTTTTGTCTCTATTCTAGAACAATCATAGGAGTAATAAATGCCTTATATTGGTAATCAACCTGCACCACAGAATATTACTTCAAGTGATATAGCGGATGGAGCAATTCTTAATGTAGACATTGCTTCAGATGCAGCTATTGCTGCTAGTAAGATTTCTGGAATACCAACAGATTTTGTTAGCGCAGCTTCTGGAGGTACATTTAGTGGTGACATTGATGTAGGCGGTGAGCTACTTGTTGACAGCTACAACGAAACCTACGCAGCCGTTACATCATCTAGCAACGCCACCACGGTCAACTGCGAAACAGGTAACGCTTTTAGTCATGTTTTAACAGAGAACACCACGTTCACGTTCAGCAACCCACCTGCAAGCGGCACTGCGTACAGCTTCAGCATTGAGATCATCCAAGACAGCGGTGCATCTGGCTACACCGTCACTTGGCCACCTGCTGTTGATTGGCCTGCTGCCACGGCTCCTACGATCACAGCAACGGCAAGTGCAAAGGACGTGTTTGTGTTCTACACCCGTGATGGCGGAACAACTTGGTATGGCTTCACTGCGGGTCAGGCTCTAGGATAAGGAGCTTATAAAATGGCTACTAAAAAGAAGTTACTTCAAGCGGCGGCTGGTAGTGCTGGCGGTGCTGGCGGTCTTGATATTCCAGATGTGTTCAGCACTTATTTGTATTCTGGCAATAGTTCCGCTCAGACTATTACTAACGGCATAGACCTTGATGGAGAGGGTGGGCTTTGGTGGCTGAAGACTAGATCACAAACGGGAAGCCATGCACTTTATGACTCTACACGGGCAACTGGTTCAGAGCATTTTCCTCTTTTTTCTAACACTAACGGTGCCGAGTATGATGACTTTGATACTACCCCAACATCCACTGGGTTTACTATAAATAGTACAAGCTCTGGTACGGTAAATCAAACAGGAGTAGACTACGTTTCTTGGACATGGCGGAAGGCTCCTAAGTTCTGTGATATTGTTGAATATACCGGAAACAACACTGCCCGTACCATTAGCCATAACTTGGGTACAACTCCGGGTTTAATTATATGCAAGGCTAAAAGCTCAAGTGGCAACTGGAAAGTTTGGCACAGAAGTTTATCTAATGGAGCCTCTGGTGTTCTAAACTTGAACCTTACTGGCGCAGAGACTTCCAGCACGACTATGTGGAACAATACACTCCCTACAGATAGTGTGTTTTCTCTGGGAACTAGCAATAATGTTAATGAAACTGGACTTGAGTTCGTAGCCTACCTCTTCGCCCACAACGGTGGTGACGGTGATTTCGGGCCTGACGGCGATCAAGATATTATCAAGTGTGGGGGGATTACTAATGCTGCATCTGGTGTCAATACCATTGATCTTGGCTTTGAAGCACAGTGGGTGATGATTAAGCGTATTGACTCCGTTGGCTCTTGGATGATGGCCGATATAATGCGTGGCGCACCTGTGCTTTCATCCAACACTGCAAGACTATTTGCCGATCGCACTGCTGCCGAAAGTGATGACCCTCTTATCGGGCCACATTCGACAGGGTTTCAGTTTAATAACCAATGGGGTTCATCCTCTGATTGGATCTACATGGCAATCCGCCGTGGCCAACTAGCTGTGCCAGAGGATGCGACTGATGTGTTTGATGTTAAAACAAGGATTAATGCCGATCCGTCATATGTCTCATCAACGGGTGTCGTTGATATGGCAATTGATAGGTATACCAGCTCCGACGATAATAGAATTTTAACCAGGCTGACGGGAAAAAATAACTTAGACCTTAATAATGACACTGCTGAAAGCACAGGCGGCTATACTTATTATCCCTTTGATTACAACACAGGCTGGTTTCAGTCTGCGGGTGCGGCGGAAGCAAACCGTATTTCGTGGATGTGGAAACGTGCGCCGGGCTATTTTGATGTTGTTGCTTACACGGGGACGGGAGCAAACAGAACCGTACAGCATAATTTAAACGCATCGCCAGATATGATATGGTTGAAGTCACGGGAAACGGTTTCCTCAAGCAATGATTGGGCGGTCTACTGCTCTGCCTTTTCAAACCCTACCGACACAAACTTAACACTAAATTCGTCCGGTGGACAAAACACAGGTTCGGGTGGAATTCTATGGAACAGCACTGCCCCAACAGATTCTGTTTTCTCACTTGGAACTTACAACGGGTTAAATCAATCCGGTAAAAGATACATTGCATATCTTTTCAGTACCTTAGCTGGGGTAAGCAAGGTTGGTTCGTATGCTGGTTCAAACAGCGACCAGACTATTGACTGTGGATTTACGGCAGGTGCTAGGTTCGTGCTTATCAAGAATATCTCTAGAAATAGCGATTGGATAGTTCTTGATAGTGTCCGTGGAATTGTCTCTGGGACTGATCCGTTTTTAAGGCTCAATGATGCTGCGGCTCAAAACTCTGCGGCAGACTACATTGACCCTGATAACAGCGGCTTCATTGTCACTGGAGCTAATAGTCCGACAAATCAAAGTGGCGACAATTACATCTTCTACGCAATTGCATAACTCAACAGCATCACGAAAGGATCACTCTGATGGCTGAATATCGACACACTACAACAGGCGAAGTTAAAACGCAGGGGCAGTGGCGCAGCCACTACAGCAACGTATCGCTGCCTCGTGTCTGGAAGGCTGCAACACTTGCTGGCCTTAACCTAGAGGCCGTCTTGGCATCACCAGCGGCTACAACAACAGCATACCAAACGTCTGCCCGTGATGGCGTAGAGCAAGACGCTAACGGCAATTGGGTTGAGAAGTATGTTGCCCGTGATATGTTTGCTGACACGACTGAGGATGGCGTAACAACCACTAAGGCAGAGCATGAGGCTGCATACCAAGCTGGTCTTGATGCCAGTGTGGCTGAAAGCAACCGCACCAAGCGTGATGGCTTGCTGGCTGACACTGATTACTTTGCGCTCACTGATGTAACTATGGATGCGGCGATGACGAGTTATCGTCAGGCGCTGCGTGACATTACTGCGCACTCTGACTGGCCCAACTTGGATGAGGCCGACTGGCCGACTAAGCCCTGAGGAATAAAACATGGACAAACGTACAGTAGCTTCCGCGCATGAGCGCATTGATGGCTTAGAAAAAGAGGTGATTGCCATGCAAACAGAAATGAAAATACAATTTCGTGATCTGTTTGGTAGGGTTAAGCGTCTTGAAGCGATCATGATCGGCACAACAGGCTTTATCATTGCACTCTTAGTAGCAGTGCTGACTAAGATGGGCTGACAGAATGATTGACCCTGTAACAGCGGTCGGTCTAGCCACCAGTGCTTTCAATATTCTCAAGCAGGGTATTAGTGCTGGAAAAGACATACAGGAAATGAGCGGAACCCTAGCTAAATGGGGCTCCGCTTTTTCTGATTTTCAGTACGCTGAAGACAAGACAAAGAACCCTCCGTTCTACAAAATGATGTCTGACAATAGCGCTAATGCTATTGAAATCTTTGCTCAGAAAAAGAAGATGGAATCCATGAGAAGTGAAATAAAAGACCACATATCATGGGTTTACGGACCATCGGCTTGGGAGGAAGTGCTTGCTATCGAGGGCGAGATGCGCCGCATCCGTAAGGAAGAGGCTTACAAAAAGCAAGAGATGATAGACAACGCTATCAACTTTGTTCTTGGCACTTTTTTATTTGCTATTGCTGCGGCTGGGATTGTGACAGGCTTCTATTATCTTGGGCGTTATCAGGGGAAGTGGTGATGTGGTTCTTGGTTTGGTTCCAAGTTATAAATAATAACATTGAGCACTATCAGCTTAATCAATTTACAACTGAGATGGAGTGTGCCGAAGCACTTCAGGATGCAAAAGTCTTGATAACTACGAGCCAAACAACGGTCTACTGTTTTGAGGTTATACCAGAATAAGAAGGGTGATTACGTTGTGTATGACAAAGATGGGAAAGTTGTTATAATAAGCCACCACAAGCACTATGCGATAGCGTATGCCAGGAGTTTAAACAATGAGTGAGTACGATCTAAACAGCAACGGTAAGATTGATCCAGACGAGCGAGAGCTTATGCTCGAGGACCGTAGGTTGCGCATGGAAGACGCTGACCACAAGCGAGATGCTCAGTTACGTATGACTTGGTTCGCTCTCTTTGGCCTTTTAATCTATCCTGTTGGCATCGTGGCTGCTGACATCTGGGGGTATGACACTACTGGTCAGTTGTTGGCTGACATTGCCCCCACTTATTTCATCGCAATCAGCGGCCTTGTTGCTGCGTTCTTTGGGTTTAGTGCAATGGGGTCTAAAAAATGATTGGTCAAATAATAGGATCGCTTGGTGGATTAGCTGCCAGTTACATTGACGGTAAGACTGCGGTTAAGAAAGCAGAAGCAGAAACGAAAATGAAGATTGCCACTGGTGAGATTGGCTGGGAACAGGCTGCGATACAGGCAAGCAACAACTCATGGAAGGATGAGGCGTGGACCATAGCTTTTATAGCTATAATTGTGTGTTCGTTTGTGCCTCCGCTCCAGCCCTATATGAAGGAGGGCTTCGCTAATATTGAAGCTGCGCCTCAGTGGTTTCAGTGGAGTTGTTATGCTAGTATAGCCGCAAGCTTTGGTGTTCGTACAATGAGAGGGTTTAAGAAATGAGTTATAAGTTAGGTAAGCGCAGCCTTGAAAGGTTGATCGGTGTTGATGAACGTATGGTTGCTGTTGTTAAGTACGCTATTAATGTAACTCAGCAAGACTTCTCTGTGATTTGTGGTGTACGCACCATCGAAGAGCAGAGGGCTCTCGTTGCTAAGGGCGCTAGTCAAACAATGAAGTCAAAGCATATTGATGGATTGGCTGTTGATCTTATGGCTTACGTTGATGGTGGTAGATGGGAACTCAATCTCTATGATGATATTGCTGACGCTATGTCAGAGGCGGCGCGTGAGGTAGATGTTCCTATTCGTTGGGGTGCAGCTTGGTCTGTGCCGAACATTGCTCAGTACACTGAGGGCAACATGGAAGATGCAATGAATAGTTATATTGATTTGCGTAGATCGCAGGGTCGTAGGCCATTTATTGATGGACCTCACTTTGAGTTAGTTGTATAAGATTCGAGTGGGTGGTTATCATCGCAATACAAATCAGCTTATCCACGGGGATGGCGGTTGTTTACCTCGGATGACGTTGCTACCAAAAAGCGCCAACTTTTAAATATCAACGACCACCCACACGATCAATTCCTTGAGTAATGATAGACGCTATTGCGTTTGTTCCTTCCAACTTGCACTCGCTCTCTGTTAAGCACTCCGTCCCTATACATAAGGTCCAGCATTTGACTAGAGATACGAAGTGGTAGCTTTGTTTTCCTAGTAATGTCTTCAGCTACTTTTGTTTCGTTGGCTTTAAAGCAATCCATTATTATCTGACGTCGATGAATTGACTCCTCTCGTTGCTTTCTTATTGCTGCATTAGAGGCGTTCTCTGGTGTATAGTTTTTTTTAACAGGAAATGGAGGACGCATCTTTAAATCAATCATCTTCTGCTCGAAGGTCCATATTGCTTCAGCATATACAAGCTCATATTTTTCTGTTCGAGAAAGATTGCCGCTGTAGATCTCGTCTATTCTTTTTGCGCTATCTCGATCAGTGCTTTTATTTCTTCTAGTTCTTGCTTTAGATTGTAGCGTTGCTTGTTGTCCGCTATTAACACCATGGTTTTCAGCAGACGCTTGGCTCTGTCTAAGGCTATCTTTCTTTCGTTGCTCATTGGCTTTCTTCTTTCCGCATACAAATTTAATTCCATATTTTCTGCTTAATGCTAGTACCTGCCTGTATGGTATATCAAGTAGAGTAGATGTTTCTCGTATAGTCAGCCCCATCTCTGCTGCGTTGATACACTTGCTTAAACTCATTTGTGCTTTCTGCATGTGCGCCTCTTGTTAGATAAAAAAAGGCCAGCCCGAAGGCTGACCAGTTGATAGGAGAACACCTCCTTTCTAAAACGGTATGTCATCACCTTGCAAGGGATCAGTTGTTGGCGCTGCGCCCCCTGACATCTTGTCGCTCACTTGGAATGACATATAAGGTTTACCATCTTTCATCTTCTTCCATCCCGCAAGGCGTTTGCTGTCACCAAATGGGCCGCTGTAATCAGGAGCTGACTCGTTCCCTTTTTTATCGTTCTCAAAGAAAGTCCCTGCTTTTTCGTAGACCTCAATGATCTGCTTGCCATCACGGGTTTGGTCGCGCACTAGCATCACCTTTTTATCTGCGCCCTCGACGTTGAGCTTACCTTGCAGGATCATCTGCTGCGTGGGGAATGGGGTGAAGGCTGCGCCTCGATTAGTGTCGTCGTATTGTTCTGCCATGCTTCTGGCTCCTTTGATTAAGTTAGTGAGGCGGTTCGTAGAACATGCCGCCTCGGTCATGCTGAAAAACTGAAGACGGTGGTATAATCTTCAGTACCTACAATTTTTACCACCCGCTTGGTGCGGATGTATCTCCCGATGTTAAGCCCTTCGTGACTTGAACACCGCTCGATTGCTTGGCGGCTATGTTGCCGTCATCATCTTCTGTTGCAAGGCAAGCCATGCCTAGCAAGCCGTAGCGTCTAGCGTACGTTATAGCGCTGCCTAATCCCTGCATGTCCTGTTTACTCAAGACTAGGTAAACCTTGCTTGAGAAGGCTTCTCCTGAGGTGTGAAGTAGCTTTGTTTCTACATACACACCCAGCTCGTCACGACCACAGGGCTGCATGACTACGAACCCGTTGTCTTGGAACACGCTTGACGTAGCGTCAATTACTGCCTCAAGTGAGGCGTATCTGTTCTTGAAGTGTGGGTTCACGCTATCTTTCTTTACAGATTCCATAGCTTGCTGCGCCTTGAGTAGCGCCTTGATTGCTGTATCACTCATGTTGTTCTCCTTGTTATGCGGATGGCTCCGCGTTTGTCACGTTTAGCTGTGAGTTGATCGCAGTAAACTTCACGTTCATTATCACCAACCATATCTTTGATTTGTTTTTTGGCTGACTCAAATGTCTTAGCTGCCGCTTCGTTTTCTATGTATGTAATAGCGGCGTCCACAAATTGGTTGTCACTTGTGGCGTTGCGCTTGACCATGTTGTCCACCGACACCTTGTCAATGCTAAGTTGTATCGGCTGGTCATTACCAACTGGCTCTTCATCGCGAAGCACGTAACCCCAGAAGTCCGACACCACTGCCCACATAGAATTGAAATACTCTTCGTTGCGTTTGACATATGCTGACTCCCATTTGTTGTTGCCAAAGATAACAGAGATGTGAGCCCCGTTAGCTTTAGCTAAATGTATATATAGCTGTAGCTGCGGCATGTAATACTCGATAACTTTATCCAAAGTATTATAAGCATTGGTGTGCTTGGCTTCTACAATAGAGTCTTCGATAGAGTCACCGACCGCAGCATCTATTGTACCCTTGGCCGGGACTGATCCAATTACTTCTTCAAATGATTTCTGGAACCATGTTAAAGCGCAGTCATATTCATTGGCAAACCACCCTAGATTAAAGTCCTCAGTGTAAACGCCCATCTGCACAGCGATGTTGCGAGACAGATCTTCGGGCTCAACCCTGCCTGTCTTGACTTGCCATAACTCCAGCCAGTTCCCCTGCATTATTCTTACGCAGTCGGAACCACCTATGAAACCCTTGCGTTCCATGTTGTTCTCCTTTGTTATCTGATACTAGCCTATCGCTTATGTGCGACTTAGGCAATACGAAGTGACGTTACGTCACTCGTACTTTCCGTACTTCTCAAAGTGTTCTTCGCTAAGATTCTGAAACTTTTTAAGACGCTCTTTAGTTTTACCTTTTAGGTATGGCTCACCCACTGCTTCGCCATTCCGAATACGCTGCGCAATAATTTTATCGCTGTCTAATACATAGCCAGACTTCTTGTACTCACGGGCCATAACCGGAGAGCTTGCTGCCTTAGTAACATGAGCGTCCCATACAGATGGTCTTGCTGCATCACTGAGCTTGGTTGTTTTATATGTCATGGTTTACCTACATCCATAAGGGTAACTGCTACTTGATCGTCACCCTTCAGTTCATTTATAAATTCTTCTTTGGCTATGCGTTCTGCGTTAGCAAAGGAGTCAGACACAATCGTAATGTCTCTGAATATAACGCCCTCTACTCTGAGCGTATAAGCTATTGGATGTGCGCGAGTCATGTCCGTACCTTCGATGGGCTGTAATACTGTGCAATACGACTTCCGTTAACGGTCTCGACCATTACTTTATCTATCTCCATGCCCTCGTCTTTGAGGTCTTTGATTCGCGCTGCTAATCTAAAGCATCCGAATGTTTGCAGTGCATCAATCGCCGTGATGCGATAGCCTTGTTTGAGATACGCTTTGATTTCATCTGTTTGTTTTATAGTCATTGTGTTCTCCTTAGATTAAGTTTTCTTTTGCATACAATCCAATGAGTGCGGCTTCTGCTCGTCCGTCATCTTTAACTCGTTTGAAATAGTGTGCATGGTTAGGGAAGCAGAGCTTCGCTAGTCTTCTACTTTCACCCTTGTCTCTTGAAAGGTCAAAGTATTTCTTCCACTGACGTGGCGTCACATATTTTATAGGTAGCTTTGACGCAACGATTCCCATCTCTAGTTGACCAAAGCCCTGTCCGAATCTGAATGTACTGCTAACACCTTGATTAGGCATAGCATTTACACTCTCAATTACAGCTAAAGCTGGCTTGTTTCTCTGATTGGATAGGATTGAAAGTAACTCAGGTAAATTAATTAATGTCTTACCCTTTGGAGATTTAACTACTGGAATATCGTAGATAACTAAACTGTCTGTTTCCGTTTCGTAGATGCTGACTGCTCCTGTAAATCCGGGGTCGATTCCATAGATGAGCATGTCATTCTCCTTACCAGTCGGTTGGTGGCTTTACGTTTGGCTTGATGCTAGATTCCCACGCGCCAGCCTGTAGCTTGACGCTAGGTTTCTTTAATCGTTTCTTGTTTGGCTTTGTCTTTGAGGTTGGCTCTTGCCATTTGTCATTCACATAACAACTCATGCAAATGAACCAGTGCTTTTCCATTGAACGACCACTGTTTGTTTTAAGTATTGCTACAAAGAAATGTGTTGCCACTTGGCAAGCTGCGCATATAGCTGCTTTACCTTTTAGTGATCGTGATGTCATAGCCTAAAGCATCCAACCAACAGTTGAGCATAAAACCAGAGGGTATTCGTTTGTGGGTTTCCCACTTGTGTATTAAGGATTCTGTGCATCCTATTTTATAAGCTAATTTTTCTTGACTTAACTTTTGCTTTGATCGAGCGGCGCTCAACATTTCCACCATTAGCTCGTAGTTCTTTGGTATTTTTAACGGCGTTTTGTATTTGTCTAACTTGCTCGATGGCATGACTTATCCTCAGCGCAGTATAAAACCTCAACTCCGTATCTTTCTTTATGGTTCTGTAGTAGGTAGAACGTGGGATATTAGCGCGGCTAAATGCTTTAAGCAGAGACACGTTAGCTGTCTCCGCTTGTTCAGTTATTGTTTCAAGATACGATTTCATGCCGCATTAATGCAGCAATCTATTCGTCGAAGTCAACATCATCGACTTGGATTTCTCCTGATCCGTTGCAGTTGTCGCATGGTTCTGACTCAGAGTATGGTTCAGGTGCATCATTGTACGATGTTCTTATTGGCATTGAATCTACTTCAATGAAGCCATCACCACTACATTCTTTACAAGCTACTGTGATTCTGTATTGTCTCATTGGTATGGTATTTCATCCTCTACAATTGGGGCTACATAGTTCTGTTCCCATGCAGCCGTTCCTCTGCGGATAAATTTATCTCGATTAAACTTTGGATTAGTTTTCTCAAGTTCATCTGCAATGCTATGAAGGTGAGTGGGCCACGGTACAAGTGGCCCTAATGTATCTGCTAGATACTCAAAGTGTTGTCGTGACATACGCATTGTGCTCTCCCTAGATTACGTTTTCACCTACCATCGAGGTGAACAGTTTGTGATTCATTGCATTGCTGATTGCTATCTCTCGATTGTAACGTGCAATCTGTGGTGACTTGAGGTCATTAGTATGCGTAGCCCAGTGAGTCAGGCAGTTATACAATGCCCATTTGTTGTGACCGAGATCCATCTTCTCACGATCCCAACCTGAGATAAGATTCTCAAGTTGCTTTTCGTTTGTCTTAGTCACTTGCTGCTGCTTAGTTACTACCTTGCATATGGTTGACCGAAAGAACTGCTCGACCTGATCGTTGTTTAATTTTGTCTGCATCCATGATTGCCACTGCTTGCTGCGCCCCATGAAATGTTCCGCACCACCTATGATCTTGGCAGCGCTCCCGTCTACGTTAACGGACGCTGTGTGCTTGAAGCGTGACTTCGCAATAGCATCTGCTGTTGTGCATCCATTCAAGCACCACAACCTGAGCCCATTGGCTTGCTGAGAAAAGGACCATGATCCGTCATAGCTATTGAAGAAGCTGACACGGAACTGAACGTAGTCACCTACTGCTGGTTGCTGTACTAGATCAGGAAAGATAATCTCACCTCGTAACTTACGGCCATCTTCGATTACATCTACGTTGACCTCATAGTCACTAGTCAGATTACTTGCTTTAACTCCGTCAAGGATTGAGTTGACCACATCATCGTGCGGTATCATTCGATAGCGTGACCCATGCAAGCCGAGTGTCTTGCCTGTATCTGTGCGTACAATGCACTTGTGATATGGGATAAGCTCACCGTCTTGATTAAAGACAGGCTGCTCTTCTACTGGAAAGTTGTAGCTGTTGGATTGAAAGTCTAGCATATTATATCTCCATCATTTTGATTGTAGTTTTATGGCCTGTTTCGTGGGTTAGTTCTGAAGCGGAACAAGCCGCTTCACCTTCACAAGTATTAGAGGTGGCTACATATGGCCCGTCCTCTGGATCAAATGCGATCACTATAAATAGTTTCATTAGTTGTTCTCCTCAGAAGTTTATTTAAAGTTTATACTATAGTATATGGTCGGACACTTTCTGCAACATTTGGAATGAATTCATTCATAAGTTTGGTTAGCCCAGCGCAACGAAACCTGTTACAGAAATTACCAGAACCGCGATATACATAACGAAGATTAGCTTGTCCTCATGGTCGCCCATGTTGAAGCCCCCTTTTTGATAGAGTTGATAGAGTTGATAGAGTTGATAGGGGAGCCGAAGCTCCCCTTGGAGGTGACTTACGCCACCATGTTTCTGAGCTTGCTGAAGTTGGCTGGCTTGGCAGCTTTGTTAGGTGCAGGGCGCTTGTTAGGTGTCCAGACCTCACCACCTGTCAGTGCAGCGAAGACTTCGCAGTCTGCATCGTGACGAGTTTGAAGCTCTTCTAGCTCGGGCAGAAGTGTATTGATCCAGCGTTCTGTCCGCTCCATAGCGTAGGTGTTCTTTTCATCTACAGCGATGTCGTACTCAGCAAGTGAATCAGCAATCTGTTTCTTCTTGAAGTTAAGACTGTTGTTCGATGTGTAGCAAGCATCGCGTCCTAAGCCGATGAGGAATTTATCGTTGATGATTGGGCCGTCAGCTGATGGCTTATCTGTAGTATGATAGTTGATAACTTCTAGTTTAAGTTGAGCTAATTTAGATACTTTAGTCATTTCTAGTTCTCCTGTTAGTCAAGAGGCCAACCCTCTTGATGCAGACCCAGAGACATGCCCACAAATCCCAGCTTGCTGGGGCTTGACGTTCGCAACTGCTTTCCTCACCAGACACAGGCTGGACTAAGCACGGAGCAGCCACACACACATAGCTAACAGCTACAAATGGAAAGTAGTTGCGAATGTTTTGTGGAGCTTGTCACGCAGGGCAAGGCAAGAGGTTGGGTGAATTGACAAGGAGAACGACGCAATGCCTATCTCAATTAGCGATACTTACACTCGATGTGGGTTATAGTATGTTTAGCATGTCAATAGCTTTTAGAGGTACTATGATACCTATTTACGTTAGTTACGCTACGTCACATATTGACATAGCTCAACGAAATATTGTTGTGTGGGGGGAGAGAGGGAGAGGGGGGCAAGCATGAGGATAAAGGATAGAAAGTACGGATGACTAATGTTCCGAATACAAGAAAGCTGACTACGAAACAGACAGCGTTAGTAGACACCATTGTAGCAAACGGGTGTACGATAGCTAAGGCAGCAGAGCTAGCTGGTTATAGTAGCGGTGAGTCTGGAAGAGTAACTGCAACCAAGACGATGAAGCTACCACATGTGCAACAGTATCTGATGCAAAGGATGAACGAGGAATTCGGGCTAAGTGCTACCCTAGCTGCTGGGACGGTGAGAAGGCTGGCTATGGGTGCTAAGTCTGAGTACGTTCAGCTAGAGGCTAGCAAGGATTTACTGGACCGAGCTGGGTACAAGCCGATAGACCGGTCACAGGTACAGGTTGCTGGTGACATTAAGGTGTCAATAGATCTTGGCTAGGTAAACGCGTTGCAGAACGGTTGACAGACGGGGTAGGGGGTTAAAAAGTGGCAGTAGTATGTTAGCTAGTGGTCCCTCACTCTAGTGATAGTTAAAAAAGGCTCGCCTCTACAAATATTTTTCTGGTATAGGGTACGATTATGAAGACAGCGGCTTGGACAAGGAAAGAGGGTAAGAACCCGAAGGGTGGTTTGAACGCAAAGGGCCGTGCCTCTTATAAGAAGGGGACGTTGAAGGCTCCTGTTAAGAGCGGTGACAATCCCAGACGGGCTTCGTTCTTGGCTAGGATGGGCGGCATGAAGGGGCCTGAGCGTGATGCCAAGGGCAAACCCACCCGTCTTCTTCTCAGCTTAAAGGCATGGGGCGCTTCGTCCAAAGCTGATGCAAAGAAAAAGGCTGCTGCCATTAGCGCCCGTAACAAATCGAAGAAGGGTTAATTGAATGGCTTTTTACACAACGGATGGTGAGCTTTATACTGGCGACAGTCATGTTCTCGCGGGCACTAATTACAGCGGAAGAACTCACACCCCTACGTCGAGACGCTTAGTTGAGGGCGAAGAGCCTGTCCGAGCCCGGAAGGCTGACGGAAAGTTGTTGGGTGATGACCCTTCAACGCCAGATGTTAACGAGGCTTTTTCTAAGCCTAAGAAGAAAGCTAAGGCTAAGGCAAATGGCAGTAAACGCAGCGGGTAACTATACCAAACCGGGTATGAGAAAGACCTTGT
>Ga0181390_1000193_pt1 | contig 26185 bp, 35 predicted proteins | sample 13SPOviralmetaG_FD_130085 | JGI IMG/M metagenome (GOLD analysis project Ga0181390, IMG submission 130085) | Marine viral communities from the oligotrophic San Pedro Time Series (SPOT) site, San Pedro Channel, CA, USA - 13 SPOT_SRF_2010-07-21 | ecosystem: Environmental > Aquatic > Marine > Strait...
GGAGCGCATCAGATGAGACTACATAAATTTATTTATGACTCGTGGAATACTGTGTTTGACCATAGGCTTAGTCCTCTAAAGAACATTCCAGATGTACACGTAAGACACATGATACTACAAGTGCTTGCTTACATGTGGGTGATTGCCTTCTCTGTTGCAATAGGTTCTTGGTCAGGCTTACTATGGTCAATGCTAGGACACATAGCCCTACTGTGTGCCTTGACAGTCACAGTAGCCACGTACAAAGTTGCGGAGAAAAAGCCGCAGGTATTCATAGACTGGGGATACAATCCCCAACCTAACTTAGGCAGACGTATGGATGGAGAACATGAATGACAGATACACTAAAACTAACTGACTACGAAGTAGGATACTTGACAGCGTTTAGTCATCAGAGTTACGAGGATTGGTGTAACTATAACAGAGAGCCAGAGGACACATGGTATGGCATACAGGTAGGCGACAGAATGTTTGACCTGAACCTGTGGCGTGACGAGTCTAAGGACATTGTGTATTGCTCTGTGTATGAGTGTTACAAGGCAGAGATAGACCACGACCATTGGACAGTTAATTCAGACCACAGATATTTTTTATGGAAAAGAGAGGATGCATAATGATGCAAGCAATATTGATTAACCCATTCGATAAGACTATCGAAGAAATAGAATACTCTGGAGATTGGAGAGACATATCTTCTTTGATAGAGTGTGACATGTTTACTGTTGCCTACTTTGATGACACTGATGACAGTGTATATGTAGACGACGAGGGACTGTATGTAGAGAACCAAGCGTTCTTCACAATCGGAGATTGCCCACAGCCACTAGCAGGGCGTGGTCTTCTGCTTGGCACAGATGAAGAAGGCGACAGCACAGACTGTAAGACTACGCTTGAGGAAGCCAAAGCTATGGTGCAGTTCTTAGGAACTAATCCTGCTAATGCTCCCGAAGCTGGCTTTACAGTTATAGGATTTGATTGGTAAAAGGATAGAGACTATGCCAAATTGGTGTGAAAATTATTTAGTAATTAAAAGTGAAGACAAAGGCTACTTGCAGATGTTGTATAACAAACTGCGAGCAGATGAAGCAGAGTTCTTACAGGTGCTAAGACCAGTTCCTGCAGGTGAGACAACTTGGTCTAACTGGAATGGTCAGGGCAAGATAACCAAGACACTTGATGGCGAGTGGGATTGGGATTGGTGCGTCACACATTGGGGAACTAAGTGGGACATACAGTGCAACAATGCGTCTTTTAATGACAACGTGCTAGAGGTATCGTTTGATAGCGCATGGTCGCCGCCTGTTGAAGCGTTGCAGTATGCTGCGGAGAGAAATAACTTTGTGTTCTCTTTGCTGTATTACGAGGGCGGCATGATGTTTGTAGGACATGCGACTGAAGACAAGGATGATTGTCACAGCTACACCTACGACAAGCTGCCGAGTGAGGAAGTCCCAGAGTTTCTACTGGACGAGTTCCCTTGGATACAGCAAGACTACGATGAGTGGTTACAGGAAAAGGAGTCAGAGGATGATAACCTTTGTGCGGCTATCGCCTAGAAAAAGATACCTAGCCAAGGGTGTCCTAGAATACGACATGTGGGTCGAGTTTGATGCCAGCGAAATACCTGCAGGGATGGACGAGTATGAGTATGCTCGTCACCTAGCAGACATGGGGAAGTGGTACGAAGAAGAGCCATTGTCAGGTGACTTTCGTGTTACCTCAGTGGATGAAATCAAGGAGTAAAAGATGGTTGACATACCTTTCAGTATCTCTTATACTGAGATAGTAATAATGCTAGGCGTTTGGCTTAACGCATTGATTAACTTATATAATTTCACTAACAGAAAGAAGTGACATGACTAAAAACAGATACGAAATAACTTTTGTAATCGAAACAGATGCAGAGGATGTCGGGAGGTTGCCGTGGTATCCTCTTGTAGGTGATGATGTAATGCCTGTTGATTGGCTAGAGTATATTAAAGTACGACAGCTTGCAGACACGGAGATGAATCTAAAAGATTTAACACCCGAAGATAGTATTACTATGATTGACATGACGTATCAGGCTACCAAGGAAGAAAAGCCTGTTGATTACATCAAACTGGTGGTAGATAATGACAACGAAGATACCAAAGATAAACCCGATAGCGAAGACCCTACGGAATAATAGGTATGCCCCGAAAAAAGTCCACCCCAAAAAAGGAAAAGGTTCTTACGACAAACAGAAAGAAAACAAAACAGATGCACATAGAGATGTGGATTGATGTGCCTGTTAATCAGAACCCACATCCAGTGCATTGGAACTGGAAAGAAATAACAGGATATGACCCCGTGTTTCAAGTAATACGAGGTGTGCCAGAGAGTGAAAGGATTACAAAACATGGCAAACAAACACAAGAGAATGGCTAAGAAATGGCATGAGGATTGGATTGGTAGTGACTGGTATTACCAAACAAAAGGTAGCTACCACTACGCCATCAACAGCAAACAAAATATATTCTGGAGAAACAAAAGGTTAGGTAAAGAGTGGGAACACGAGGAGATTTGGAACACATGAGTAACTTAGGAATGATAGTTTTTGTAACTATGTTTATTATTATTTATTTAGTGGGGCAGGTATGATAGCAGAAGCGATTATGTGTCTTGCTTTGAATGTATATCACGAAGCAAGAAACCAACCTACGTTAGGGCAGATAGCCGTGGCACAGGTTGTTATGAACAGGGTGCATGACGATAGATACCCAGATAATGTGTGTGATGTTGTCTATCAGGGCTTGCATTATGAGAGTGGACATCCTATAATACATAAGTGTCAGTTTAGTTGGTATTGTGATGGTAAATCTGATACACCAACAAACGAAGAGGCTTATAAGTTTGCAGAGGATGTGGCTGAGTTAGTTATTTTGAACAATGCACATGGTTACTTTGATGGTGCGACACATTACCACACCACAGAGGTAGCCCCTTCTTGGGCTTCTGGTAAGAAGTTTATTGTCAGAATAAACGACCACCTTTTTTACAGGTGGGAGAAATAAATGGAAGACGATAGCTTTTATTTCTATATAATAATATTTATATTTATATTATATTTAATACCATCTTTTTTAATTGGATTGAATTAACATGTTTGAAAAATCTACAGCAATACTTGTATTATGCACTGAGGCAAACGAAAAACCTAGCCGTATAATTGCGGAAGGTTTCGTAGGCTCTGATGTTGAGATACTTACCTTAGAAGGGGACAGACAACTCTTGTTTGCTCATACCCCTACATCCTCCACACCTTTGAACGAGGAAGCTACAGCCATCCTTAATAAGGAGAGTGGTAATGCCCTTACGTTTGTGTATGGAAATGCAATCATGTTAGAAGACGAAGCAAGGTGGAACGATGAAAATTATTAGACGCTCGATATATTCAAGTGACTTAAACCTCATGGACTTACCAATTAGTTATGAACACATAAGACGTTGGCAGAAGGGACATGTTATGACGATGTGCTTCCCTGATTTGTCAGCACAAGAGAGAACATTCATACAATACGGCACTCTTGAAGAAGAAGAGGTTGAGATTGCAATGATTGAAAAAACATTCGAGGAGCATCCGATTAACTAATGGGAGATAAAATGAAAAATCTATGGGAGAAAGACAGGAAGGTTGTGTTCCGTGAGTTTTATCATCAATACTTAGATGAAGGGTACAACCACAAGGAAGCAAAGAAACTAGCAAGCGAAGAAGCGGATGAAATCTACGGCGAAGTTGTGGATTTTGTCTTTGATGTAGCAGATGCGGAGCATAACTATGACTAAACTAGAATTAAGTATATTGCAATCAGACGAAGTAACGCACGAGAATCTATGCAGATTGTGGGAAGCAATCCAAGATGACCTAGAAAACTTAGGTGACGATATAGATGGCGATGAGAGGGTAGCCAGCCTACAACTACTACAGGCGATAGAGCATGTGGTGTATGGTGTGTACGGCACACAACTCTTGGATGAAATCAAAGAGAAGTTTAATCAACCTTTACTAGACACTGACCCTGATGAACGTCCGTGGTTCTACGATGGGTTCGGCTGTATGCGTAGCAAGAAAGATGGGAGCGTGTGGCATGATTAAAGACCCAGAGGAGCGTAAGATGCGTAAGAAAGCAATCAAGTTGCAGAATGAAACTACAAGTGGCTTCAAGAGACTGCCCTTCAAAGAGGCTGTAAAAAAAATTAGAGAGTTACAAAAAGCTAAAAGAAATCCAACCGAAAACTTTACGAGGTATTAAATGACAAAGTATTTTTTCAAAGGCAAAGATGGAGTTAAGCCTCTGTCTGACGAAGGAACGCTGTCTGAATTTATGGACAGACGTAGCACTGTAGCCACAGCTATGGGCTTCAGCACAAAGGTTGTAAAGGATACGCTGCGTGTGTATTTAGGTGACGAACTCGTGGGGGAATACCTACCACATTACCACAAGACAATAAAGAATGCCTAGAACAGTTGACTATATCAGACAGCGATACGCAGTCTTATCAAAACTTTTGGAGAAAGAATTTTCAGAAGAGGTTGACAATGATAAAAAAGCTGATACAATTAGTGCGAACCAAGCAATGACGGAGAGATTAAATGCATTTAGACGAGATAAAAAGCAAGCTGATTAGACACACTTCATGTGACAAGTGTGGTTCATCAGATGCTAATGCTTTGTATGAAGATGGAAGTCAGTGGTGCTTTTCATGTGAGACTTACACCCACCCTGACAAGGAAAGGAATAGTGTTGTGATACAACAACAGCCGAAGCAGACACAGATGTTGTCAATAGGTATTACAGAAGCCCTTAGTGACCGAAGTATCAACCAAGATACTTGCCGCACCTATGGGGTTACCATTCAGAACAACAAACAAATTTACCCTTACTATGACCAAGCAGGTAAACACATAGCCAACAAAGTCAGACATCCTGACAAGAACTTCCATTCAGAAGGACAGCTACAACCTGCAGGATTGTTCGGACAGCAACTGTTCCAACAGTCAGGCAAATACATTACGATTACCGAAGGCGAAATTGATGCCATGTCAGCATATGAAATGCTAGGCAGTCGGTGGCCTTGTGTGTCCATCAAGAATGGCGCACAGTCTGCAGTCAAAGATGCCAAGGCTCAGTTTGAATACCTTAATAGGTTTGATAACATCGTGCTGTGTTTTGATGCAGACGAGCATGGACAGAAGGCAGCAAATGCTGTAGCCCAAATCTTTGAGCCTAACAAGTGTCGCATCATGCACCTTGCAATGAAGGACGCTAACGAGTATCTGAAGGCTAACCAACGTGAACTATTTACTAAGGCGTGGTGGGAAGCCAAGCCATATACTCCTGCAGGTATTGTAAACCTCAAGGACTTTGATGGACTTTACGACAAAGACAACAGGGAGACTGTTCCATATCCTTATAAAGGATTGAATGACATGCTGTATGGCATGAGGACAGGTGAACTTGTTACCTTCACTGCAGGGACAGGGGCAGGTAAGTCTAGCATCATCCGTGAACTAGAACACCACCTACTGAACAACACAGATAGTAATATTGGTATCATCAGTCTTGAAGAGAACATCAAGCAGACTATCTTCCACCTCATGTCTGTGCAAGCAAGTAAGCGTCTATACATTGACGAGGTTCGAGATAAAGTTCCAGAAGAACTACTACGAGAATACGAGAGAGCAACTGTAGGGACAGGGCGTGTGTTTGCCTTTGACCACTTTGGTTCTATCCAGACTGACGAGATACTGGCTCGTGTTCGTTACATGATTAAGGCACTTGACTGTCGTTACATTATCATTGACCACCTTTCGATACTTGTATCAGGTCTTGAGGGTGATGATGAACGTAGGAACATCGACAAGATGATGACCGCCCTTCGGTCACTAGTTGAGGAGACACAGTGTTGTATGCTTCTTGTATCCCACTTGCGCCGTGCTAATGGTGACAAGGGGCAGGAGCAGGGTGTGCAGATTAGTCTGTCCATGTTGCGTGGCTCACACAGTATAGCACAGTTGAGTGACGCAGTGATTGCAATGGAGCGTGACCAACAAGCGTCTGACCCTATCTCAGCGAACACCACGACCATTCGTGTCCTGAAGAACAGGTATGCAGGTGAGACAGGTATTGGAACATACTTACTGTATGATAGAGAGACAGGGCGTATGACCGAGATTGACGACCCCAATGCAGAAGACTTTGAAACCATAGATGTAGAGGAGTATCTATGAAGGAACACACAGTAGAATGTATTTTATGTAATTGGACAGGATACAAAAAGGATATAATAAAGAAAGTTGTACAAGATGATTATGTTGAAGACGGAGACTCAATGGTTTATGAATGGTGTCCTAAATGTAAAGGAGGTCATCATAAAGAGGACGGAACAATAGTTGACATTTGATTTAATAGAGGAGTATTTATAATGACACTTAAACCTGCAAAAGCAGACAGAAAAAAGTTTGACCTTGACCTACAATACGGACAGGTTCGTGAAGACATTGTATCGGAAATGCTTCAAGATAAAAAGATTGAAGTAAAATCTGAGCGAGGCATGTGGATGGATACAGGTAACATATGTATTGAGTATCAATGCTATGGTAAACCATCAGGTATCACCACAACAGAAGCCGACTACTGGTTTCACAACCTGTGCATCAACGAAGATATTTTTGCTACGCTTGTTTTTAAGGTTGACAATCTAAAGAAAATCATAGATAATCTTGACAGTAAACGGAGCGTGTCAGGGGGTGACCATAATGCCTCTCGTATGTGGCTTCTGAATATACAGAAGTTATTCGCCAAAGATTTTTTGAAAGTGTACAAGGATGAAGCGACTAGTAGTTGATATTGAAACAGATAGTTTAGACGCAAAAGAAATCTTTTGTGTCGTAGCAAAGGATATAGATGATGGAAGAATTTATACATACAGTCCGACAAACATTCAACACTGTAAGGTTGTCATCGAAGAATCTGATATTATTATTATGCACAACGGCGTTTCTTTTGATGCTCCTACTCTCAAGCGCATACTAGGTATTAACATACCGCTTGCAAAGATACGTGATACATTACTGCTGTCACAGATGGCTGACCCCATGCGTGAAGGTGGTCACTCACTAGATGCTTGGGGAACTAAGCTAGGCTTTAATAAGATTGAGTTTAATAACTTTAGTGCGTACTCAGACGAGATGCTGAAGTATTGTATACGTGATGTAGAACTTACAGAGAAAGTCTACAAGACTCTTATACCTGAACTCAAAAAGTTTAGCGCACGTTCTATTAAACTAGAACATCAAATCAGGGCTATCATAGATAGACAAGAAGCTAATGGCTTCACACTTGACGAGCCAAAGGCTATGCAGTTGTTGTCTAAATTGAAAGACGAATCTGAGAATATTAAGAATGACTTACAGGAAGTATTTAAACCTATGGTTGAACATAGATATTCTGAAAAGACAGGTAATAGATTGAAGGATAAAGTTACTGTGTTCAATCCTGCGTCACGCAAACAGATTGCAGAACGCCTTATGGATTTAGGGTGGAAGCCTGACAAGCATACAGAAAAAGGACAGCCGATAGTTGCAGAAGAAGTCCTTGAGAAACTAGACATACCAGAAGCACAGTTGATTGCTAGGTATTTGTTATTGGAGAAACGAGCATCACAGATTACCTCTTGGTTAAAAGCTGTAGGGGAAGATGGTAAGGTGCATGGCAAGGTGTTAACACTACGAACCATTACAGGACGCATGGCTCACACATCACCTAACATGGCACAAGTACCTGCTGTGTACTCACCATATGGAAAGGAATGTAGAGATGTCTGGACTAGTAGCAATGATGCTAATATTCTTTTGGGTAGTGACGCAAGCTCGTTAGAGTTGCGAATGCTTGCTCACTATCTAAATAATAAAGACTTCACACGAGAGGTTGTAGAGGGTGATGTTCACACCGCCAACCAACGTGCGGCAGGACTACCGACTAGAGACAACGCAAAGACTTTTATATATGCGTTTATCTATGGTGCAGGTGCTGCGAAGATTGGACAGATTGTTAACGGCACTGCCAGAGATGGTCAAACACTGATTAACAACTTCCTAAATAATATGCCAGCGTTGAGGACGCTACGTCACAAGGTTGACAAGCTTGCTTCACGAGGGTATATAACAGGACTTGATGGACGCATACTACGTGTTCGACAAGCCCATGCTGCAATGAACCTGTTACTGCAAGGTGCAGGTGCTATTGTATGCAAAGAGTGGTTGAAGTTTATTACAATCGAAGCCACAAAACGTAAGCTTAATTACAAACTTGTTGCAAGCATACATGATGAATACCAGTTTGATGTGTGTAAAGAACACGCAGAAGAATTAGGAACAGTCACAGAACTTGCAATGAAGCTTACAGAAAAATCTCTAGGTGTAAGATGCCCACTTGATAGTGAGTATAAGCTTGGTAAAACTTGGGCAGAAACACACTAGAAAAAAAAATGCTTGACTTATTATTTGAGTTGAGTTACTATAGTAGTTGTTGGCATGGTGCTGACAACATTGAATCCAAAACGGAGATAAAACGAAATGACAGTTATTACTGGTAAAGCATACTGGGCGCATGTCCAAAACCCTAACACAGCATTTGAACCTGAATACTCAATCGACATTTGTGTTGATGACACCAATCGTGCAGCTATTGAAGCTGACAACTTGTCTATCAAGAACAAAGGTGACGAGCGTGGAGACTTCATCCACATCCGTCAACGTGTCGCAAGGCGTGATGGTACACACAACGATGCTCCTTCAGTTGTAGACGCACAAAAGAATCCTACCGACAAACTTATCGGTAACGGAAGCGTTGTTAATGTTCTTTACACTCCTTATTCTTGGGAGATGAACGGCAAGGCAGGTGTTACACCCCTCTTGAAGAAAGTTCAAGTGCTTGACCTTGTTTCCTATGGTGAGGACTTTGATGCGGTAGAAGGTTATACCGAAGCTTCATCTAACCAAATGCCTAGTGAAGAAGTACCCTTCTAAATATTAGGTATCCACGGGACAGAGCAACTTGTATTGGCTCTGAATGATAGCTACGAGGACGGGGATGCTATTACTTATTAGGAGATTACTATATGTCAATGTACAGTTCAGGACTTGCCGAACTATTTTCAGTAGGAGTATTAGGTTTTATATTAGGCTACGGCTTTCCTCGTGCAGAATGGCTGAAAGAAGTGCAAGAAAAATTTATTAATTTAATGCATAAATATTTCATTAGATAGATGAGTGATACAACCATTAAAATTATTACACTCAGTGTGATACTCATTATATCCATTGTAGTTTATTGGGACGATTTAAGATGACAAAGAATATAGACACACTAATACCTGACATCTACGCTATGCTAGAAGAAGGGGTGGATACAGATAAGGAAGATATGCAAAAGTTTCTTAATGACTTTGCATCTCAAGTGCGTGAAGCTGCGTCCATCATACTCCAAGAGGGAAAGCGTGAAGGTAAGACGAACTTACGCCTCTCTCAAATCGGTAAGCCAGACCGTCAAATCTGGTTTGGAGTAAACGGTGTCGAAGGACAGCCTATTGACGGACAGACCCGAATTAAATTTCTTATGGGTCATCTGTTAGAGGCTGTCCTAATTCTTTTAACCAAGAGTGCAGGACACAGTGTCGAAGGAGAGCAAGACGAAGTCACAGTTGAGGGTGTATTAGGACATCAGGACTGTATAATTGATGGGGTATTAACTGACATCAAGTCAGCATCCTCTTTTGCATTCAAGAAGTTTAAGGATAATAGGCTATCTGATGACGACCCCTTTGGTTATATCTCACAGATTAGTGCGTATGCTACCAAACGTGGAGACACAGAGGCAGCATTCTTTGCTATTGATAAGAACAGTGGGGAACTTGCTGTCACTAAAGTACACGACATAGAAATGATAGACGCAAACAAAAGGGTCAACTACCTAAAAGGTGTTATTAAAACTGAAAACCCACCGCCTAGATGTTACAACGATGTACCTGATGGCAAATCAGGCAATCGTAAGTTGGCTATTGGTTGTGTATTCTGCGGCTACAAAGAAAAGTGTTGGGACAATCTACGTGCATTTAAGTATTCAAATGGTGTGCGATACCTGACACAAGTTGCTAAGACACCTGACGTTGAGGAGATATCTCTTTCGTAATGTCAAAAAAGAAAAAACATCAATACAAATCAGAAGCAGAATACCAAGCTGCGGAACAACTACATAAATTTAAAATTAAATTTGAGTACGAGCCGTTCAAAATAGAATACGAATGGCGTGAAGATAAGAAATATATTCCAGACTTTGTGTTACCCAACGGCGTGATGCTTGAAGTCAAGGGTAGGTTTATGCTTGAAGATAGAAAGAAACATTTGTTTATTAAGAAACAACACCCTGAACATGATATTAGATTTGTATTCCAAGCACCTAATAATAAATTACAAAAAGGAGGACGCATGACATACGCTGAATGGTGTGAGCGTTATGGGTTCAGGTGGTGCAAACTATCTGACGGCATCCCAAAGGAATGGCTTGACAATCAATATGAAACCGACTAATATAAATGTAATTACAGACGAGTTTAGACCAGATGTATCATCGCCAGAGAAGTCTCTCTTCTTGTGTGTGATACTACAGGCGTTGCTTGATGCAACAAAACCTGAGTATGCAGGTGAGCCTAAGAATGTTATGATAGAACGTGACAGGGCAAAGGCGTGGTTCTTTGCATCGTATGGTACAACAGCACAGGACTTTGAAGAAGTGTGTGACCACGCAGGGGTAGACCCCGAATACATGAGAGACTTTGCTTACAAAGTATTGAAATCAGGAGAGGTAGAATATGTCAGAAAGAGAATCAACGCAGTCCTTGGACATGGTAAATAATCCAACGCACTACAACGCAAAGGGTGTAGAGTGTATAGATGCTATCGAAGCGTCTATGTCTAAGGACGAGTTTAAAGGATACCTAAAGGGTAACGTGATGAAATATATGTGGCGTTACGACTACAAAGGTAAACCTGTGGAAGACTTGAAAAAAGCTGAGTGGTATTTGAAAAAGCTTATTGCTTCTGTAGAAGAGCCATGCTATAATTCGAGTTCTGTTTCGTCAATAGACGACAAAGATTATGTAGATATTGTGAGAGGAAAGATACCACTATGGAAGAAACAAAGATGAATACCGCATTACCAACAGACTACCAAACTTTTATAGCGACTTCACGTTATGCCCGATGGATAGAAGACGAAGGACGTAGGGAGAGTTGGGACGAAACAGTTCAAAGATTTATGGATAATATAGTTAATGATGTAGACATCGACACGAAGGACAAGCGTGATATACACGAAGCAATTCTTTCTTTACAGGTGATGCCTAGTATGAGAGCATTGATGACCGCAGGGGCAGCTTCTGAAAGAGATAACACATGTGTATATAACTGTAGCTATCTACCTGTAGACCATCCTCGTGCCTTTGATGAGGCTATGTTCATCCTTCTGTGTGGCACAGGCGTTGGCTTCTCTGTCGAAAGACAGTCCATTCAAAAGCTTCCTACTGTTCCTAAAGACTTACAGGATGTAGAAGATACTATTGTAGTGCAGGATAGTAAAGAAGGATGGGCGAGGGGTTTGCGTAAGCTTATCTCTCTACTCTATACAGGGGAAATACCTAAGTGGGACTTAACTAAAATACGTCCTGCGGGTGCAAGGCTAAAGACATTTGGCGGAAGAGCCAGTGGACCAGAGCCTCTTAATGATTTGTTTAACTTTGTTATCGGTAAGTTTAAAGGTGCGGCTGGACGTAATCTCAACAGCGTAGAGTGTCACGACATCATGTGTAAGATTGGTGAGGTGGTAGTTGTTGGTGGTGTGCGCCGCAGTGCGATGATTAGTTTATCAAATCTATCTGATGACCGAATGCGTCACGCTAAATCTGGTCAGTGGTGGAAGAACGAAGGACAACGTGCCTTGTCTAATAACTCTGTTGCATATACTGAGAAGCCTAATATGGAAACTTTCTTGCGTGAGTGGACTGCTCTTGTGGAATCTAAGTCTGGCGAGCGTGGTATCTTTAGCCGTGATGCGGCAGACAAACATGTAGCTCGTAATGGTAGACGTAAAACTGGTATGGCTTGGGGGACTAACCCTTGTAGTGAAATCATCCTGCGTCCTAATCAGTTCTGCAATCTAACAGAAGTCGTGGTTCGTCCCACTGATACAGAGAAGACACTAGCTAATAAGATTAGGCTGGCTACAATACTAGGTACAATTCAATCTACCTATACACATTTACCTTACTTACGTCCTGTATGGCGTAAGAATACTGAAGAAGAAAGGCTGTTGGGTGTAAGCCTGACAGGTATTATGGATAATGAACTTACATCTAGACCATCTGAAAACTTACTGGAGAAGCTTCGTGATACTGCTGTACAGACAAACAGCAAAACTTCTGAGCAACTTGGAATTAATCCATCTGCGTCCATCACCTGCGTCAAGCCTAGTGGCACTGTATCGCAGCTTGTTGATAGTGCCTCTGGCATCCATGCTCGTCATAGTGACTACTATATCCGCACTGTACGGGGTGATAACAAAGACCCTCTCTCGAAATTCTTAACAGACGTAGGCGTTCCATCAGAGGCGTGTGTAATGAAGCCAGATAACACAACTGTCTTCAGCTTCCCTATCAAAGCCCCTGATGGTGCTGTCACTCGTAATAACATGACAGCTATAGAACAGCTTGAACTGTGGAAGACATACGCATTACATTGGTGTGAGCATAAGCCATCCGTTACAATTACTGTACATGATGAGGAGTGGCTTAAAGTAGGGGCGTGGGTATACGATAACTTTGATATATGTTCAGGTGTATCCTTCTTACCCCACACAGATTATGTCTATGCACAAGCACCTTATCAGGACTGTGATGAGAAGACATACCTTGAGGCACTGTCTAAGATGCCCTTGTCTATTGACTGGACACAGCTTGCCTCTTACGAATTAGAAGATAACACTGCAGGTTCACAGACTTTAGCTTGTTCTGGAGACTCCTGTGAGGTTGTAGATATTAATGGTTAAGGAGATTAAATGTTACTAGAAGCACTTACAAAGAAACTAGAAGGAGACATTGCCGTTGCTAGAGCAAACGTGGGAGTGTACTTAAAACAATCTGTAGGTATAGGCGAACACCCTGATATTATAGGGGCTATCGAAGGAGAGATTGAAAAGATTGCGTCTGCAGATGAAAAAATAAAAACGATAGAAAATTTTTGGTTGACATAATAAATTTAATTTAGTATAATTATTGTGGTAGCTGGCTGTGCCTCCTTTCCTCTCTCTCTAGGTCAGCTACCGCTTTATTTTTTAGGAGAACGTAATGAAGTCTTGGACACTATCGTTTAGTACAGAAGAACTTAATATTATTATGGCAGGTCTGGGAGAGTTACCTGCTAAAGTATCTATTGATGTTATTAAAAAAATACAGTCCATAGCGCAGACAACAACACCTAAAGAATTAGAATCTATAGGTTTACCAGACGATGTTTAACAAAAAACCTACAATCTATATAGGATACGACCCTCGTGACCATCAGGCTTACGAGGTTTTAATGTGTTCAATCAGAAAATATTGTGATAAGTTTCCTATTGTACCTTTGATTGAACCTGCGCTACGCCGTGCAGGACTATTCCGTAGAACTGTTTTTGTTGATGAGGCTAACCCTCGACAGAAGATAGACTACTTTGATAGGAAGCCCTTCAGCACTGACTTTACGTTCACAAGATTTTTAGTACCTGCTTTGAATCAGTATACAGGGCTTGCTTTATTTATGGACTCCGACATGTTTGTACGTGCAGACATCGAACAAATCTTTGACCAGTACGGCAACAACAGTAAATACGCAGTCTCTTGTGTTAAGCACAAGTATAGTCCTGATATAGGAAAGAAGATGGACGGAGTTGTTCAAACACAATACCATAGAAAGAACTGGTCTAGCTTTATGCTCTTTAACTGTGACCATGAGAAGACAAAACAACTTACAGTTGATGACATAAATTTAAAGACAGGGGGTTGGCTGCACAGGCTGGCTTGGCTAGATGACGATGAGATAGGTTCTATACATGAGGAATGGAACTGGCTGGATGGACACAGCCCTGCAAGCATAGAAGCAAAGAACGTACACTTCACCACAGGTGGTCCTTGGTTTGATAAATGGGAAGCTAAAAGAAAAATAGACGAGGAGTATTCCTTTGAATGGAAACTATTCCAAGATAAAATATATACAGAAAAATTAATGGAGTCACTTGGATGAGTAAATATACTTTTGTAACAGCTTTTAACAAAGAGCATTTTGATTTGTACGCAAAGCAAATGCTAGAGTCAGTTGTAGATAACTGGAATCCAGATGACTTTAGATTAGTTGTATACTATGATGGCTTTGGTTCTGAAAAACCAGACGCACCAGAGGCAAGCTTTATCGAGTATAGGGACTTAGATAAACTAAAAGCTAGACAAGACTTTATAAGTCGTAACAAAGATAAGAACGGACGCTATGCAGAAGCACCCTACAACTATCGAATGGATGCCATAAGGTTCTGCCACAAAGTATATGCTTACACAGACTTAGCCTACGAACTTATAGACCAAGAAAATACAGGGTGGTTGGTTTGGCTAGACGCAGACACAGTTACAACTACAAAGTTTACAGCAGAAGATGCTGCTAAAATACTACCAGATGACAGCGACATAGTTCATCTTGGACGGATTGATATTGATTATAGTGAAACAGGGTTCGTTGGTTGGAACATGGGTATGCATAATGCAGTGTCCATGCTTGTAGATATTAGAGGCGCATATGATACTAATGAAGTACTGGCCTATCGTGAATGGACAGACTCTTTTATTTTTGAACGCTTGTTAAACATTTATAAAGCACATGGAACTAAAACACATAACTTATCAGAAGGTGTCCGTGGACTAGCAGTCTTTGAAAACTCCTCTCTAAAAGAGTATTTTATACATAACAAAGGAAATCTAAAATACGATAAGCCTAAGTTAGATACTGTGTCTAAAGATATTCAAGGACCAAAGAGATATAAACAACTAGCAGATATAGTTCGTAATTATAGTGATGGATTATCTTCTTTCTCTGTCGTTGAGACAGGAACTTGGAATGGTGGCAGAGCTATTGAGATGGCGTTAGCTGCTTTCGATAATGTAGATACAGTGCATTATCGTGGCTTTGATTTGTTTGAAGATGCTACAGAAGAGACAGATAAAATTGAGTTAAACATTAAACAACATAACACATACAATGCAGTTAGCAATAGGCTAAGAGAATTTTCTCAGAAGATGAAAGAGAATGGTAAGGGGTTTACATTTACTCTATATAAAGGCGATACAAAAAGCACTATGGACTCCCACCATTTTAATGATGTAGACCTTGCGTATATTGATGGCGGTCATTCCTATGATACAGTGTCCAGTGATTACAAGTATCTTAGACAAGTACCTGTGGTTGTCTTTGATGATTACTATAGCTTTCAAGAGAAAGATAAAGAAGTTCCAGAGGAACACTCAGGTATTATTAAAACATTTAAGGAAGTTACAGAAAGAAACAAATACGTGTTACCCTCTGGTGATATGACAGCCTTTGGTTCTCATGTTCATCTAGCAGTGCTGCTTAAAAAAGAAGTAAAAGAATTACCAAAAGAACTAACTAGAACTCCAATAGTTGTTAAGCCTAAAGATTGTATGCCTGTTGATTACATACGTAAAAACATTAAAGAAAACTTAAATCTTATTAAAGAATACGATTGGGTAAAAAAATATAAACCAACTGATGACCATGTAGCTATTGTCTCTGGGGGTATAATAGACTTTAAAAACTTAAAACGTATAAAGAAAAAATACAATGCAAAGATATGGTGCGTTAAACACGCCTTACCTAAACTAATAAAAGAAGAAATTATTCCTGATGCTTGTCTTGTTCTAGACCCTCGCCCCATTGATGGTATAAGTACACATGGTATAAAAAGAACTGAGTTGTTTGAAACTATACCAAAGGAAACAACATTTTATATTGCATCAATGACCGACCCTTCTGTAACTCGTCACATTATGAGCAAGACAGATACCATCTTTGGTTTTCATGCCTTCACAGATGGAGTTCGTGATGCGTCTATTAAAGACAGAGTTGTTATTGATAAAGAGGTAGGTATAGAGGAAGGTTCAGTTCTAATATCTGGCGGCACTGCGGCTGCCACAAGAACTATGGGACTATTAGATACGTTAGGGTATCGTAACATGCACCTGTTTGGTTTTGATTGTAGTATTCCTGAAGTTACAGAAGAACAAAAAGAAGAAAAGGATGAAGCAGGTAATCCAAAGTACATACACGTTGAAACAGGCGGTAAAAAGTTTTATACAACAGGAGAACTTCTTGCTCTTGCCCAAGACTTAGAAAGAATGTGGGAAGAAAAAGACCTTCAATTAAATATTAAATACTATGGCAAAGACAGCCTAGTAGCGCAGATATGGGAACAATCTTTTTATACAAATGAATATACAACCTTTATGGAAAGACAATGCCAGAACTAAAAGAGAAACAGGAAAAGTTTTGTCAGCATTATGTCGTTAGTCGTAATGCTACTAAATCAGCAGAGACAGCAGGATATAGTGAACGCTCTGCTTATAACCAAGGATACAACTTACTGCAACGTGAGGATGTTAAGGAAAGAATTAAGGAGTTAGAAGGTGAATTTACTACGGACGTTGATGTCATTGAAGAACTGGAGAAACAATATGAGGCAGCCAAGTCTCAGGGACACGGGCAGACTGCGCTTAAGGCACTTGAACTATTATCAAGAGTTAGGGGTAATAACGCCGAAGATGAAAGCTCAGATGACATTGATTCTCTTGAGGGAGAGATACGAGGAGCGATGCAAGTTATTGGGAAAGAAAAGATTTATGAATTACTTATGGAAACCTTTCCAGAAGATTTTCAAGACGAGGAATTAGAAGATGAAGATTGAAATTATACTACTAGCTTTATGTCTCGTACCTCTGTGTTGGCTGTTACATGATGTACGTTCATTCAGAAAACAAATACAGGCGTGGATTAATGAAGATAAAAACAAATAAGACTGCATTTGTAACAGGCATCACAGGACAGGATGGGGGCTACCTAGCAGAGCTTTTGCTTGATATGGGATATGATGTACATGCATTACGAAGACGCTCTGCTGGGTCAAATATGAGGCGTATAGAGCATATTCTAAATCATCCCAGCCTTTATCTACATTATGGAGACTTAACAGATACAGGATGTCTTATGAAGCTGTTCGCAACCTATCAATTTGATGAGGTGTACAATCTAGGAGCGCAGTCTCATGTCCGTGTATCCTTTGATATACCAGAATACACAGCCGATGTTGATGGTTTAGGTACTCTCAGGCTGCTAGAATGTATACGTACACTAGGCATGTTAGAGACAACACGCTTCTATCAAGCGTCTACCTCTGAACTCTACGGCAAAGTCCAGGAAATACCACAAACAGAAACAACACCCTTCTACCCCCGCTCACCTTATGGTGTTGCTAAGTTGTTCTCTTACTGGACAGTTAGAAATTATCGTGAAGCATATGGCCTACATGGTTCTAATGGTATATTATTTAACCATGAATCCCCTTGGCGTGGCGATGAGTTTGTTACACAGAAGATTGTTAAGGGTGTGGTAGATGTAGTAGCTAATAAAAGAGATAAGATTAGCCTTGGAAACCTAGAAGCTAAACGTGATTGGGGTCACGCTAAAGATTATGTCGAGGGAATGTATCGCATGGTACAACATGACCACGGGGATGACTATGTTTTAGCTACGGGAGAAATGCATACAGTTAGAGAACTGGTCGAATACTGTTTCAAGGTTGTTGATTTTATAAACATTAGATGGAAAGGAGAAGGTGTTAATGAAAAAGGTTATGATGACTACGACAATATTATTGTTGACATCAATCCTGACTTCTATCGGCCTTCAGAAGTTGACCAACTTGTAGGGGATTCAACAAAAGCAAGAGAAGTTCTTGGTTGGAAACCACAATATAGTTTTGAGACTATGATTCAAGAAATGATTGAGGCTGCTCTTTAAAAGTTAAACATCCGTGGATTAACTAATCCTGCTAGTCCTTGCATCCCTTCTCCTGCAAATCCTTGAGGAGATTGTCCTCCAAATCTTTCAGTAACAGGCGGCCTTCCCATTGCTGTGTTTCTTGCCTGTAGAAAATCTCCAAAGTTACTAATAGGTTGAGCAGGTGGAAAAGCGTTTGGTATAGGAGCAGCACCCATAAATGGAGCAGGAGGAGGAGCAATACCAGTAATACCTTCCTGTAAAGTTGCTAGTCGATTACTAGCTGAATCATCCATTCTTTGTTGAAAGTCTTGTGGTAAGTTATTATAATTACCAGAAAGAACACCTGCAACATCAGGCGTAGTATTCATTGGTTGTTGAGGAGCAGCCATTTGTGCTGCTTGCATTGTTGATTGAGGTATTATTCCTTGTCCCATTTTGTTATCCTACCTTTTAAATGCGCCTATTGACTTAACACCAAAGCTTGCGCCTATCGATACAAGGATTCCCCAGCTTAACCACTCTGGACAATCCTCTCTTAAAAATCTAAAACCTTCTGCTATATATGGCTGTGCTGGTGGATAGAAACATGCACACAACATACCAACAAAGAACACAGTCCACAACTCGTCTTTCCATGAGTCCTGTGAAGCAGTCATAGCTTTCTCTTCCCAAGCTGAGTCACTGGCTGCACGTTTAGCTGCGCCCTCTAGCTTTGCAAGTTCTAGCTTTTGTTTTGCTTGGGCTTTCTTTTGTTTGCCCTTCAGCCATGTACCAGCTAGTCCTGCGATTGGTCCTAGTAATCCTTGTAACATTATTCGTCTTCTCCTGTCTCCATCATTTGTGCAAGCTTGTAGGCTCTTCGTTTGACTTGGCTTGCCCATCTTGAGTCGAGCATTTCCATCGCTGCTTTTTTGTAGTCTCCATCTTCCAAAGCTCCCCACATATTTGAAAAGGCAGATAGACGAGGTATCCCAAGATTAAAAGCCATATCAAGAAGAACCCTAATCCGTACCTCACTAAGCCCCACAACAAAAGGAAACTTTCTAACAAGCTCTCGCTCAACAATCTCAATATCGTTCTCACATAAAAAACGGGCTTCGTCTTCAGTAATACCACGGTCATCAAGATTACGCCCAATTCCAATCGTGAGATGCCCAGCCGTACATCTGTAAGGTTTAAGTTCCAACCCTTCGTGATAGATGATAAGGTCAATTAGTTTCTCCTTGTTATACTCCATATTAATCCTCTAGTATTTTTGTACCTGCTAAATCATAGTACATTTTCATTAGCTCATCAGCATCTATCGGGGCTGTACTTAATAATCTAGTTGGTGCTGATGGTTTAAACATGTAAGGTAAAAACATGTTTCTATCTGCAGACTGTATATATTGTTGTTTATTACTATCAAAATCAAAAGCTCCATCTAAGGTCATTCCTCTTTGTATTTGATACATATAAGAATCACCAAACATATCTTTATAATCTAAGACAACACTTCTTAAATCTTGTAACTCTTTTAGTTGTTCTTTCTGAGCATCAGCATATCTATCATATGTTTCTTCAGGAGAAAATATGTTAGGGTCTGAAAGATATTTATTATAATCACTATTAATACTATTTAAATTATTTAGTGTTGGATTTAATTTAAAACGTGTTGCCGCTGTAAAATCCATACGCTGTCTTTTTAATCCAATAGCAGCAGGTACATCAACCTCTCCTTCAAGAGTTGTAAAGCCTCCTTTTTTATTTGGCTGTAATCCTGTTCCTTCAAGTTTGCCTAGCTGTCTATAATAATTAGCAGATTTTTGTGCGGTTGTAATAATGCCGGGTGTAAACACATCAATAGCAGGAGCAATAACATCTGATAAGCCATCCCCTCTTTTCGCACCATTATACACATCAATAAGAGCATCTGTTAACATAGAAGGTGCAAGGAAAGGAGAGACAGCTTCTTGTAATGTACCCAAACCAATTCTGTTTAAATTTTTATTACCAATGTCCTCATCAAATATACCATTCATTACTAGTTCATTAGTACCCCTAGCTATTTTCTTTATGTACGTAAAGGGGTCTATGTATCCTAAGTTCATATAGTCAACACCAGTATGTCCGTTGTCGTCTTCATAAATTTCTGAAAGATATATTCTGTCTGTGTTTCTTTCCCAAGAAGGAGCAAAGGTATTGTTAATAGCCATCTCTTGTTTATCATCAATACCTGATAAGTTTCTTGAAAAATCTGACAGCATGTCTGTACCCATACCAACAACAGTCATACCTGCTAAACGCTTTGCACCCATAGCAGCTAATACAGGGTCGCCACTAGCAATATCTCTAAGAGAATACATTGCTAAATTTTTAGAAACACGAACCATCTCTGCAGGAAAAGATAAAAAATCTCCTAATGCACTATATCTTAAACCTTTAATAGCTTTAGGAACAAGAGCATAGTTAGGCATTAAATCTCTAGTATAAGTTGCCGCTAATTTATCTAGCTCATCAGCAGACAGTCCACTATATTTTTTACTTTTAGCTAACTGAGAACGCATTTTCTGAAAGTGTGCTATCTTAAACACATCATCTTCAGCTTGATAAACAGCAGCTACTTTCTTATGACCTTTTCTTACAGATTTACCTTTAAGTTCGTAGTCTAAAACGTCATCCATATATTTTTGAGGGTCTTTAGAAAAACCACCAAGGTTTCTCCTAATAACACCTAAGTCAACATTCTGACCTACAACACCAAGCTCTTTGAGTTTTGCAAGATATTTACTTCCTGCTCTATCTAATCCTTTTTCACCTGTTCTAAAGTTTTTATAAGCTATCTTAGCCGCTGATTTATATTCTTTAGGACCAACCATACCATTAGCCATCATAAGAAATACGTTACCCATTATGTTACGACCATGTGTAACAGGGCTATATATAGTTTTTGAAGCTTGAGATAAACCTTTTGCTTTTAAGAACGCACCAAACAAAGGACCATCTTCTCGTGTCATTTCATTTAAACCATCACGATATAAGTCAGCATATTCTTTTGTAACATATACATTTTCTAAAGCATTTTCTACTTGCTCTTCTTTTACTACCTTTTTACCAAATACTTGTTTTAATCTTTCATTAGAAATTTTACCTAGATTAACTGCTCCCTCTGTTCCTTTATCAACAGCTATATTATTTACGTTTACATGTTCAGCAAGGTCGTCCATAGCTTTTAACTCTGCGTTCATGCGAGAAATATTAATCATAGTATTTCTATAGTTTTGTGCAAAGTCATCTTCTCTTCCTAAAAGAGTTTGAATATTTTCAGGAATATTTTTTCTATCAAGACCACTAATAGCAGATGTTGTTCCCTTTCTTACATTAGTTCTTTTTTCTTTGTTCTGAACCAAACCTCTTAAAACTTTATTTGCTTTTTCTCGTGATTCTTTTTTTAATAATTTATCAAGAGTATTGTGAGCTAGTATAGTTTTCGCTTGCTCTTCTCCATGCAGACTAATCATTTCTTTATTAGGCTTAACCATATCTCTAAGAGAGCCAACAGCAGCAGTAAACACACCATCAGGGTCGTTATCTTCGTTAGGATTTTTCTTAAACTTGTTGTACTTTTTCAGTAAATCTTTTTTAAATTTAGGGTCATCAAAAAACTTATAGCTTCTTGTTAGATGAATACCAAGTCTTCCATCTACTTTTGTTTTAAAATCACCTTTTAAATTTTTAGAAAGATTACTAGATAAATTAGTTACATCTTTTACCATTAAAGATATTTCATTTTGTAAATTTTTAGGAAGACTTTTTAAACCTTTAGCATTTATTTCTTTAGCTTGTTGATTAGCATATGCCGCAGCTTTCTTTTGTATTTCTGGAGTCATTTCTCCTTTAGCATTTTTATTTACATACTCTCTATATTTTTTTTCGTACACAGCTTCAGTATCTTTAAAAGCTACGTTAACTTGGTCTTGTATTTCGTTATATTTTTTCTCAACTTGTTTTTGACCAGCAGAAGTTTTATGAAAATCTTTTTTATTATTTGCATTATCTACAAAATCATTAGCATATTTTTTAACAGATATATTATAATCACTTATAGAACCTCTTGTTGCTATCTCAGCAGACTCTGCAGCTGACTCTCTAGCAAGTATCATTTCAAGGGTAGAGTTATCTGTCCCCCTTCTTGACCCCAACATACTGTTAAAGAAAGAAGGAATCGGTCCTTTAATATCAGGCGTAACGCTTTTAATTGCATCGCCTACTGGTTTCAAAGCTAAAGAAGTAGATTCTAATAAAGGTTTTTTGTAAGCATTAGCTACAACAAAAGGAGAAAACAAAGCACCAAAACCTAAATTATTTATAAAAGATTGAATATATTTTTCTGCTTCAGAGTCATCAGGATTAACCGCAAGTCTTTCCATATATTGCGAAGACTCAGGAAATACTTCTACTAATGTATTAACAATATTTTCATCAGGATTTTCTACAATCGTTGTTACTCCAGCAATAGTAGTACCCTGTTGAGCAGCACGTTTAACTCTAGCTCCTCTGGTAGCCTTATCTATTTCTTCATCTAAAAATTGTCTTCTTTTTGTTTTATCTAGTTTATTAGCTGCCCTAGCAATATTAGTCCGTGCAGCAGGAGTTAATAACTTAGAAGTTTTTCCAACTAACCCTAATGATTTTAGTGCTAATGTTGATGGTACAAAATAAGAACCTATTGTTCCTACAATTTTTTCTCCACCAGCAACTAAACCTTCACCATGATAAGGGTCAAATGCTTCACTTGCAAACATTTTAAAAGACTCTGGTAATGGTATATCATCTAAAGAATCATTAAGAAAGTCTGTTAGTTCTCCCGGTGTTATAGCATCTGCAAAACTTACAACACCTCCTACAATATCACCAATAGCTCTTCCAACTTGTCTACCCGGTAGAACATTAGCAAAATTAGTTCTTGCTCTAAAATCTGTTTCACCTTCATCTAATGCTTTAATATAATCATCGTTAGCTTTTTTAGCATCTTCTAGTGTAGTGCCTTTTGATTTAAAAAATAGTTCTTTTTCTTCGTCAGTATTAAGCTTTCCCTCATTACGGAGAGAATCATAGTCACGTATAGCATCGTGAAATGTTTGTGAACGTATACTTAAAACCATTAGTTAAATCTTTTTTCTGCTTCTTTTAGTTTCTCACTTGTTTGAGTACCTGATTTTTTTAAATAAGCTTCAGGATTTTTAGATATTTCTTCTAACTCACTTAATATATATCTTTGTGCTTGAGCATCAGACATTCCGCTAGTTCCTTTTAAAATTCTTGATGCTTCTTGCGCAGCTGTTTGAGTTGGAAGTAAACCTTCAAGTCTATCACTTAATTTTGTAAAATCTCCAAGTTCAGCTGTAAAACCTACTCTGTCTTTCTCTATCTCAGTCATAGTTTTCTCCAGACCAAGCTCTGCTACTTTAGCTTTGTATAGAGACATTGCTTCTTCTTGGTCAAGATTATCAAGTTCTTTCCTAGATACACCAAGTTGGCTAACATATTTTGGGTCAATCTCTGAAAGAGGTTTGCTCATTAGTTGCATACCTAAAGCAGCTATATCAAAACCTTGTTGAGCTTTAATAGTTTTTGCTCTTTTATCTTTATCAAATTTAAAAGCTTCTTGAGTAAGTTTTTTTAATTCTTCTAAAGACTTTGACCTATCACTTAAATCTTGAAATCGTGATATTAGTGAAGCAAGGTCGCTACCTACAATTTCTGGATTTTCCTGTGCGTTTTTATCATTGGCTAGTGACTCTTCAAAAGCTTTATATTGCTCTTCTTTTACAGCATCTTTTTTTTCTAATTCGTCTAAAGGAGTAGTTAAATATTCTCCTGCATCTCTAGCTCCACCTACAATAGTTTTAGCTAAAGCTGCTGGAGTAGAAGTAATTGTAGTTCCAAATCTACTAAGACCTTTTTTTATTCTATCCAAACCAGTATCTTCAGGTGATGGAGCATTTTCTAAAGTACTTAGTTGTGATGCACTAAACACATCAGGATTAAAGAAACTATCTAATCCTGACCTTTTATCTAGTTCTAGCCGACCTTTTGATATTAACTCCGTTCTTATTGCTTCTTTTTTTCGAGGGTCTTTTTCAACTTCATATGCTCTATATAAATTAGCAAGCTCACCTTGTGAAAAATCTGTTGTACCCGGTCTTACTTTACCAGCAGTGTTTCTGTATACAGTAGATAATCCGCCGCTTCCTATATTACCACCTTGATTAAAAAAACCAAGACCACGACCAAGACCACCTACAGTAGCAGCACCACCAGCAAACTGTTGGAAAGCAGAAGGACTAGCTGGGCCGGGCTGTTGAAGATAACCTTGTGGAACACCAAATGCAATACCCGCATATCTTTCAAGTTGTCTAGCAGGATAGTCCCTTTGTTCAACAAAATTTTGATAGCCTATATCTGCTCGTTGTTGCTGCAATCCTCGTTCAGCTTCACCTACACCAGAACGATAGCCTTGTTCACGATAAGCTTGACCAAGAGCTTGTTGCCCTAGATTTCCAAACTGACCAGACAGTGCGCCCAAACCTGTAGCTGCTTGAAACTGTCTACCACGCTGTGCTTCTGCTGCACGAATAGCATCATTATATGCAGCTTCCATTCCTTTTGTTTGTATTTCAGAAAGTCTTGAGCCAAGGTCTGATGCTGCTCTCGCCTCAAGAATAGCCTGACGAGAACCCCCAAAGCCACCTGTTTTAATAGCTTGTGCGCTTAACTGTTGGTCATATAACTGCGCCTCATCAGCAGCTTTTCTTTTAGCAATATTTAAAACAGCTTGCGTATAAGGATTCATACGGCTCTGTATTTCATCTCCTGTTATTTCTGAAGCACCTTTGTCAGTATATTGTCCAGACCGATTTAATAAACCAAGAGCAGGGTCATAGTATGTATCAGCTGAAGATAGTCTTTTATCCGAACTAATACCTCTGTCAACTAAACCTAAAATTCCTTGTTGAGCAGCTAACTCATCATCTGTAAAATCTACAACACGGTCGCCTACATACTGAGCTAACGGCTCATCTGATGTAAATTCTCCCTTTGCTCTTTGAAGAACATCAGTTACAAAAGGTTTTAAAGTAGGGGCAATATCCTGTTGTTTTTGACCGCCGCCACTGCCACCGAAATAACAAAGATGAGAGTTAAGTTTTTTATTAAGAAACTTATCTTGTGTTTCTATTTCTAAACCTAACAAATCTTCAAAAATATTTTTATTTTTTTCTATAATCATAATTTTATTCCATTGTTATAGTAAATAGTGTTTGTTCTTTACATCCATACTCAGGCATTATTCTCTTCCAGCCTTTTCTACCCATAGCACTAATTTTATTACAGTTAAATTTTTCAGCAATTTGTTTATAACAATCTAACATATACTGATAGTCTAGTTTTTTACCTTCCATCGCTGTTGTTACACATACATGTAAATAACAATTTAAATCAAAAGGTGTAACACTTGTAATAAAAATAGAATTTAATTCATTATCTTCTAATACACAAAATAGTTGCCATTGATTTAATTTTAATCTATGGTATGTTCCAAATATGCTATAGTCATTATTATCTGATTTGTCTATAGCTTTCTGAACTAGTAAAGCAAAGAGTTCCCAATGCTTATCTATATCAGTATGTGGTACTTGAAAATATTCTTTTGCCATTAAGTAAGTCGGCTAAGTTCTTTAGCCCCATCAACCTGTTTGGGCTGTGCCTCCTTACCATATACTTTCTCTCTCAAAGCTAATCTAAATTCATCTAATTTTTCTGCGCCAGCATCAGAAGAACCATTGCCTAATGCTGCTACTGTAAACGCATCCATAACATATTCGTCAGGACTTAACATTGCTTGTTTAATTTGTGGGTCACCTGTAACTTCAAAGGATACATTATCAGACATACCATCACCTTGAGGTGCTTCCACCATCCCTGTAAACATTCCTGCATTCCCTGTATCACCACCTGTTGCCATATAAGTTA
>Ga0181390_1000197_pt1 | contig 26067 bp, 11 predicted proteins | sample 13SPOviralmetaG_FD_130085 | JGI IMG/M metagenome (GOLD analysis project Ga0181390, IMG submission 130085) | Marine viral communities from the oligotrophic San Pedro Time Series (SPOT) site, San Pedro Channel, CA, USA - 13 SPOT_SRF_2010-07-21 | ecosystem: Environmental > Aquatic > Marine > Strait...
GATTAGTTGTCGGCAGGTGGCAGCGGAACAGCAATTACTGCTGCGGCAACTGATCCTGAAGGCGATGCGATCACTTGGTCGTTAGAAGAAGTATCGTCTGGACCGTCCGGAGACTCAAAAATTGTTGTCGGTGCACAAGGTGATAGTAACTTTGCGGGTGCGGTTTATCTTTACGATTTAGACGGATCTAATGAAATAAAAATTGTTCCGCCTAATACAATAGAACAGGATAGAGTTGGATTTGATGTTGCTGTAGCAAACCAGAAGATATACATTTCTGCAGTGTTGGAGGATAATGAATCATTAAACCCAGAAGGGCAACATGGATCTGTCTGGATATATGATCTTGATGGATCGAATGGTCAAATCTTGCGAGCGGATACAGATGAACATATGTTGAACTTTGGTCGAAGTGTATCTGCGGCAGGGGGCAAGCTTGCTGTATATGCGGACGGTACAGATAATAGCGGAAAATTGTTTATCTATGATGCAGACGGATCAAATGAAATTCAAGTCACTGAACTGCAATCTGGAAATGGTTATGCTTATGACATGATCATGGACGATTCGAAGATTGTTGTTGGCAACAGCAATACCCTCCCAGTTCAAGTTTTCAACCATGACGGAACTGAAGCGTTCAAACTAACTCCAAGCGGATCTCCAAATGGTTACGGGAGTCGCGTAGCAATGGGTTCTGATAAAATTGCTGTCGCATATGAAAACGGTGCTTATGTTTTCAATTCGGATGGAACAAACGAACAGATTATTAGTGGGTTATCTAACCTTCCGGAGTTGGCAATTGGTAGTGGAAAATTGGTAATGGTAAATACTGTGGTAGATACGGTATATGTATATGACATAGAGTCTCTAACATTAGAGGCATCATTCTCTTCTTCGTTCACTAATTATCAATTTGGATTTAGAGTTTCTGTTGCAGATAATAAAATTTATGTAACGAATCTTAATCCTACTGGAGTCGGAACTCTAGAGGTGTATGACTTAGATGGTTCAAACGGTTACATAATCAATTCTAATGTTTCAGGAGATTATTATGGATACAGTGTGGATGTTAGTGATGGCGCTGCACAATCTGCACTCAACGGCGTCACAGTAACACAGTCTGATAACGTGTTTACAGTAACGCCAGGAAGCGAAGCGACTTCGTTCTCAATGAGATTTACTGCGACTGATGCGAATGGTAATGCTACGACGACGACTTCTGCCTTTACGGTTGAAGACGCGCCAGAACCTCAAATGGGTGATTTGTTCATTGGATCTGATGGGAACTCCACTGGAGATTTCAATCACGCATCAGAAGTTGATGCTTGGACTAAAACCAGCAACACGAATTGGTTAGCGCACAGATCAGGTGAAGGTGGACACATGGAAATGGGATGGGGTACAAATAACCAAGTCGGTGGATATATCGAGTTGGATGTAGTCCCTAATACCGAATATACCATTTCGTTCTCTGGAACTGCTACTTCTGGTGCGCCTGTAGGTCATGCAAATTATCGTGATGCATATGTTAATGTTCGTGTTGTAGACTCTGAACCAGTTGGAACAAATGCAGCTGCATTGATTCTACAGACAACACCATCTACTACTGGTGGATCATATCCGAGTGGAGCATCCGGAGATAACGGATACCAGTCTCAAGGGTCCAAGTCTGGTTATCAAACATTAACCGGAACAATAACTCCACATGGTAGTAAATTGACGATACAACTATTGAATGTGGATAAAGTTGTTCAGTACTTTGACGATTTCTCAGTAACAGGGTTAATCCCAGTATAACAACAAAAAAATTATAAATAAACAAAACCTTTAAGGAGACAGAAAATGTCACAAGTATCTTTAACTCCAATCCCAGTTGACGGCGGAACTATTGTTGACCTGTCGACTGCTGGATATTGTCAAATGGGCAATGGTCAATATTTTGTTGTTTATGCCCAAATTAATCCGAATCACGTGTTTGGTTGCCTTTACACTGTAACTGGAGAGGGAACAAGTTCTCCTTCTATTACAATTCAAAAGACGCAATCTATCGCAGGTATCGCACCATCAACAACGTCCGCAAGCCAACTTTCGTTTAGAGTTGCAAAACTAAATGACGACACGGTCGCAATTTTGGTTCAAGGAGGGACTTCTGCTAATGTGTACCCGATCCGAATTGATGCTGATGATGACAATAATATGTATCAGGTAGATGATGAATACACTGTTAGTTCGATTGCAAGTCCGGCGTACATGACTATGATGTTTGAACAAGTTGCCGAGAACAAAGTTGCTTTCGGTTGGACAGAATTCAGCCCGACGGGCGACTCATACATGTATTGTCGACTTGATAAATTATCATTCAATACAAGTAATGATACTATGTCACGCATACAGATGAGTCTTCCTGGTTCAGGAAAGTTCATGGAAACCCAGGATCGCCCTTACGGATGGATAGGTTTGAAAGAAGTTAAAACTTCGCCAGGGACTTTCTACATAACATATTACTTGAACTATAGTTCGTCTATTTCTCAAAGCAATGGGTATATGATTTTCCGTAGCGATTTTTCTGGGGGTCAAGTATACGATGTGATGGCAAGAACCGGTGGAAATCCACAGGATGGTGACCTAGGCGATCTCATGAATTCGCTGCCTATTGCATACTCGACAAGCGATTGGTATATGGTCGGTGAAGGAGTTGGATATGTACATGGTGGATCTAGTAGCAATTCTGTACAGGATGAACGAAGTTTCGCCAGCGATATCGTGCGCGATTATAGATTAGATTCGAGTTATCTGGAATGGCATCAGCTTGGTAACGACGATGAAAAGACAATGATTTATATTCATGCGAATCATGGAACTAGCAGTGGCACCGATCAGTGGTCTGATAATTCTGTTAAGCATCCATACACTTACAAACTTCGAGTACTGAAACCAGGAACTGGTACCACGTTAATCTGCTCTCCATCTACTTCTAACGCTATAACATTCTCTACAGGATCAAGCGTAACGCCAATGACAACACAACCTGAGTCTTTTTATAAGATTAGCGAATCACTGATTGGCATGGTTGGTATAAAGAATAGAACTAGTAGTGCATCTCACGAAATCGTAATGTGCTACCTTAAATTCTAAATCAGTATCATTAAAGATATGAAAGGGGACTTCGGTCCCTTTTTTTTTATTTCAATATCTTATAAATAGATCTTGTATAATTACTCGCCAGGATCAGTTTAAGATGACAGACGTAAAAATATCGCAACTACAGGAATTGAATCAGGTTGGTGATAAAGACACCCTGATTGTTAACGACGCAAGTGACGGTGGCAGAACCAAGAAAGTAAGAAAAGAAAATCTATTCGCTGACACTGTTAAGAATGTCACCGATGATGGTAATGACGCAGTTGTAAATCAAGACCTGATTGTAAATAACGACATTGAGGTTGGCGGAGACGTTCGTGCGACAGGCGAACTCAGTTTCGGTAAGTTACGTGATCACGTCACACAAGTTACAGTAAACGGCATTGTAGATAATGCTGACGATTTTCTAGCACTCGACTCTACGATTCCTACCTCTGGTGCGATCCGAGGTTATGTTGTTGACACCATGGCGGAGATGGGTGTTGGCGCACTTAACGATAAGATCGAAGGTCTGCGGTACGATATCTATTCAAAAGACTCTGCGTTCATCGAGGACGTAATTACCACGGCGAACCTTCCTCTCGTAGGAAGAATGGACATTGACAGTGACAACCTCGCTACACTGGAAGGCGAGTTTGATCAATTTAAGATTGATGTTAACAGAGATATTGGCAACAACAATTCAACGTTGAGCAATTTAAATTCTCGTATGGGAACTGCCGAGTCTGGCATTAGGACTCTTACTAATACAGTTGCTTCTCTTGACACTGATCTGTCATCTAGAATTGATCTTACAAATATCAATCTCGGATTGCTTACTAATCGTGTTTCAACCAACGAGTCAGCAATTCTTTCCCTAGACTCTGCGCTACAAATAGAAATAGAAGCAAGACAACAGGGCGACGCCAACCTTGATTCTGATTTGACAGCAGAAACCAATGCCAGAATAAATGCTCTTAGCGCACTTTCTGGTGACCTCGATTCTGAGAAGGGCGATCGTTTCGCAGCAATCAATGACCTTATTTCACGCCTCGATTCTGAAAAGGATGATCGTCTTGATGCAATCGAAAGTGTGCTGGCACAACTGGATTCTGAAAAGGATGACCGTCTAGGTGCAATCGAAACTGTACTTGCACAACTGGATTCTGAGAAAGACGACCGCCTCGATGCAATCGAAACTGTACTTGCACAACTGGACTCAGAAAAAGATGACCGTCTAGGTGCAATCGAAGATTTATTGTCAGAACTCGATTCAGAAAGACTCGACAGAATCAACTCAGTTGAAAATGTATCTTTAAACCTTGATTCAGAAGTCAGCGACCTTCTTACTAGATTAGACTCAGAACGTGCAGATAGAATACAATCAGACGCCGACCTTTTAGACCTAATCGACTCTGAACGTGGCGCAAGGATTTTAGGCGACGCTGCTATACAAAGCAACCTTGACTCAGAAGCGAGAGCACTTTCTCTCACTATCTCTAATCTCTCTTCTAAAGTTGATTCTGAAACATCGAATCGTCTTGACGCAATCGAAGACCTGCTCGATTTACTTGACTCCGAGCGATCAGATAGAATTATCGATAACCAGGGTATACAGACCGGACTTGATTCGGAAATCTCAGCACGTATCGATGCACTGTCAGAACTAACCAGTTCGCTTGATTCCGAAAGAACCTCGCGCCTTGCCGACGAACAATCGTTACGTCAAGATTTAACAGATCTAATTAATCAGGGCGACTCGGATACGCTCGCGAGCGCGAAGGCGCATGACACGCTACTCATTGGCGACGCGTCAATTGATGGGACTTCCGGTAACACTGTAGTAGAAAGAATTGACTCGGCAAGAGACTATGCTATACAGCAAGCAGCGAATACTGTCGGCATCGAAAACTCTGATAGAATCGCAGCAGACTCTGATCTACGAGCACAGATTGACGCAGAAGAACTACGCGCCAAAGGTGAAGAGCATCGCATTGAGCAGAAAATTAATAACGTCATAACCAACACAGATCCTGCTGCCATAGACTCGTTGACTGAAATCGTCAACTACCTCAACGAAGTCGACAGCGATGTAAGGGATCTCGTTTCATCTAACACTTCTAGAGTATCTGACGAAGCTTCTGACCGTATAACAGGTGACTCGGCGCTTAGTGCTAAGATTGATCAAGAAACCTTAGCGCGTAAAGCGGGAGACTCTGACTTACAAGATGCTGTAAATACAAGAATTGATCAAGAAATCTTAGCACGTAGAACAGGTGACTCCGACTTACAAGATGCTGTAAATACAAGAATTGATCAAGAAATCTTAGCACGTAGAACAGGTGACTCCGACTTACAAAATGCTATAAATGCGGCAGATTCTGATATCAATGCAAGAATAGATCAAGAAGTTTTAAATCGCCTCTCGGTCGGAGAAGATCTACAAGATAACATCGATTCTGCTAGATCAGAACTCATTAATAGAATTGAGCAAGAGGAATCGCTCAGGGCGGTAGGAGACTCTGCTACGCTTTCTGCTGCTCAACTATACACTCGTCAACGCGATGCATTAATGATCGGTGACGCGACTGTAGACGGTACAGCAGGAAACACAATTACCTCACGTATTGCTACAGCAAAACAAGAAGCAAACACATATACTGATAACGAAATTATTGGACTGAAATCAGGAGAGGTCACATCTCTGACCTCAAGAATGGACTCGGCAGAGAGCAGACTGGATGACGCCGAAACAGCACTCGACTCGGCGACTGCTCGCTTAACAAATATTAACAAGACCCTCAGCGATCTGATTGACTCTGAATCTCAACGAGCAATCGGAGTCGAAGGGAATCTTCAAAGTCAGATTGATTCAGGTCTAGGTCGTACACTGAACTTAGAATCAGACTTGACCAGCATGATAGACTCGGAAACGCAACGAGCAATTGGAGTCGAAGGGAATCTTCAAAGTCAGATTGATTCGGCAACACTGCGACTAACCAACATTAATCAAACTCTTGACGGTCTTATTGATTCAGAAATGAACCGTGCCCTTGATGTCGAATCAGAATTGAGAGGACTTATTGATTCTGAGTTGAGTCGCGCGATTGACGCAGAGCGTTTCTTACGAGACCTTATCGATTCAAGTCTATCGCTTTCTATCAACGCTGACTCAGATATCCGCCTCGACATTGATGCGAACACAGCAGCGATTGACTCGGAGATAACCCGAGCGATTCGTGTTGATGGCGAATTACAAGGTCTGATTGACTCTGCAACGCTACGATTGACTGGCATCAACGAGACTCTTAGTGACCTAATTGATTCTGAGATGAACCGTGCGTTAGCAGTAGAAGGATCTTTACAAAGTCAGATTGATTCAGGTCTAAGTCAAACATTGAATCTAGAGTCTGACCTCCTCAGTAGAATCGACTCTAATTCAACTTCTATCGCTGACGAGATCGCGCGAGCACTTGAAGCGGAAGGCGATCTACAAGATCTGATTGACTCGGAGTCCACAAGAGTCACTGACATCAACAAAGAATTGAGCGACCTAATTGATTCTGAGACTCAGCGAGCGATTGATGTTGAAACAAGATTGCAAGATCAGATTGACTCAGGACTCGAACGTTCAGTCAACCTTGAATCAGACTTGCTAGGAAGAATTGACTCGAACGCAACCTCTATCGCTGAAGAAATAGGCAGAGCGATTTTGGTAGAAGAAGGTTTGCAGGATGCGATTGACTCTGCGACTAGTCGCCTAACAAATATTAACCGTACTCTGTCTGACCTCATTGATTCTGAGATGACTCGCGCGATGGGTGTCGAGTCAAGGTTACAGGGTCAGATTGATTCGGGTCTCGAGCGATCTGTGAATTTGGAGTCTGACCTCCTCAGTAGAATCGATTCCAACTCAACTTCTATCGCTGATGAGATTACTCGTGCGATTCTTGCCGAAGGTGATTTACAGAGCGGAATCGATTCAGCAACATCGCGGTTGACTAATATCAACAAGAATCTCAGTGATCTGATCGACTCAGAAATGAATCGCGCATTGGATGTTGAGAAAGAATTACAAAGTCAGATTGATTCGGGTCTAAGTCGATCGATCAACCTTGAAGCAGACTTAACTAGCATGATTGATTCGAATGCAACAGACATTCGAGCGAACAGTGCATTGATCAACCAGGAAATAGCACGCGCGATTCTTCGTGATTCTGAACTCAGCACTGCTATAACACAAGAAGCGGCAACAAGATATGGCGCTGACTCTGCACTACAAATTAACATTGATGCTGTAAACCGCAGGGTTGATGGATTGTTAGACAGTGCTCCTGGTGATTTGGATACAATCTTAGAAATCATCGAAGCGTTCAGAGATGCGGATAGTGATCTCAAAACGCTAATTCAAGATAACTCTTCAATATTATCAACCCTGAATACTGACGTCGGTATCCTACAAGGAGAGATGGACGACGCCGAAGATATTCTTGATGACCTTCAACCAAGAATGGATTCGGCAGAGAACCGTTTAGATTCTCTCGAAGGAAGAACCTCAGTCGGTGAGTCAGATGTTGCAGATCTTCAGAACAGACTAGGATCTGGACTACTCGACACTGTTAACCAAGTAATTATTCCTTCTATCAACGAACTACACGGCGAGCACGATCTAGTTGAAGGTCGTGTAACAGCAGCAGAATCTGATATCGCAGCGAACTCATTGTACAATCTGACTGCCTTTGACTCAGTTATCTCAAGAATACAAATTACAGAAGGTCGACTGGACTCAAACTCTGCAGTATTGGTTGATGTCCTTAGTGATATTGTTTCATTACAACTCACTGACTCTGCGTTAGACGCAAGGATCTTAGCGAACGACAGCGATATCGCGCTGCTTGATCTAAGAGTTGACGGTAATGACTCAGATATCGATACAATTAGAACAACCATACAGAATATAAAAGGCGGTAAGCAGGTTCTTCGTGAAACGAATCCTCTTACAGTCAGCGATGACACTATCACGTTACACCTCGCTGATGACACTAGTGTCAGCGTTACAGTTAACGATAACTTCTTAACTGGTATTTCACTAGATCCAACAACAGGTGTTCTGACTGGATTCCGAAGAGACGGTCAAACTGTTTCGACTGGGTTTGATAGCAGATATGTACACAATCAAAGCAGTCAAGCATTGCGTGCTGTCAATCCTATTACCGTTGACAACGATACAATTACGCTTCACTTGGCAGATGGAAATACTGCACAGGTAACTGTTGACGATTCAGATGTTAACAACTTCGTCAACGGGTTGACGTTTAATTCGTCAGACGGTGTGCTAACAGCATCGCGCTCTGGATTACCTGATTTGAATGTGACACTTGATGGACGTTATCAACCAACGGGTAGTTATGTCACTACTAATAGCGCACAGGCGTTAGACCCAACTAACCCGATCACTGTGCTTAACGACACCATCACTCTGAACCTAGCAGATGGAAATTCGGTAGCAGTAACTGTCAACGACAACTTCTTGACTGGTGTTGCATTTAATACAACAACAGGTTTCCTAACCGCAGTTCGAAATGATGCTGGATTAGTAACAGTTAGTTTGGATGGACGCTATGTTGAGAAGACTAGCACTCAGGCACTTGATCCAACAACACCATTAACGGTTGATGACGACACGCTTACATTACATCGTGGCGACGGAAGTTCTGTCAGCGTTTCGGTTGCTGATAATCAGGAACTTGAGTGGGATAGTGCTACTGGTGAGTTGAGCATTTCTAACGGAAACTCAGTAGACCTCGATGGGCGTTATGTTGAGCAAACCAGCGTTCAAGCATTGCCAACAGGTAGCGCGTTGTCGGTCAATGACGACACGATTACTTTGACACGTGCAGATGGTACTGTTGAATCAGTAACGATCTCTGACGCAAACACTAACACTTATGTCACTGACCTTTCTATGGATTCTTCTCTAGGCGAGATATCTATTACACGAAACGACGGTGGCACTTTCCTACTTAACTTGGCAGATGTTTTAGTTAAGAGAAACAGTCCTCAGGCACTTGATCCTGACACTCCGCTATCAGTTAGCGACGACACAATTACTTTACATCGCGCAGATGGAACTTCAGTTAGTGTCACGATTGATGACGAATTTTATCCAGACGATCAGACCTTGAGTTGGAACTCAGGTACAGGCGAAATAACAATCACCGATGGTAATACTATTGACATCGATGGACGTTACGTTGAACAAACCAGTTCTCAAGCGTTACCGTCAGGACCTGCGTTGGCGGTCAATGACGATACGATCACTTTGACTCGAGCGGATGGTACAACTGAATCTGTTACGATTTCTGATGCGAACACAAATACTTATGTGACAGCAGTCGCGTTGAACGGTAGCGGAGAACTTACTGTAACAAGAAACGATGGTGGTTCGTTTACGGTTGACTTAGAAAGTCATTTCGTATCGAAGACTAGTGCACAGGCGCTTCATCCAACGAATCCATTAACGGTGAGCGACGACACAATTACTCTGAACCGAGCAGACGGTACTTCGGTCAGCGTTACGGTTGATGATGAGTTTTATACAGATCAAGATCTAAGTTGGGATGGAACTAAGGGCGAACTTTCCATATCTGATGGAAACACTGTAGACCTTGATGGTCGTTATGTTGAGCAAACCAGCGCTCAAGCATTGCATCCGACTAACGCATTAGAAGTGAATGATGATACAATCACTCTTTACAAAGCAGACGGTACATTCGAATCTCATTCTATCATTGATGCAATCGGAACTGATTATTTCATCACAGGTTTATCATTCAACACTAATAATGGTACGCTGACTGGATCTCGTAATGACGGGAATACGGTCTCAACGAACTTCGATGGACGTTATGTAAATCAGAACAGTGTACAGGCACTACGTGCTAACACTCCACTGACTATTAGTGGTGACACTATTACATTACATCGTGCTGACGGTACATCTATCAGCGTTGATATAGACGACGAGTTTTATCCTGACGATCAAACAATTTCTTGGAACGCTTCTTCAGGTGAGTTGACTATATCAGATGGTAACACTGTCGATATCGATGGACGTTATACTCAAACCACAAGCGCACAAGTTTTACGAGAAACGAACGCAATCGCAGTTAATAATGACACGATTACGATTTACAAGGGCGACGGCACTTCTGAGTCAGTTACAATCAGCGATGCTAACACTAACACTTATACAACGCATTTCGAATTGAACGCTGATGGTGAACTTAAACTCACCAGAAATGATGGCGGGATATTCACTATTGACTTAGAAAGTCATTTCGTCGATAAAGCAGGAGCGCAAGCATTACACCCTACTGACGCGTTGAGGGTCAGCGGAGATACAGTCTATCTGTACAAGGGCGACGGTACCCACGAAGAAGTTACCATCGATGACAATAACGATTATATCACTGGCGCGTCATTTACTGGTGGTACGCTTGCTCTAACTGGACTGGGTGCTGCGGGTGCTTCAGTCAGTTTGGACGGTCGTTATCAACCAGTTGGTAGTTATGTTACAACAACAAGTGCCCAAGCGCTGCATCCTACTAACGCGCTGGAAGTAAATGACGATACGATTACAATTAACAAGGCAGACGGTACTTCAGAAAGTCATGATATCTCTGACGCGCTTGGTACCGACTACTTCATTACAGGTCTGTCATTCAATACATCAGATGGTGTATTAACCGGAACACGCAACGACGGTAATTCAGTGACTGCCTCGCTTGATGGTAGATACGATAATTATGTAAATTGGAAATTGACTGACGGTTCAACAACTGAAAGCATTTCCTCCGGCGAAACTATCACGGTTTCTGGCGGCGATAATGTCACCACAACGTTGTCAACGTCGACGAATACATTGGAGATTAGTGCTGAGAACGATTTCGTCACTGGTGCGTCATTTAGCAACGGTACTCTGTCATTGACCGGAACAGGAGACGCAGGTGCTTCGGTAAGTCTGGACGGTAGATATGTCGAACAGACAAGTCCTCAGGCACTACGTTCGACCAACCCTCTGACAGTTAATAACGACACGATTACACTTCACCTCGCTGACGGAACTACGGATACAGTAACAATCAGCGACGAGAATACTAACTTCTACATCAACGCTGCTACGTTTAGTGGCGGTACTCTGTCGTTGACTGGTGTCGGTGCAGCAGGTGCTTCGGTTAATCTTGATGGTCGTTATGTTCCTAATGATGGAGCACAAGCATTACATCCTACTGATGCGCTGAGAATATCTGGCGACACAATCACGTTGTACAAAGGTGACGGAACCTACGAATCAATTACAATTGATGATGAACACTATCATTACCAGAACCTTTCTTTCAGCGGTGGTCATAGTGGTACAGGAGTTCTTTCGATTTCTAACGGAAACTCAGTAGACCTCGATGGGCGTTACGTTCATCAGACAAGTTCTCAAGCGTTACCTGCAGGCGCGGCACTTGCAGTTAGTAATGACACAATTACTCTGACGCGTGCAGATGGTACTGTTGAATCAGTAACAATTTCTGACGCAAACACTAACACTTACGTCACTTCTTTATCGTTCAATGATGGAGATGGTACGCTAGCAATCGGTAGAAACGATGGTGGCAGTTTCTCTGTTGATCTCGATGATCGATACGTACATAGTCAGAGTCCACAGCTACTCAGAGCAACGAATCCTCTTACAGTCAGCGGCGATACAATTACGCTTCACATGGCAGACGGATCGACAGATGCTGTAGAGATCGACGACGATTTCTTCCCAAATCAAGACCTGAGTTGGAATGGAGCAAACGGGCAACTATCCATCTCCAACGGTAACACTGTTGACCTTGATGGACGCTATCAACCTGCCGGTGATTATGTAACAACCTCACACGTTCAGGCGCTACATCCAACAGACGCGCTGCAGGTTAATAACGATACAATTACTCTGAAGAGAGCGGACGGTACAACTGAATCTGTTACAATCAGTGACGCAATTGGTACTGACTATTTCGTTACAGGAATATCGTTTAATACTGGTAATGGAGTTCTTACTGCTAACCGTAATGATGGTCAGACATTGACGACTGACTTTGATGGTCGATATGTTGAGCAGACTAGTGCTCAAGCACTTCGCGCTAGTGATGCGTTGACAGTTAGTAACGATACAATTACAATTCACAAGGGGGACGGTACTTCCGAATCTGTAACGATTAGTGATTACTTCGAATATGATGATCAGACACTCAGTTGGAACGGTTCTACTGGTAAACTTACGATCTCTGACGGAAATACAGTTGATCTCGATGGTCGCTATCTGCTACAGGGAACATACGACAATTATGTTTCTTGGAACTTGTCAGACGGTTCTACTTCAGAAGTAGTAACATCAGGTGAAACTATCACGATTGCTGGTGGATCTAACGTCAGTACATCAATGAACACGACCAGTAATACGCTTACGATTAGTTCAACTGACACCAACAATTATCTTTCAAGCGTTTCGTGGAATGCTTCTACTGACGAAATCGCGTTCGGTCGACATGGTCTGAGCAATTTATCGGTTGATCTAGGTCTGTCAGAAAGATTCGACAAGTACAGTCACTGGACAATCAGTGATGGAACCAATACCGAAAACATCATCTCTACTCAAACGCTGAAGATTGTAGGCAGCGGCGGTGCTAGCACTTCTTACAGTGCTAGTGCTAATACTCTGACTGTCACTTCGGCGAACGACTTCATTACTGGAGCTTCGTTTAATTCAGGAAACGGTATTTTATCGCTCACTGGAACTGGTGGCGCAGGTGCTTCGGTTGATCTGGATGGACGATATCTGCTAAACGGAACATACGATAACTATGTTTCTTGGAATTTAAAGAATGGATCCGCCACCGAAGCAGTTACTTCTGGTGAAACTATTGAGTTCGCAGGAAGCGGCGCAAGTAGCGTTTCGTACAGCGCTTCAAGTAAGAAAGTAACAATTAGTTCAACGGATACTAACAATTATGTCAACAGCGCAAGTTTCAGCGGCGGTACACTTACTTTGGGCGGTGTCGGCGCAGCAGGTGCTTCGGTTAGTCTTGATGGACGCTACCAGATAGCAGGAAGTTATGACAACTACAATCATTTTAAAGTGAAGGTTGGATCAAATAACACTGACAACATCTACTCAGGAAATACGTTGAACTTCTTGTCAGGCGGCGCAACGTCATTAGGATATAATGCTGGCACGAACACGGTAACGATTTCTTCTACTGACACTAACACCGACACGAACAACTACCTTGACGGTGCTTCGTTTAATACGAGTAACGGTATTCTAACAATGTCGCGCGCAGGTCTGGGAGACGTAACAGTTGACCTTGACGGTCGTTATGCGACAAGTAATACAGATACAACATATGATTTGTATGCTTCTACGAGTAATACTATTTCCGGAGCGGCGATTACATTAGATCCGAGCAGCGGGACTTCTGATCAGGTATGGTTACAAGGCGGCAATAATGTTTCAGTAAGTCGCGTTTCTAGTAATCAAATTAACATCGCTTCTACTGATACAAACAACTATGTAACTAGCGGCAGTTACAGTGCTGGTACTGGTAAACTGACATTACATCGTCAAGGGTTGTCCTCTATCGATGTGACGATTGGTAGCAACAGCAACAACTACCTTGACGGCGCTTCGTTTAACACTAGCAATGGTGAACTGACCTTGGGTCGTAGCGGTTTGTCTAATATTGTTGTTGACCTTGATGGTCGATACTCAACTACAGATACAAATACGACTTATTCAACAGCAACCTCTTCGACGCTGGGACTTGTCAAGATTGGTTACACCGAGAACGGCAAGAATTATCCAGTCGAACTTTCTAGTGGAAAGATGTTCGTTAATGTCCCATGGACCGATACAAATACTAATACATGATATTCATTCAGTTTCCTTGACAATAACGATGGTGCAGATGATGTAACATTACGCGTTACTGCTGGCGGATCCGGATCTGGAACGACAGACCTTGAGTTCGAAGGTAATAATAACATTACATTTACTTCGCCAGGGTCAAATAGGATTAGTGCGTTAATTGCTAATAACTCAGTCGGTAATGCTAAACTCGCCAACATGGCCAGCGGAACAATCAAGGGAAGAGTCGCGGCTGGTACAGGAGACCCCCAAGATCTATCAGCAGAGCAAGTAAGAACTCTGCTTAATATTACAGATACAAACGATTACATTAATGACGCGACGTTCAACACAGGTAGTGGTGTGCTCTCTCTGACAGGTTCAGGTTCGGCAGGAGCGTCGGTTGATCTGGATGGGCGTTATTACGTTCGCGGTGATCACGTTGATCTGAACGATGATAAGAAGGTTCAGTTCGGTACTGGCGATGACTATGAGGTTTCGTTCAACGGAAGTCACTTGTATATTCACCAGAATCAAAATACTGCTAATGACATTTACATCACTAATGTAGCGGAAGCTAACAAATTCTTCTTTAATGTCTCTACTGGCGATTTCCATGCTGATGGCGATATCATCGCATACTCCAACTCGGTATCTGATGAGAAGTTGAAGGAAAACATCACGATCGTCGAGAATGCTGTGGATAAAGTGCAGCAACTTCGCGGCGTAGAGTTTACTTGGAAAAAGGACGGCGAAAAGTCTGCTGGTGTGATCGCACAAGATGTCGAGAAGGTTCTTCCTCAGGCAGTCAAGGAAAAGGATATCATGGGCGAAGGCGAAGTCGTTAAGACTGTCAACTATGATACCATGAGTGCTCTGTTTATTGAAGCGATCAAAGAACAGCAAGAACAGATTGAAGCATTAAAGGCAGAAATCAAAGCGTTAAAGGAGTAAGAGATGGCACTTCCTGCTTCTGGACAGATTGGGTTCGGTCAGATTATCACTGAGTTTAAAGGTACAAATAATCAAACCGAAAATGAGATCAGCGATTACTACTCAGGTGCTGGTCTCGTTACATCAACAACTGGACCAAACGTTCCGACTTCCGGCGAAATACGTTGGAGCGACTTCTATAATGCATCGAACGTCTCTGGCACGGCGGATACGTCATGGAGTATGAATTGGGATCTTCAAAATTCTGTCAGCGCGACGAGCGGTTATACCGAAGCATACGGATGGGTACAATTTTCTCGAGAAGATACAAACAATCGCGTGAAGATTAACTGGGCGGATGGCACTTCTACTACACAGGCAACAGTATATACTGGATATGTAACACATAGCAATCTAGGGACGATTACTTCAATTGAAGCGCAGTATAATGTATCATCGCAATCTTGTAATAGTAATTGTGCAACAATGGGTAGTAATGGAATTCCTAATGATGGTAGTTACACTCCTACACTGTTTGGTTATAGCAGCGGGACATATTACACCGTTCCAAGTTCTGGAGGATTAAAATTTGAATGGTTGGCGCAAAGTAATCCGAATCAAAACCTTACTGGCGAGATAGGTGGGGCATTCCCTATGGTCATAGGAGGTGATCCTCATTTTAGAATAAAGATTGTTTCAAGCGCAGGAACATTCTATTCTGTTTGTAGCGTTACTGCGACAAATATTTCCCTTTCCGCTAGTAATGGCAGTACCAATACCGGTGGGTTTGGTGGCGGTAATTTTGGTGGCACTTAACCGTATAAATAACACGTAAATAAATTTTGGAACATTGGTGACATGACGACAGATGATAAAGATGTAAGAATCTCAGAACTACAGAAAGTAGTCGAAGTCAGCGACGATGACATTCTCATCGTCAGTGACACCAGCTTGGGTAATAAAACACGAACCGTTCGCAAAGGCGACCTCCTAAAAGAAATCACCAAGAATGTTACCGATTCCGGCGATAATGCTGTTGTCGCATCAGACCTTATCGTCAATAACGATATTACCTTATATGGCGATTTAAGAACAACAGGTAAAATATCGTTCGGTCAACTTGAAGACAGAGATAACGACGTCGTGGCATCTGGTATTGCGAATACCAGAGAGATGCTTTTAGAACAAGAGGATGCTATCCCAACTTCAGCAGCATTGCGCAGTTTCATGGATGGGCAATATAATTCAATACAGAGCATAGTCACCAGCGGATTACAAACAATTGAGGTCAGGATCGATCAAGACAGCGATTCTCTGTCAGCATTGTCGCAGTATACGCTGGCATTGGAAGCGGCATTGAACGCAGAAGACTCTGCATTTGCGACTGCTTTGCATCAATTAACAGCATATGTTGAACATAATGACAGCGGAATATCTGCCTTATCACGACAGATAGTCGAGTTAAATGCAGTGATTGCATCTAAGGCATCGGCGAGTGCGTTATCGTTGTTAGAAGCGAGAGTCAACGTTAGTTCCGACAGCATAAACCTCCTTTCACGCGACCTTGTAGAATTATCAGTTTCGCTCGATTCAGCATTTGAGCGACTCGATGGCATGAATTACATCATCGATAGTGCAGTGGGAAGAGCGCGAGAAGAACTGTCGACTCGTCTCGATTTAGACAGCGAGAGGTTAACAATCGAGTCACTAAAAATTGTAGACCTTCAATCAGAACTCGCAACTATTGATTCTGATTACATTGTCAATGCTACTGCTGATGCGAGAAGTCAACTTCGAACTCTGATCGACAGAACAGACAGCGACCTTACTATTTTATCGGATCAATTCTTATACCTAGAAGCGCGGTTGAGCACCATCGGAAACGATTCTTCTGTCCAAGAAGCACTCGCCACTGCAATTGACTCAGTATATGCGCGTATTGATCTGACTGACAGCGGTGTGACCGTTTTGTCTGGTAGAATGCAAGAATTTCAAGCAAGTCTAGAAACGATCGATTCTGACTTCATACAAAGCGCCACTGCTTCTGCGATTCAAGGCGTCAACTCTAGGATAGATCAGACTGACAGCGGTGTGACAGTATTAGCGGATCAAGTTTTAATACTCGAAGCAAGTCTAGAAACTGCTGGACTAGATTCATCATTCGTACAGTCAGCGATTGCTACCGCAGTTGATTCTGTATATGCACGTATTGATCTGACTGACAGCGGTGTGACCGTTTTGTCTGGTAGAATGCAAGAATTCCAAGCAAGTCTAGAAACGATCGATTCTGATTTTGTCACCGATGCGATGGCGACATCAATTCAGGGTGTCAACTCAAGAATTGATCAAACTGACAGCGGTGTGACTGTTTTATCAGAGCAGGTACTTTCGCTATCTGCTGCATTATCTACTGCTGGTTTAGATTCAGATTTTGTCTTAGATGCTGTTGCTACTGCTACTGATTCAGTGATGGCAAGGATAGACTTGACCGACAGCGGTATCTCTGTCCTATCCGGTAGAGTACAGGAATTCGAAGCATCTCTCACCGAAGGCATTGACTCTGACCTAGTGTTGTCAGTTGTCGGCGGGGCAGTAAATGAACTGTCAACTCGAGTAAATCAAGATAGCGATAGATTAACGGTTCTATCGCAGGATGTAACGACGCTTTCTGCTGCACTATCTACTGCTGGACTTGATTCAGATTTCGTCTTAGATGCTGTTGCTACTGCTACCGACTCAGTAATGTCAAGGATCGATCTGACTGATAGCAGCATTTCAGTTTTGTCTGGTAGAGTTCAAGAGTTTGAAGCATCATTGACTGAAGGTTTAGATTCTGATCTTGTATTGTCAGTTGTCGGCGGGGCAGTTAATGAACTGACAACGCGTGTTAATCAAGATAGTAACAGACTCTCGGTTTTATCACAGGATGTCACTACACTATCTGCAGAATTATCTAATGTAATTGATTCAAGTTTCGTCGTTGATGCTGTCGGTGATGCGGTCAGCGAATTATCAACAAGAATTGATCAGGATAGCGACAGTTTAACAATCCTCTCACAACAAGTTACCACGCTTTCTGCTGCATTAAGTAACACACTAGACTCTGACTTCGTGTTGGATGCTCTAGCGACTGCCACTGATTCAGTTATTTCTAGAATCGATCAAACAGACAGTAGTCTTTCGGTTCTTTCCGGACGCGTACAAGAATTTGAAGTTTCGCTTACAGAAGTGCTTGATTCTGACTTCGTTCTGGATGTTACTGGTCAGGCACTTAGCGACCTTTCGACCAGAATAGATCGAGACAGTGATAGACTGCGCGTCGTATCGCAAGATGTCACTGAATTGTCTGTAGCGGTCGACAGCGACTTCGCAAGCATTAGTAGTACACTACAAACAATTGTCGACGATGATGGTAATGCTTCTGCAGTTTATGCTTTGAATCTCGACGTGAATAATCATATCGCAGGTATTCGTTTAGACAACGATGGCAACACCGCGAACTTCGCAGTAACTGCTGATACATTTAAGATTATTAATGCATCAGACAATGAGATTCAACCGTTCACTGTTGATGGCGATCAAGTTGAACTTTCTAATGCAACAGTCACCGGCAACTTGGATGTAACTACTTCTGATGCCACGGGATCAATGAATATAAAAGGTAATTTAATTACAATAAGTGATGCCAACGGAACGGTTCGAGTTAAGTTAGGAGATCTATCCGCATGAGTTACGGGTTAGAACTAAGAGACGCCAATGGGAATGTAACTCTTACAGTTGACGATAGAGTCGCATTCTTTTTAGATAAGAAGTCTGTTAACATAACAGATGGTACTTCTCAGACGTTTTCGTATACTCAAAACGTGATGGGCGCTTCTATGATTTCTGTGGCAATGAATACTGACACTAATGCTGGACAGTTTTCGTTGATGCCGTTTGCGGGACAAAGACTACTAGTTAATTCATCTAACAATACAGTCACCGTTTCTTATGATTCTACGAACAAGCTTGGACCTAGTGCTCCTTCGGTGACTATGGAATTTATCGTATTTGGTGGCGGGTGATATGTCTTACGGTTTCCAAGTATTAAACAACAACGGATTCGTTCAGTTCGATACAAACCAAGACCTAAAACACATGATGAAGGTGCAGTCATACACCATATCAGTGGGATCGCGACCATTATCAGAATATTATTATGGGTTTTCTCCATACTATAGTTATGCTTACGGAAATTCGCAGGGTCCGATTTCTATAACACCCCCTTCTGCATTGGGTAGTTCTATAGTGAGACAGAGCGGATCAGTTCAACAAAGATATTTTAAGCAAAAAAATATATTGATGGTAAGACCATCATCACGTTCTATGTATCCTTGTGCTATTTCTTGGAGTTCGACGGGGCATATACATTGTTATTCTAAAGTTTCAGGATCTTTCATCATTGATGAATATGAATACGTCGGCGAAACTAACTTTAATGCTCAAGTATCTGCATTGGGAACCAACAGGCATGCGCTTCAAGTATATGATACTAATGGCGACGTAACCTTTGACAGCGGTCTATTACCTACTCGTATTGCAGGAATCAATAGTCTAACATATCCTAATACATCAACTCCTGTGTCTGGTTTGTTGAACAATAAACTTGACAAAAGTTTACACCTATTCGATCAAAGCGGTGGTGATGCAACTCAACAGAATTTCCCACAAGGTCTTGTCCGAACAACTTCCGGATTAAAGTGGAAAGCAGGAACTTCTTCTAACGATATTTGTACAGTTGTTGAAATGGTTGTAGAATTTAATTATGCAAATCCGCCAGATCACATAGAATACTTCTTGTTTTCTGCGACAGGCACTACACCAGTTGTTCTTAATAGTGGTACATCGTCACAAACAAGTACACCAGCACCGGCTCCGGCACCAACCCCTGCACCTGCACCTGCGCCGGAACCAGAACCTGAACCTGAACCTGAACCTCAACCTGAACCACAACCTGAACCTGAACCTCAACCTGAACCACAACCTGAACCTGAACCAGGATTCCCAGACTTCGGTGGCGGCGAAACGCCAGAACCTGAACCTGAACCAGATCCAGGGTTCCCAAACGATGGTAGCGGTAACTTTGGGAATGTCTAAATAGAAATTAATTCGGAGTAATAAACAAATGAGAGAGAAGGTATTTTTTATACGAGGCAACGGTGAGGTAGATCATGTTCTACATCCATCCTCGAACAATCATGAATATGTTGATGGAGATACCGATGACAACGGGCGTTTAATCAAGCACATGGACGAACACGTCGACATAGATCATTTTATTGTAAATAAGTATTGGGACTTCAACACATCAAGTTGGGAAAATCGAGATCAGGCACCTAATCAATATTATTACTGGGGTGGAACATCGTGGATATTCAATCAAAGCAAGATAATGGAAATCGTACGCGCAGAAAGAACGCGTTTTCTATCTTCTTCTGATTGGACACAACTCCCAGACTCTCCATTATCAACAGATGTGAAGAATACTTGGGCGGTATATCGGCAAGGATTAAGAGATATCACAGATAATCTAGATGGTATTGAAAGTTTAGATGATGTAATTTGGCCAACGAAACCAGAGTAAATTATGCATAATCATTTTTTGGACAAAAGACGTAGACACATAAATCTACGCACCGCGAAAGTAGGTGGTGTTCTTCCTGAACACTTCGCGGCAGCATATCCTAAATTTATTTCGTTGCTCGAACACTACTATGAGTTCATGGACTCTGACGGTTCTTCGACAGAGATGCTCAATCACCTATTCGCTGCGCGAGACATCAATGAAACTGAATTGGATCTGCTTTCGTTTATCGAAGACGAGTTGTTGCTTGGCGGTTCATATTTCCAAGGGTTCGCGAATCAAGGCGCAACTCCACAAGAGCGCGAGGCACAACTACGTGCCGCTGCTAACTTCTCGAATATTATGTTCCGCTCGAAAGGGACGCGGTTCGCTATCGAATGGTTCTTCCGTTCTTTCTACGGGATTGACGCCGAGGTAGTGTATCCAAAAGAAAATATATTTAAGGTCGGCGACGTCAACTCAAGGATTGGCGCCGACTCGCTGCGTTATTTGACCAACGATGAACTATACCAAACCTTTGCGCTTTTGGTTCGTGTTGGTGTTCCTATCTCGCAGTGGAAAGACTTGTTCAAACTATTCGTGCATCCTGCAGGTATGTACCTCGCCGGAGAAGTATTGCTAGAGGATACGGTACAGTCTCTGGTAAGTACGCGCATGGACGACTCTGCAGTCTCTCAAAGGATCACTCCATCATATTCGATAGGCGTGTTACCTTCTGACTCAGAAAACGAGGGAACGCTATTTAAGTTCACAGTGACTGGAACCGATATACCAGATAATACAGATGCGCTTTATTATTATGTTGACCATATTTCTACATCTGATTCAGATTTCGCGGCACCCCCACCAAGTATATCTTCGCCATCGTACTTTGAAATAAACGATAGTGCTGGTACTGCAGTCGGTAAGTTTTCTATTCCAACCAAGACAGACTCTGATGAAACTGAAGGCGTCGAGCAGTTTAATGTATTCTTGATTGACGATGAGGATCGTATCAAAGGGCAGTCGCTGATTAATCTGAACGATGTTATCTCTTCATATGTTATCACACCATCATCCGCTACGCCAAGCGAGGGTGATATCATAACATTTGATGTTGCTGGAACGGACGTGCCGAATAACGGCAACACAACGTTGTATTATTATGTTACGCACGGTACAACCTCAGACTCAGACTTCACGATTGCACCACCAACATCCACTACCGCGCAACCGTTCTCCATATTAAACAGCAATGGATCGTTCTCGCTGAGAACCATGGTTGACAATGTTGTGGATGACAATGAAACATTTACAGTTTCGCTGCAAACTGAGGCGAGCGGTGGTACAGCGAAAGGTTCTGTTTTAATTACTGTTTCCGATACAATTCCAACATTTGATCTGACGGTCGATGATCCAGTAGAAGGCAATCCACTTATCGCTTTGCTATCAGTTGATTCAACAACAATTGGAGACACTGTCAACTGGAACGTAACAGGTGCTGCTGCTTCTGACTCTCGTTTACTGTCGACATCTGGTTCGTTTACAGTTACGGGTGCCGCGGACACTTACTTACTGTCGAATACAACTTCTCTACTGACTTATCAAGGACCAACGGCAGGAACTGTTTCGTTTACTTCTGATCTCGGATTTACTGATAACGATGCCTTTAACCTTTTAGATCAGGCACCTGTTTACACTATCACTCCTTCTTTTTTGATATCAACCGAAGGCGATTCAGTATCCTATGAGATTGGCGGCACTAATATTCCTGACTCGAATGTAAACTTTTACATCAACCTCGGGGAAACTACTGCAGCAGATTTCGTGGGAACAGTTCCGCAGTCAGGTTCCCCTGATACGATTACCATGTCAGGCGGCGTCAGTTCTCCTTCACCCCTATTACAGTTTGCAACTAACGGTGACCTCGATCCTGAGACATTTACTGCAGTGGTAGAGACAACCACTGGTACTGAACTCGCAACGCTTGACTATACTATCGCAGGAAACCGCGTGTATCAATTGAGTTTGGACAGTGCCAACTTAGAGATTGACGAGTCCAAGGCGGTACAAACTGTCTCGTTCTTCACGACTGATTCTGACGGAACATACTATTACTGGTTCCAAGGGAATAACATTAATTCCGATGATTTTGTTTCTGGATTTGCTCCCGTAACAGCGAAGCAATCATTTACTGTGTCAACAAATTATGGCACAATCTTCGCCGACCTCAATCAAGACCTCTTGCGAGAAGGTACTGAGACATATAAGGTTCTGGTTTCTAAAACAGCAGGGGGCGGTGCGCTTGCTGAATCGCCAACCATCACGATTCTCGACACAAGTATTCCGACATATAATGCCATCGCAAGCGATCAAGTCGAAGGATTAAGCGTGCCGGTTGTAATAACAGTTGACCGCGCACAGAGCGAAATAGTCAACGCTAAAATTACAGGTCCTTCTGATCTCACTAATAGGATGGTTGTCACAGAAAAAACTAAATTGGTTTCAGGGTCCCCCGATTATCTATTCTTCGATACGACTTCTGATACTACTGGGCATGGAGACCTAACAGGAACAGTAACACTAAGACTTGATAGCGCTAATGGTTTATTATTAGCGACAGATACTTTTGTTTTATCTGACGAAGCATCTGCTTATTCTTTGACCACTGACCTCGCTAATGATTCTGCTAACGAAGGTGACACGATTAACTTTACGTTTGACGGCACAAATATTGTCGACGGAACGTTTCATTACCGTACTTCGAATATGTACCCAGTTAGAACCGATCAGGTCGTCCCTCAGGGAACATTTTTCATATACCTCGAAGATACCTCCAACCTTGCATTAGGCATGGAGACAAACACTTCAGATATTCCTGGAACCATCGCGAGTATATCTTCTGGGTCTGGAGTAACTATGAGCAGTGCAGTACCGTTTAGCAATTTGCCAATCGGTACTGATTTTCACTTTGCTCAACCAGAAGTATTTGCCGATTTCGATGCGACCTACGAGGCGTCAGGAACGTTTAGTGCCGCGTCAAACAACGGGACGTTCCGAGTTGATGTAGCAGAAGACGGAGATCTATCGGACGAATCTTATACCTTTGGCGTTTATGATTCGCACTTGGGGTCGCTCCTTGCTTCGAGGTTGGTTAGCATCAACGATACTTCTCTGGGTGACCTTGTACAATTCTCAAGCAAACCTACAAGCGTCTCAAAAACTGACAACACTTCTGCTGTTGTTGCTGAAATACAATTCAGATCTAACGGTGATTATTATGGTTCGTTCGCCACTGTTACAACTTCCTCTTACACATACAATGCTTCGACGCATTACTGGGAAGCAATAGAAATTGATCCAGGAGATTATGAGGTAACAATAGTTTGGGATGGTGAGACAGTCATTGACTCGCAAGTGTTTATTGATTACGAACCTTCTCAGTTAGTTGGTATTAATGATAACAAATATTTACAGGGTACTTCGCAAGGTGGCGGAAGGTATGCTGTTGCAAGAAGAACCGAAGGCATGGAGCAACTCGGGACTTGGTTAAACCCTACCACATCTCTGCCAGGAGATGCGGGGGATTATCGAATCAGGGCATCCAAAACAAATGAATCTGGTTCGCCTACATTCTCAGGGAGTTTTGGAACTTGGGAATTGCTCTCCTCTTTACGCAGATGGACCATCAGGGTAGTTGACAATAATGTTTCTGCTAGTGCTGATTTCGTTTTCGAAATACAGAAGGTTGGTGACGCTGGTAATTCTGACAGTTGGTCACTAACATTCGAAGCGAATGAAACTTATAATGCTGGAGGCAGGAGTGGTGCTGGATCTAGTACAGGCGGGGACGACGACGGCGGTACAGATGTATCGATGAAATAATCGTAGGAATTAATTATGAGCGAACAAGATAAGAAAAACATCAAGGACGATTACGAGACTTCCCGAGATACGTATCTCGATTTGATCGAGAATGGTAAACGCGGGATGGACCTAATGATGGAGGTCGCGCGCGAGAGCGAGCACCCACGTGCGTTCGAAGTGCTCTCCGGAATGATCAAGAACATCGCTGATGTGACCGATAAACTGATGGATCTAAATAAAAAGAATATGGAAATTACGAACGATCCTAAGAAAGAAGAACAAAAGGCAATCACTAATAATAATGTTTTCATAGGAAGTACCACTGACCTGCAGAGAATACTGCAACAAAATGATGAGAAGGTGATTGATGTTAGCGATCAGGATGAATGATAGTTACCTTGGTAATATTAATGTAAAACGGGATGGCGTACAACAACAATGGACTGAAGAGCAAGTTGTTGAGTATGCCAAGTGTATGAAAGACCCTTCGTATTTCGCAAGGAAATATGTCAAAATCATATCACTCGACAAAGGTCTCGTCAACTTTGACCTTTATCCGTATCAGGAAAATATGTTCAACCATTTTAATGATAATCGTTTCTCGATTGTCCTCGCCTGTCGACAGAGCGGTAAGAGTATTTCATCTGTTGTTTATCTATTATGGTATGCTGTATTTCACCCTGAGAAGACGATTGCTGTACTCGCTAACAAAGGCGCCACAGCAAGAGAGATGCTCGCCCGAGTTACCTTGGCGCTTGAGAATCTACCGTTCTTTCTACAGCCAGGTTGCCGTGCTCTTAACAAAGGTTCAATCGAGTTTAGTAATAACAGTCGCATTATTGCTGCTGCCACTAGTGGTTCTTCTATTCGTGGTATGTCTGTTAACCTGCTGTTTCTCGACGAGTTTGCGTTCGTTGAGCGTGCTGCTGAGTTCTACACTTCAACCTATCCTGTTATCTCTTCTGGTAAAGACACGAAAGTTATCATCACCTCTACGGCGAACGGAATTGGAAATACCTTTCATAAGATCTGGGAAGGTGCTGTACAGAAAGTCAATGAGTACAAAGCATTCACGGTAAACTGGTGGGACGTTCCTGGGCGAGACGAAGAATGGAAACGCCAAACGATATCCAACACATCTCAGATGCAGTTCGATCAGGAATTCGGAAACACGTTCTTCGGAACGGGGGATACTTTGATTGGGGCAGAAACCCTATTGAATCTTAGAGCACTGCCACCAACCAAAGTATTGGAGAATGGTTGCCTCAACGTATACGAAGAAACACAACCCAATCATGAATATCTCATGACTGTTGACGTAGCGAAAGGAAGAGGACAGGACTATTCGACTTTTACAGTTATCGACATTGCCACACGCCCGTTTCGTCAGGTCGCTGCGTATCGGAACAACACTATTTCTCCAATACTCTTCCCTGATATTATATATAAAATCGCGAAAGCGTACAACAATGCATACGTTGTAATTGAGTCGAACGATCAGGGCGCAGTCGTGTGCAACGGTCTGTACTACGATCTGGAATACGAAAATGTGCACGTAGAGTCTGCCGTAAAGGCGAACGCCATTGGTATTGAGATGACA
>Ga0181390_1000198_pt1 | contig 26002 bp, 20 predicted proteins | sample 13SPOviralmetaG_FD_130085 | JGI IMG/M metagenome (GOLD analysis project Ga0181390, IMG submission 130085) | Marine viral communities from the oligotrophic San Pedro Time Series (SPOT) site, San Pedro Channel, CA, USA - 13 SPOT_SRF_2010-07-21 | ecosystem: Environmental > Aquatic > Marine > Strait...
CCAAGCTCCCCTTAATAAAATATTTAATTATTTTTAGAAATTTAATACTGCGTAATCGATTGCTAGAGTTAATTCTATTTGTTTTGCTTCGTTTTCAGTATCCCAGTTGTAATCTCCAAATGTAGATTCTTTAATGAATGCACCTTTTAATATCCATTCTGAAACAATATCACCTACTGGCCCTAATACATTGATTGTTAAATCTTTCTTATAGAAATCGGAATAACCATCTCTACCAGTTACAGATTCATGTCCTAATCTTACCCATTCCATTACTGCTTGAGCTCCTGATGGAGTTATTGGGTCAAATAATGTCATTGTAACATCATTCCATACTGATTTACCTTTTACTTTTCTAAGGATGTTAATGTGGTTTAATGTTACTTCACCTTGTGTTAGTGATACTGCACTAACTCCTTTAATAATGAAGCTTGGTATACCGTCCATATAAAGGATAAACCTATTGGCTTGCTTTGGTTCAAAAGCGGTAAAAAATATTTCGTTTGGATCTATTACTGGCATGTTGTTCTAATTTATTTCTTGTTATAAATATCTAATTCTTTAATTTTTATGCTGGGAAAGTAGCTCCAGTTGGTAATACATTAAAATCTAGGTAAATAAATTCAGCTGTTTTAGTTGGTTGAATATAAATTTGTCCTACTAATTGATTTCTGTCTATGACATCTGGTGTATTATTACTATCATCCATTACTACTTTAAAAGCATATAATCCTTGTCTTTGTTGTACACTTGCTAGATATGGGTTTACTTGACTTAAGAAATTGTTTCTTGTAGCTATTGTATTTTGTTCAAATACTAAATTATCTGCTATTTGTGAAATGAAATTCTTAAGAGAAATTAATAATCTTCTAACATTTACTCTATCTAAAGCACTTGGTCTTTTCTGTAGTGTTTTCTGTCCAAATACTACTACTCCTGTGTTAGGGAATGTAGCTATTGGGTTAACGTTATTTTCGTATAAAGTATTTCTATTACCATTTGTTAAAGCTCTTTCTGCTCTAATAACAGTTGTTAATCCACCTCTACTTAAACCTGCAGGTGCAAACCATGTTTCTCCTGCTTTATCGTTAAAGGCAAATACACCTGGCATCATTGTTGAAGCTGGTACCCAAACTCTAGATCCTAAATCTGGATCAATTGTTTGTAACCATGGCCAATATGCTGTTGCATATGAAGAATCTATTGCATCCGCTGCTGCTGTTACTGTGTTAATTCCTGAGCCGTAATTTTTTAAATCTATAATAGCTAAATTATCTCCCCTTGTTTGAGCATTATCTATTAATGTAGTTAAGGATGATGCTCCTCCACTTACACTCATATCTTTTGTTAAACCTGGGGCTACTATTAAGTTATATTGGAATAAATCTTGATTAGCTAATAAATTAATTGAATTTACATAATCACTACCTTTTACTCCTTGAGTATTAGTATCGTTAATATCTCCATAAAAATTAGCAGGTGCTCCTGAACCAAATGCTTTACCTATAGCTGCACCAAAAGCTCCTTCTGATGCTAATGGTATTGAAGAAGTAAATTCAGATTTTGCAAAACCTGCATTGTCTACATAATTTAAAGTTGGTGTAGATACGGATTTTACTCTTACATATCTTGAAGTATTAGCATATTCTCCTGAATATTTTATGTAAGATTCAGTTCCATCAGTATCAACTGATTGTTTAGCGTTACCTATTACTTTTTCAATGTAATTAGTTGAATTTGGATCTAAAGATAAATTTGCCCAAGTTTCTAATATTGTTTTGTTATTTGTAATGTCATTACCTTGTCTAATAAGTAATGCGAATGTTCCTGATGCTGTATTTGGAGATGCAATTTCCCATCTAATGTTATCAGCAGTTCCTGCTGATAGTTGTCCTTGTGTACCTAATGAAGAACTACTATTTTGATTAGCTCCTTCAGATAAAGTTTCTAAAGTAAATGATGAAATATTTTCTTCATTAAGAATCTTAGAACTAGTAGCTTCAGTATAAGAACCACTAACTATTCTAGTTACTAATAATGAATCTCCTCCTTGTTGGAAGTAGTTATAAGCTGCTATAGAAGTTAAATAAGTGTATTCTGAACTACCACTTACTATTTTAGCACCAAATACGTTTTGGTAATCTGAGTATGTAGTAACTATAGTTGGTATACCAACTGGTCCTTTTACAGTTGGACCTAATATTGCTGCTCCAGCTTGTACTGGTTGAGATGTGAGAAAAGATTGATCATTTTCTCTTGCTAATACGCCGGGGGATAAAAGTACTTCTGCCATTTTATAATATGTTTATTTTGTTTATAAATACGACAGAAGTCTTTAAAAATGCGATTAGTCTTTAATAAATTCGCCGTTCTCTAGATTTACTGATCCCTGTCCGTATTTGTTTTCTATTTCTTGAGCTGATTCGGTTTGTTTACCTTCTAAGTTTTGTAAGTTTTGGTAAATATTTTTTTTTCTGTCCTCAAAAACTTTTAATTGATATTCAGTTTGACCTAAATTATAAATTAAATTATTTTGTTGTTGTTGTAACGAATTTAAATTTTCTATTTCTTCTTTTGTTAAAACTGGATTTTTGGTTTTTTCTGCCATGTTTATAAATATTAATTGTTTGTTTAAAAATTAACTATAATTAAAAGTATCGTAAAACCATTGATATCTATTTTTGACCCAATTTGCAGCGTCAACTCCTAGAATTTGGTTATAATCACTTTTAACTGGTTTTACTTGTTGCCTTATTTGGTGGTCACCATATATACCATGGAAGGTATCATCTTCATGGGTAACTTGTTCTACATTATTAAAATCATGTTTGAATTGTGGTAATTCTAGATAATTGTATACTTTTTCAATTTCTTTTTGAGGGTTGAATGTTAAATCTTCAAACCTAAGAATAAGCATTTTTGAAGTATAGTTTTCTTTTAAAGCTTGATATAACCTTTCAAGTGTAAGTCCTATAGGAGGATCTTGAATCCAATGATCTATTCTTTTTTCTGTTGTGTTGTACCCTTTATTTATAGTTGCAGTATGTACTTGTGAAAGAGGATTTGCTCTAAACTTTTTTTCAAAAGAAGTAAATATAGCTCTAGGGTCTCTAACCATACAAATAATTTTTGGGTTAGGGTGGATAGAATTTAAAAAACCTTGAAAGCCTAACCATCCTCTACTTTTATCTATAACATATTTTTTATCTGTTAAAGATTCAAAGTAATTATGTATCCCACCACCACAAAAAGATAAAAAGGCTTGTTCCATTGCTTTTTTATCCTGGGTTTTGAATTCAGAAGCATTAGTATATCTTTCTTTTGCAGCGTATAATAATTCTATTATTCCCGATGTTGGTGTAGTATAAAAATCTGGATTTTGACCCATTATATTTTGTAATAGTGTTGATCCTGAGCGTGGTAATGATGATTGAAAAAATAGTTTTTCCATTATGATAACTTTAAAGTATTAATTAATTGATTTGAGTCAAATATTTCCTCATCTATAAAAGGACATTCATACACTGAACCCTGAAACCCAAAATCAAATAGATAACTATCGGGTAGTTTTGCTCCTTCAGGTATGTTTGCTTGTATATTTTCATGTAAATCATACCCAAAGATTGAAGGTGAGGTGCCTATCCAACATACAATAGAAGGTAAATTTAAAGCATATGCCGCATGTTGCATGCAAGAATCTATAAATAAACGTTTTTGACTAACTAATAGCAAACTAAATAATTCCATGTTAAGTAATGGTTTATTTATTGATTCTATACCAGGGATAATATTACTATCGTCCCTACATATTTGAATGATATGATAAATTTCTTTAAAATGGTTAACTATGTCTAAGGTATTTTGGTATGGTAGATCTCTTGTCCAAGAGTAAGGGGTAGTTTGTGCATCTCCTAAAGGACCCCCATTGGATTGAATAAGCATTATAGGTTTTTCTCGTTGCCATCTATTAAAACCTATTTGTTTTTGTCTAACATTAAATAACAACTCAGGCATTTCATTATTATATTCTAAGTTGTATAAATTACACCAATTTTGAATTAATGGTTTTCTTTTTACAATGTGGTCTGTGGTGAAATAAGGTTCTTGTTTAAATATAAGAGTGTCTTTACCCTTAATATAATCGTCATAAAAATATGGGGTGGTTCCTATTCTATATACCCTATCTACAAACCTTAGATTTAGGTATATTTCAGGGTAAGCACAAACTACTATTAATTTTCTGTCAGGATGATTGTTTTTTATACAACGAGCGACTGCTGTTGATGTTATGTGTTTTCCTAATCCCCCCTCAATGTGGAATATTGTATATTGATCCATAAACCTTTTAAATATAACATTAATATAATAAAAATATTATTGGGGGCCAACTTCTCCTCGTAAAATGGGATCATCTATTTCTGGGATGTAAGGTTCAAAAGGTGTTCCTTCATTAAGTAATTCCCAAAATCCATTTGGGATTGTAAAATTACACATTTCATCTATATTATCAAATTGCTCATCATAAATAGAAAGTTCTTTTGATATTTCAATTAATATAGAATCTTTTGTCCACCTTTGGGCAATTATACTTATTAAAGATGGGTCTAATTTCCAAAATTCACCCATTGATATCATATAATAATATTTCATAGTATTTTAATTTTATCCATCTACAGTATTAGTACCAGAACCAAAATCCGAAGAACCACTTATATAAAATTCTCCATTTGAAGTAGGCCATACAGGTGAAAAAGATTTAGGAGATGAGGTTTGGTAATTTGAGTTCATATTATAATATACTATTAACCCTTCAGGTTGTTCTGTTGTTGATATTGAACCTCCTGCACCTTCATTATATAAATTTGATACCGCCGTTGAGGATAATGCACTATCCCATAAACTATATTGATCTATGTATGTGTTTCCATTACCTCCAAAATAACCAGCAGTTTGATCACCTGTTCCAGTTAATGTACCATTCGGACCATATGGTGTTCCTAATAATGCTTGAAGTCTAACTTGGGTGGTATCTATAAGAGGGGTTCCAGAAACTCGACCACTAGCGTAGTAAGCTGTTCCTATGTCACTTCCATTCCAATACATTTTTAAATTTGATTGAGACATACTACCATTATATGTAACAGTTATCATACAAAAATCATTATCGTTTACATCACCTCTGTTAGTATTTGACCAATAAGTAGAACCTAATCCAGTTTGAACCGCTGCGTTGCCTGTTCCTGTTTTATGAAGCCACCAAAAATTATCGGTATATGCATTTGCACCTGTTGATGTTTTTCCTAAAAAGCTAAAAGTAACTCTATTCTGCGCTTCATCATAGTACATTCTCCAATTATTATTATAAACGTTAGTAGTATAATTGGTTGAAGTTGAGTCTTGTGCATTAGCAGATACTCCCCACAGAAATTGATGTCTTCCTTGTGAGCTTAAAGCAGAAGTCCACCCAGCTTTTACCCAAAAATTTAAGGTGAAAGTGGAAGTACTTGTTAATCTTATACCTGTAGTGGGTTCTTCGGTACTAGGAGAAATTATTCTATTAGTAATAGACATTCTATCTGTAGAACCATATCTCATTACAGAACCTGAAGTAGCTGTTCCTCCAGTAGTATCTTGACTAACTGTTGAACCTCTTGCTTCACCTTGACTATTTATAGCATATGCTGTAACATAATAAGTTGTACCTGCTGTTAAACCAGTTTTAGCTAGTGTATAGCCTCCTCCTCCTGATCCAACTTGGGTTTTTGTATTTGAGGCATAGTTTGAATTAGTTCCAAAATAAAATCCTCTATTAGTTACAGCAGAAGATCCTACACTTGAAATGTAAGCGCCTAAAGTCATACCTGTTGAAGTAATACTAGATGGGGTATTTGTTAATATAGTTGGAGTATTTCCTGCTTGACCATAAAAACTATCTGGTAGAGTAACTGGATCTTCACCAGGTTCAATTCCAACATAATTTCCTAAATTTTGAAAACTAATACTGGTTTGAGATACTCCAAATTCAGTAGCTACTTGACTTGCAGATAATGGTCCTTCTTCTGGTAGTGCCATTATTTAGATTTTTTTAATTCGTCAATTTCAGCTTTTAAATCTTTAATAGATTCAATTAATAATGGGACTATTTTTTCATAGTTAACTGCTTTATAACCATTATCTCTTGTAACAACTACTTCTGGAAGTACAGCTTCTACTTCTTGTGCTATTACCCCTACATCATGTCCCTTATGAGAATGTACTTCTTCTTTTTCTATCCAATCAAAAGTTACACCACTCATTTGTAAGAGTTTGTCTAAAGCACCTGAAATAGGTTTAATATTTTCTTTTAATCTTTTATCTGATGAATAATTTGCTATAATATCACCAGTAGCTCTAATTTCACCTTGTGTTGTTGATGCTGTAGTACCTACTCCTAAACAATGAGATTGTAAATGAGAAGATATTATTACATCTCCAGAAAAATTAGATGTTCCAGATTGTAGTGATTGTAAACCATTAGAATCAAATTTAAAAGCTTGAACCCCAGCTCGTGATATAGATATTTCATTTGGGTTTGATAAATAAAATCCAGTTGTATATACATTATTACTATTAAATGATATACTAGGAACAGAAACAGTTCCTGTAGAAAATTTTTGAGCTACTGAGAATGTTTTGGTTCCACTGATAGTTTGTGCATTCGTTAATTCTACATAAGTACTATTTAAATCATCATCAAAAGAAGATAATGGAATTTCATCTAATGTTGTTGCTCCTGTACCACCTTGAGCAACACTTAAAGCTGTAGTTAAACCTGTAAGTGAAGTAATATCTGTATTAGCTCCAGATTTAGCAGCTCCTAAATTTGACCTAGCGCCTGAAGCTGTACCTGCTCCTGTACCACCATCTGCTACTGCTAAATCTGTAATTCCTGTAATAGAACCACCATCAATATTTACGTTAGTATTAGCTTGTGTAGCCATACCTCCTAATTCTAAATTCTCTCTAGCAGTGCCAGGATCATTTAATTCAGATAAATCATTACCAGCCATTAAAAAGGCTCCAAGAGTAGTTGCTCCTGTACCACCTTGAGCAACACTTAAAGCTGTAGTTAAACCTGTAAGTGAAGTAATATCACTATTTGCTCCAGATGCTGCTTTTCCTGATATAGCACTAGTATTTGATGAAATTCCACTTGTGTTAGTTGAAATGTTGCCTGTATTAGTTGAAATATCACTGGTATTAGTTGAAATATCTGTTGTATTAGTTCCAATTGCTGTTCTTTCTGCGGCTGTAATAATAATACCTGAACCTGCTGATGTTACATCGCTTAAATCCGTTACTGATGTACTAGCAATTACTGGGATTGTTGTAGATGTAAATGCATTAGCTTGAAGTGTTCTTTTTTTAATAGTATTAGAGCTATCTATAAATAAAGCTTTAGTTTCAGTGGCTCCAGTTATATTACCTAATATTACTGAACCATTTAATGTTTGAGTATCTGTAGCTTCATCTCCAAATATGTTGGATCCTGAAGTGTTAATGACAGAAGATGAAATTACTTGGCTTACTATTAAATGATCAAATGATGCTGTAGGTGCTGATAGTAATTTATTGGATGTGTTATATGTAAACTCTGCTGTGTCTGCTAAACCACCACCACTACTTACTATTACTACATTACCTGATGTTAAGTCTTGAACATTTAAATTAAATCCCGTAGGTATATCTATCCCTCCTTGGGCAGTAAGAAAACTTGTAATATAAATATCTTCTCCATTACCGTCAATAATAAAATCTCCACCTGAATTATTTTTTAGAAGTTTAACAGAAGCTGTCGCAGCCGTTAATGTATTTTGTGAATATGTAAACCCTGAATCTGTTGCTAATGCAGAAGTTCCATTCCCAATTAATATTCTACCTGATGTTACTGTATTAACTCCAGTTCCACCATTTGGTACGGGTAAAATACCGGTTACATCCGAAGTTAAATTTATAGTACCTACACTTGTTAAATAAGTACTAGAATCTACACTACCATCTGCTTTTAGAAATTGTGCAGATGTACCTCCTCCTTTAATAAAACTATTTCCTGTTATAGTACCACTTGAACTTATATCTGCGGATGCTGTTATAGCTCCCTCCATTTTAAGATAACCACTAGATGAAATATTATCATTTATTACTGTAGTAGCTGTTCCAAATGTGCCCTCTTCTAAAACAATATTAGCGCCTCCTAAAATTTGACCATTACTTCCATTACTACCATATAAACATATATTATTTACAAAAAGTGTATCCGTTCTAGTAGAACAAATATCTGATCCTATAGTAAAAGAATTATTGTGGGTTATACAGTTACTTTTTCCTCCTAATATACCAGAATCTTGAGCATTATGTATTTTATTATTTCGACCTCCTATAATATTATTACAAACATCCATAGTGCCTTCTGGTAATGCAGATGCTGATACATTATTGTAGCACCCACCTAAAATACTATTCCCTGCATGGGCCCCCTGAATACTACCTTCTCCTATTATATGATTACTTTCTCCCCCTACTATAGTATTAGATGATTGATTAGCATAATTTTTAAAAATTATGTTATTATACCCCCCACCAATCGTTGAATATTGTCCATTAGTTTCGTTATACTTTCCTCCTGATACCGTATCTGCAGAACCCTTGGTAATATTTCCATATCCACCTACTAAAGTACTATAATAACCGGTTATACAATTACCCGAACCTCCTGCTATTGTAGCATATCTACCCTCATTAAAATTAAATTCTCCACCAACTATAGTTTTACTACTATCACCACCTGCAATTCTATTACCTACTCCTCCTCCTATAAAAGAACCATAATTACTTCCCTCAATGCAATTATTAGTACCACCTACTATACTATGACAAGCGCCGTCGCCTGAAGTTTCAATTTTATTATTTTTTCCTCCTACAATATTGCTATAAGAACTTGCTCCATAATTATCATTGTAATGAAAAATTATATTATTTTTTCCATTTCCAATAAAATTATGTGAAGAATTTCCTAAAATTTTATTATTTTCTCCTCCTGCTATAGTTTGAAAACAACCATAGTTTCCAGATTCAAGATTACTACCCGATATTACGTTATTGCATCCCCCTCCTATATTTGAAAAAGAACTTGATATTATGTTTTGTTTACCTCCACCTATAAAACTATATACATTAGTAATAACATTACATTTTCCTCCTGCTATAGTAGAAGCTTTGCCAACTGATGTTTGACCTTCACCAGGTATAAAATTATTATTATTGATTAAATTTTCACAACCTCCACCTATAGTACTTTCTCTACTATTATGAATGAAACCCAGCGCTCCACCCGCAATTGTTGCTCGTTGTGAAGATGATATACAACTATCAAATCCCCCTGCTATAGTTGAAGCACCAGAATTTTTATAAATCCTATTACAATATCCACCTCCAACAGTTGCATGGCTTAATTGATTACCACCTGTACTATCTATGCCATTATAACTACCCCCTGCTATTGTTGTATATGATGTGATATTGGAAGTAGATTTTATATAATTGTAATATCCTCCATTAATAGTATTACTATTCAAGGTATTACCCTGCATATAATTGTAATTACCTCCAACAATGGTATTATTACCCCCAAATTGGCTAATACAAATAGAATTATTATATCCTCCAGCTATACTTGAATAAGCTGATTTTGTAATGTAATTATAATAACCACCTACAATACTAGAAAAATTAGATATTGACTTATTTTTTTTTCCTCCTAATACACTTGAGAAATTTCCTGATGCTGTATTTAAACCTGCTATAGGTTGTATACTAGGAGTAATTTGGGGTGCTGATCCAGTTTTAAAAACACTTCCTCCAGATGAGGGTAGATTTTTTAATTGAGATCCATCACCACTGAAAAATGATGCTGAGATATATCCGCTTGAGCTTATGTTACCCGATGATGTGATATGGTTTAATGTAGCATTACTGCCGGATACTAGTACTTTTTTCCAATTAGGCATAATATTTTTTATTGCGGTTGGTTACTCTATATGAGCCCACTTCCCGAGGGCCAACAATTCCCGTATAAATATTAATAAGGTAATTACTTATTATGGTTTTTAGTAGATTTTTCATCTACTTTCTTATTTTTAAGTTCAGGGGGGCCTAGTTTAATTTCTTCTTCTATTCTAAGAATTTCTTGTTCTAATTTTATCTGTAGCTTTGCAAGATATTGGGCATTAGAGCCTTTAATATCAATTGTATTTAGTGAACTCCGTAAAACCTCTAATTCATTTTTATCAAACATTAATTTTCTAATTTAGTATATTGATTTTGTAATTTTATAACTAGGTTATAAATTGTTTCTACATCTTTTCCCTTAAATGGGGAATTTTTAATTAGGTTTAATATAAGTGAAATTTCATTGATATCCAAACTATCTTTAGGAGAAAGTACTGGATTATTTATTTTATTGTTTGTTATTTTATCTATTAGTCCCATAACTATTTTATTTAAAAAAAGGGCTGACTAATTAAAGACAGCCCTTGTATTATTTATTATTTTGTTTTTTATGAGTAAATATATATGTCTTCGTTATCTCCAACAAATATATTACCTTTTGAAGTATATGGAGATGCTACTGCATCTGGAACATTTACTCCTGTACTACCTTCTACTACTGCTGACATAAATGCCTGTGGAGTATAAACTGAAGATGTTGGGCTGAAACTTAAATCAATCCCCCATCTTCCTGTAGATAAACCATCATATGCAAATACTGCACCTTTTCCACCATCTGTACTACTTTGTTCTATTACAATACCACCATCTGTTGCAGCTCCTGAACCTGAAGCTAACATAATAAATTTATCACTTACTAATAAATTCTGTGTATTTTGGAATGATGCTGTACCTTGTACTACTAAATTACCTGCTATATTAGCATTTCCTGTTAATGTTAAACCTGCAAATTCAGGTGAATCATCAGTTTGCATGTTGTTGATGTCAACATCTACTCCGTTTAATGCTATTGTACCTTGAGCAGTACCTTCTGCAGAAGCGGATATTGTTCCTGCTGGTGCTGTAGAAGCTGCATCTTCTAGAGTTGTAATTCTTAAAGCTGCTGAGGATGAGAAAGTAGTAATTGATTGACCATTTAATGCAAATGTACTTGCAACAACTTGAACTGATCCTGAAACTGTACCTGAAGGTAGGTTAGCTATTGTTTGAGCTGATCCTGAAACTGTACCTGAAGGTAGGAGATCTTTTACTTGAGCTGATCCTGAAACTACACTATCTCCACCTGCTCTTAGTAAATTGTTACCTTCTACTGCGATTTGACCTGCACCTACTCTTGTAATAGTTGCGTCAGTTACACCTGTTCCACCAAGTTCAATACCTGTAAACGTTGGTGAATCATCACTTTGCATGTCTGTAATGTCAACATCTACACCATTTAATGCTATTGTACCTTGAGCAGTACCTGCTGCAGAAGCGGATATTGTTCCTGCTGGTGCTGAAGCATCTGCAAATATAAATCCAGTTGCTCCAGTATTTACTGCTAATGTTTTACCTGCTTGTCCAGTTAAATCATTTAATCCAGTACCACCCGAGGTTACTGCTAATTGTGTGTCTAAAGTTAATCCAGATAATTCTGCTGATGAACCGGAGACGACGACTTTTTTCCATTTTGCCATAATTCTAAATTTTAATTATTGTTTTTTTTTTATTTATTAAAGTGTTGTACTCCGTACAACATTATTTTTAATTCGTTATTTTATTCATATTATAAATACATAACCTATTCTACTCCCATATAAAAAGCTGAAGAAGAGTAAAAGAACCCCCCTGCAACTGGTGGTGGAGTATGTTGAAGATCTCCAAATACTATAGCTCCTGAAGAGCTAACTCGGAGCAAATCAACACTGCCACTTTTTATTAAGAATATATTATTAGTTGAGCCTGTAATTTGTAGGCTTCCACTTAACTGAGTTAGTCCAGTTGTTTTTTCAAATATAAATCTAGGATCACCTCCAAATGTTCCTTCATCATTAAATTGAATTTCTCCTGGTGAACCCCCAGGCAATGCATCTGAGGTAATAAATTCATTTAGTTTTTTTCCTAAATATTGGTAAACTGTTATGTAAACATTTGTAGATATTGTAGGAGATACTCCATTAGAAGTAAATTGTAAAATACCAGTTTTATAATCAAATTGATAATCTGTAGATTCATAAACTTTGGAACCATTAGATACTACTACATTATAAGCTGTTCCCCCATCATTTACACCATTTTCTGAGTTGTTTGAAGCTAATGTAGGATCTGCATATTTGTTAGATATGAAATTTGTTTGTTGTTCTGTTTGGATTATTTGGGGGTTTGCTGTTGTTGATATCCCTGGGGTAAATCCACTACCTGAAAGAAAGAAGAAGGTATTATTTTTAGTATTATTTACAACTTTAACAGAAGAGGGTGTTAAAGGAAATCTATAGTAAAATTTTGAGATGTTTTGACCGTTAGAAGTTAAATATAAACCATTCTGGCTACTACCCGAATAAGGAATATTGTTTGAAATAATTTCACCTTCTTGGGTGTATATCTCAGAGGCATTAAGATCAAATACCCTTGTATATGCTTCAGCTGCATCAAGTTCTGCAATGGTATATCTCTTACCTTGAAGTAATCTATTTGATTTTGATGCTGATGCAAAAGTAGCCATTCATTTTTATTTTTAAAACTGCTACTAGTTGTCTTAATTTAAAAGCAACTAGTAACAGTAGTTATTAATTATTAACCTTTAGTTTAAGATGCTGTTGGTTCCACCTTAATTTTAGTTACTGAGGTTGTTGGGTCTCCTTTGTATCTTACTAATATTGTAACTTGATCATATCTAGTTGGTGAATTAGTAATTAATGGACCTTGTGCAGATATTAATGGAAATTTCATATTGGATAAACCACTAAGTCCACTTGTAAATCCATTTGTTGGTTGATTATTTGATTTAATGTTTAAGGTTGGAGTAAATGGGTTTAAACCTGCTGTAGTTGCCGTATCACCTAAATTACCACTTCCAGGATAAGCATCAAATAACATTGTGTTAGTATTACTAAATGATCTAGCACTTAAAGCTGAAGTGTAAGTAGATTCAAATAAAACAGCACATGCTATAGAATCAGATGTTATAACATCACTCCATTCTACTAATTCATTATTACTACTTGGGATTCCTAAATCTATATTTAAAAATCCATACTGAGTACCAACATTAAAGTTATAAACTCTAGCGTAATACTTATATCCATCTCCCGCTATAGTATCTAAAAAGTACTTTTTATTTCCACCAGGTACTATCAATTCACCATTACTAGCTCCTCTAACTGGTACTTGCTGTAGATCTTTAGCTCCTAAATTATTTATTGTGTATGTATTATAATTTGTAAAATCATCTGCTCCTGCTAGAGTTGAAGTTAATAAATTATCATTAATTACTTTTCTCCATCTTTCTCCAGTTAATAATTCAGTTTGAGGAAATCCCGCATTTGTGCTATTTGAATCAAATCCTTGAGATTTACCAAAATATGCTAAAGTTATTCCCGCAGATTGACCATAAGTTCCAGCATCAAAATAATTAAAAGTTGAATTAGCTGATTCAAATGTATTATTTCTTCTTAGGTATTTGTGGTTTAACGTGAATGAAGAAGGTGATATTGTACCAGCACTTAAATTTGTTTTACCATCTGCAGCTGTAAACGTTATACTTCCTGAAAGTCCAATTGTGTCAGTTTCAAAAGGTATTGTGTTATTAGCTCTTGGAGTTGAGAAACTTGAATCAAATACTACATCTTCAGCAGTATTAATCTTACCACCACTCATACTTAAATCTTTACTCATTCCTCCTGCATCTAATGGATTACTAACTCCTTCAGTTCCACCTGTATTTGTTGTTATAGAAGCCAATGTAGTTTGGTTACTAAATAGTGGGTTAAATACACCTGAGGCTGAACTAAATATTTGGAAAGCATTAGTTAATAAATAAGGAGCTCCAGATAAAGAACGTGATGTTGGAGTTCCTATTGAACCTGATGATATTCCTGTTATATTCACTGTATTGTTTGAAATAGTACTACCCATATCTTCATTAGCAAAAAATACACGTGTTTTATTTTCTTGAGCACTTGATGTTGTTGCAGCTCCATTAACAGTGTTTTCAATAGCTACTGAAGAGGTAATTTCATAGTATCCCATTGATGCTGTTGGGTTAGTAAATCTTGTTTGTAATGCAGCATCATTAAATTTAAGAGGTGCTCTAAATAATGTTGAGAATTTTCCGTCTTGGAAAGTAACAGGTACTGCAGGATTTGGTACAGGTAAATCACCTATTGTAATATCATTAGCTCCAGGTGCGCCTGTTGCTGAAACTATTTGTCCTGATGCTGAAGTTATATTTGAATTTAAACCTGTATCTTCATGGTATACAAAATTTAAACTTCCTGAAACTTTAACAAGCGTGTTTATATCTCCTAAAGCAAATAATTGAGTATCACTTGGATTTGAAGAATTTGATGTATTTCCTGATGTTAGAGAGCTAAATGTCCTAGCGTATTCTTCTTTACCATATATAGTTCCACTAACATTATCAAACATAGTACCACCATTAGATGAAAATCCTTTACTTATAGAATAAATAACAGTATTATTAGTTGAAGATTGTGGTATCAATCCTGAGATTGAAAAAGTATTAGTATTGGTGGGATTTGGTGTGAGACCACTAAATGCTCTCTGGTTTGGAGAAGCATCTGCAGCTCCTGGTAGTGAAGAACTTAAAAGTCCTGCTATATATCTTAAAATTTCCGATGTGTCTGTATTGTGGTTAAATCTATTAAAAAATGAACCTTCTAAATCATCATTCCATGCTTTTGATTTAGGTACACCTACATTATGATTATAAAACCATCCTGATTGAGATGATACTACTGAATATTTTGTAGCAGTTCCATCAGAACCATCATTAGTTACTGTTGGACTTGATCCTGAGAATGGAGAGGACATTAAAGGTGCACTAGAAGATATTAATAGTTGTTTTTGTGTTTTATATACATCGGTTGCTCCTACTTGATTAAAAATTCCAGTACCAGCTACAGCTGAGGCAATAGATGCTGAAACATTTGAAATACCAGGGATACTTAAAGACCCACTTATGTCTAAAGATCCTGTTATTTGAGCAGAACCTGTTATTTTAGTAGTACCTACTAATGTTTGAACATCTTCCATTCCATCACCAAAGGTATTAGAGCCTGTGGTTTGGATAGTAGAACTTGATATTATAGTATCTACTATTAAAACATCTATGGAAGCTGAATCAAAAGTAGCATTGGTTCCTGTTATTGAAGTAGTATTAATAGAACCAGAAAAATTTGAACTACCTGATACTGTTAACCCACCACTTCCTGATATTAATATTGAGCCTGTAATTTCAGCAGATCCTGAGAATGGAAATCCTGCGCCTGTTCCAGAACCAGAAGCTTCTTGGTTAGCAATAAAACCATCTAAGGTTTTACCTAAATATTGGTATACAGTTATATAAATTTGTGTTGATATTGTAGGAGATGTTGCATTTTCTTGAAATTGGAGAATACCTGTCTTATAATCAAATTGGTACTCTGTTGTTGGGTATACACCTCCTGGGCCAGTAGCTTGATTAGATACTACTACATTATAAGCTGTTCCACCATCATTTATACCGTTTTCTGAGTTGTTTGTGGTTAAAGAAGTATCAGCATACTTATTGGATATAAAGCTTGTTTGTTGTTGTGGTTGGATTATTTGAGGATCCGCGGTTGTTGATATTCCTGGGGTAAATCCACTACCTGAAAGAAAGAAAAATACATTATTTCTAGTATTACCCTCTATTTTAACTGCTGATGGTGTTAATGGGAACCTGTAATAAAATTTTGAAATAGGAACATTACTACTTCCTGAGTATAAAAATGAACCATCCTGACTACTACCCGAGTAAGGAATGTTATCTGAAAGTATAAGAGATTGTTGGGTAAATATTTCTGAGGTGTTAAGGTCAAATACGGATGTATATGCCTCAGCTGCATCAATTTCTGCAATAGTATATCTTTTACTTTGCAGTAATCTATTGGATTTTATTGGTTTATTAAATTCACTCATTTTAATTGTTTATTATAAATATGTTATTCTTTTTATTTTATTTAGTTAGTTTGTAAAAGCATTTATACGAGTTAAAGGTGTTGGATTTCCTTTATACCTTACTAATAATATTATTTGGGAGTTATTTTTATCTATTATTTGATTTCTAGGGCTAAGTAAAGGAATTATGAATCTTGTGTTAGAACCTATTCCATTTTCTACACCATTTCCACTACCATTATTAGACCTAACATCAATTTCTACTCCAAATGGATTTAAACCTGTAGTATTTGCTACAAGGGATCCTGGGGATGGTTGGAATGTTGTATTTTTTACATCTATAAACCTAGCACTATTTCCTCCTCCTAAACTAGCTGCCGTTAATGATTGCATTATAACTATTGCTGATATTGTGTTAGTTCCACTTAAATCTCCCCAATGCACTATTCCAGAATCACCTAAATCTATTTTTAAAGTGCTTTGTTGACCAAATGTATTTCCAACATTATTCATGTCAAAAGCCCTAGCATAATATGAATATCCTAATGAATTAAATGCTGGTAGCCAGTATCCATTGGTTGGATCACCAGGTTTAACTAATTTACCTTGTGATATACCTGGGATTACTTGTAAATCATTTGCTCCTATAACATTATCTCCTTCATCATTTGTTTGAAAACTGTTAGTAATAAATTTATCTCCTGCAGCATATGTGGAATTTAATAGTGCATCTGTAATTTTAATTCTAAAATTTTCACCTGTAAAATATTCATTAAACCCTGTTAGAGTACTACTATCATACCCTTGGGCATTTGTATAAATCTGCATACTCCCACTACTTGGATCTTGACCATATAAGGAAGCATTATATAATTCTTCGTTTATTGTTGATGATGTTACTGATGTTCCCCTAAAATTCTTTCCTGTAGATGTAAAAGATAAAGTACGATTAGTATTTGAGTTATAAACAACATTTAATGAAAAATCATAAGATGAAGATAAATATGAAATATCGGTTATATGTGGAATTGAATCTTTACTTCTTTGAGTGCTTTTATCTTGAGATAATACTCCTCCTAAAACTCCTGTGGTTTGAACACCTTCGTTTGTTACTAAACATATTGTTGGTGTAAAAGTAGGGTTGCCTACACTATCCCAATTATTAGTTTTTGAATGAGCTAAAGTTATATTTGAACCCTGAAAATCAGCTCCATATACAGGATCAAAATTATTAGCAACTTCAGAGGAAAAATTATATTGGTAATTTAAGTTTTGTAAATAAGGAGCTCCACTTAAGGATCTTGAAGTAGCTGAGAATGCTGTCCTTGTTAATTTAACATTAGATATAATAGCATTAGGTTGAGAATTTGTTATATCTTCTAATGCTCCAACGGATGTAAAGCCTGATTGGTAAGGATTGGGGGTGTAAAATAGAGTATTGGAATTTGAATTATTTTTAAATTCAAAGTTAGACATAGATCCAGACTTAATACCTGATTTAGTACCAAACATTCTATAATACCCACTAGATGAAATACTGTTACTATTAGTTGATTTATTTGTATAAAATCTTCCAATTATAGGACTTACAACATTAATAAATCTACCATCTTGATATGCTGCTGGTATTTGATTATTTGGTGGAGTAATTTTACCTAAAAATAACCCATTAGATGACCCAAAATCAGAAATTGTATATTCTACAGATGAAGCAGTAAAATAATTGTTATTAATTTCATTAGGGGTAGGGTTACTAGCATTATCACTATAAGATTGAGATGAAATTATTTTAACTGAATATGGGTAGGCATTTCCTGATAGAAGTTCTCCCATACCAAAATAATTAGAATTACTAAATATAGTACTATTACCCGTTTTATTAGCTGTGGAAGTAAATGTTAAGTTAGAAAAATTATTACTTTGTAATATTGTTAATGGTATGTTCCCATAATTTCCATTAAATGGGTTAGTGCCCGTATCGTTACCATAAGTTCCTCTATCACTATTAGATAAAAAACCTTTTGAGATATAATAATTTTGAGCTTCTCGTATTGAAGCAGTTTTAGAAAAATCTATATATGTTGAAGAAGTGTAATTTATAGATAATCTTCCATTTTCAAAATTAAGACCTAATACACCCTCAAATAAATTTAGTTTTGATGTTGTAGATTGTCCTGTATAATTTGTTGTTACATTATCCCAAGTATTAGTATTAGGGGCAGCGTCTGCAAAATCAGGTCCTATTGCTGATCCACTTAAAACCCCAACCATATATCTTAATATTTCAGATACATCGGTATTATGGTCAAATCTATCAAAGAAAGTACCATCTAAATCTTGTTTCCATGGAGAGGTTGTAGGCACACCTACATTATGGTTGTAATTCCAAACTGATTCACTTACTACTAATGCATATTTATTTGCTCCTTGAGATGAAGTTGGGTTAACCCCTACTAGAGGAGAAGTAGATAGAGTACTACCTGAAATTATTAGTGAAGATGTTGATTGGAATAAACTTGAAGATCCTACCCTAGTAAATACTCCTTCTAACTCCCCCGAGGATCCTGTTGCTACGGCTACTGAAAAAGTTGTTAAATCCCCTTTAGTAAAGGTTATAACATTATCAACTACTGAAGCCGTTATTAAAGCGTCAGCTGAGCTAGCTGAGGCTGCTAGGGGTAAAATAAAAGTTGTTCCGTTTGCTCTAGTGAAAGTTATATCACCAGCACCACCCGAAGCTGTTATAATTGCTTCTGGCATTGTATTGCCAAACGCATTTACCCCTACATTATCTAAAAATCTTGTTTTTCCCATAAAACTCCCCTTTGTTAGTTATAAATACATTAATAAAAATTAAATATCATTATCTTTTAAATTTACTCTTGTATTTTCTCCATCAATATTTGTTCGAGTTCTCCCATCTTCAGTTGTTGTGGGGTTTGCTTTATATCTGTTAGGGGGAGCATCGGTTTCCATTGAAAATATTATTTTTGATTTTTCATTATATTTTTTAACAGAACTTAAATCTTTTTGAATAATATCAGGTACTATATACCCATACATTTTTAAGGTAAATGTTCCTCTTACTAGTCTTTCTTGACTTTGGACTAATTCAGTTACCGTAGCAAAATTATCTATCCTAGCCATAAATTTAAACCTTTCGGGGTCTCCCCAATAAGAATCTGAAGAATAGTTTATAGCTTCGATTATTTTATTTAGTTGTTCTACATAGTAAGTTTGTATAATACAGCTATATGTTAAATTAACATAATCAGGAACTACATTAGCTATAAATTGTTTAGTAGGAACTCTATTATTGAGTGTATTAAAATTACTGTAGAAGTTTTTACTGTTATATGATTTTTGCCAAGATGTATATAAATTAGGCATGTTAGCATCTAATTTATTAGCTAGTTTTCTGTTTTTTTCTAAACCATCTCTTTTAAACATTATTATAGGCATCATGATAGCTCCTTTTTTATCTCTATAATATGCATCTTTTTGGATTGATTTCCATCTTTCAGGTGAACCATATATTATTGGAACAGGAACTCTTTCATTGTTTTGTATTACTGAAGGTTGAATGACATTATTAAAATAATACATTATGGATTCATCAATATCTTTTATACCAACTGAGAATGGTTTAATTGTATCATCCTTGAATGACATTTTTTCAGATCTATTAAAAGATAAATTTGCCTGATTTGTAGGAGGATATTGAGAAGTTTCATTGGCATCATTAGGATTACCATATTCAGCAGAATAAGGTATTTGTAATCCTTTAGATATTTCTTTTTGTGTTTTTGGTATCGGTTTTCTAAAATTACTAGCCATTTATTCCCCCCTTTTGTAATTGTATTTTATTAACAGGTGTGTAGTGTGTTTTACATATAACAGATAAATCACTACCAAAATTTTCTAATCCTGGATTGATTGGATTTTCATCATAAGCATAATCTGGGTCTTTACCCATAAAGAATTGATTAGCTATTATATCATCTACTTCATAATAGCCTCCATAATAAAATATTATATCACCTACTTGTGGAACTAAGTCAGCTCCAAAATAGTCTCCCTGATCATAGTCTTTATTAAAATCAAGATTTCTTTGAAGTAAATCATCTCGTAAAAACCTGAAATCAACATTTCTATAATACCGAACACCAAGCTCATCATCTGGGTAGGATTGTGGCTGTTGATCAATTAAACAACTTAATATTACGCCAGAATAATAATATTTAGCACCTGCGGCTTCACCATATAAATTTACTTTAGTTTCATCCGTTTTAAATTTGTAATATACACATTCCTGAGAAATAATATTGCCTATTAATTCTCGATTTATATGTCTAAATAGACTTATATCTCGTTTTGCCCCGTATAAAGCCATATTATGCTATGTATATTGTGTAAGGAACTTTATTTAATTCCTTTTCTAAATAATCTCCTTCTAATGATCTTCTCTCTAATAATTTATCTCTAGAGGTTTCATCAAAATATCCTCTTAATCTTTCTATTAAAGCATTTTTAGTTTCTGTAGCTGATGATAGTAGATCCGATTGGTTTAATGTGACTGTTGAGTCTGGTATTGGGATTGTTGAGTATTTTCCTCTGATGTATCCTAACATTTCTTTACATAATGCTAAGGTGTATTCAAATATCCATTGTCTACCTATTGAATTAATTTCATCATAGTTAGGGTTAACAAATGGAACATTAGATACATCTGTTATTTTATTTAACCCATCTTGATATGGGTTATTTCTTTCAGATTCAAAAATATATTCAAAAAACATATTTCCAGCATGTCCATCAGATGATATAGCTTTTGGGATAGGGAATAATCTTAATCTATTATTTACTAATTCAAATGTGTAATTTGATCTTCTAATTTGATCATTTAACTCAATAGCTTGCATTACTTGCATATCATAATTTAAGGGCATCATTAAAAAATTAATAGCTGGTGAGTAACTACCCCAACCAAATGAATCCATTAAATCAATCATTCCCGTACCTGTACCAGCATAGGGATCAAAATATCTTGTTATTGCAGGAGGTGCTTCATAAAATACCCTTTTCAGTTCTATTCTATCTCCTGGTAGTATGTCTGTGTTAGCTTCAGCCCAAGCATTCATATCATAATCCTGTATTGAACCTGTTAGGTTTATTGAACCTGTGTAGTATGTAACTGTTCCCCCAACTCCTGCTTCTTCACCATATTGTTGAGATATTCTTACAGTTGAACCCATATTAGGCTTCATTATTTGACCATTAGATTCAATTAATGAAGATGCCCCCTCTAAAGATAAAAAATTTTCTCTAACCCTAAAAGCATATAATTCATTTCCATATGTAGTAATTGCTTCTTCAAAAGCAGTATAAAAAGAGCCTGATTGTAATTCTACATCTGCTAAAGGATAACCTAATCTTCTAGCACAAAAATCTGCTACTTTATCGGCATCGTTTCTAAAATCTGTTTGATTGTCGTAAAAACCAAAAGGTGTTTGGCCTGCTGCAAATGTTGAAGTACCTGTCCAAATTGAAATGTTCATATGGTTTTATTATAAATATTAAAAAAAATAATTAAGGTGCAACGTTTTTATAAGGGTGGTTTGAAGGTAAGAGATTAACGACTCCCCATTTCCAAGCTAAATATCCTTCTATTTGTTGAGAATATAAAAATGAATTTGTTGTTGGACCGCAATCATTTTTAAATAGCAATAATTCTGCGAATCTACCTGCTTGTTTTTTATTGCCATTCCTGTTAGCCATTATACGCAACTTTTGAGTAGTTGAAAGGTTAAAATTGTAGTAAGTATAGTAATTAGAACCATTAGAACCATTTACTTTGAGGTAAATAGCAGGAGTGGATGTGTTTTTTGTAAATATTGCAGTTACTATAATCCAGTTATTTTCTTTATTAGTACTGCTACTAGGTCCTATTACTCCAACATTACCTACACTATTACCTAAATCTAACTCACCAAACCATTGGCTACTATTAGCAGCAGAAACTGCATAATCACGATATGAATCTAAACTCCATAGTGAATCCTTAATAGTAGTTACACTTTCGGGACGGTATAAACCAACTGCAAAATGTTGTCCAAAGTTACTAACTAAAACATCTGTTGAGGTGTTTTGTAAATAGGTACTATTACCTGCTGGAAAAGTAAGGAGATTTAATCCGTTTAGTGTATGATATCCTGAAAGTATACTTCCATTGCCTGCGTTATTTAGAGTATCACCATATGTTCCTTGAGATTGGAATTGAGTTACAGCTGCCCCGCTTTTAATGATTGATGTAGTATCACTAGCATCATACCAACCTGCTAAGTTTGGAATAGAAGTAGGGTTAAAAGGTGGGGGTGGTGTAGATCCTCCTCCCCAATATGTCATAGGAGTAAATAAAGCCATATTAAGAGAAGTTCTTTAATCCAGTTACATAATAATCACTACCATTAAAAGTAATTAAAGACCAAACGTCTATATCTCCTACCCCTGTAGAAGCAGATGAATCAAAACCATCCGCAAACTTAATATTACTAGCCCAACTAATGGTACCTGGGTTTGTTGGGTGTTGAGTAATTTGTATGTTAATGGTTTGTCCAATAGGACCACCAAGACCTATAACAATACTATTAACAGAACCAGCTGCTAGAGTAGTTTGAAAGAAGTTACCTGTAGAAACAGGGTATATAACTGTCCATCCAGTAGGTTGAAAAGTAGCAGGGATATATTGGGTTGGAGAAGATAAACTACCAGTTACAACCACATCTCCTGATATTGTAAGATCTCCACCTACACTAACATCAGTAAATTCTGTATTATTACCACTAGATGTAACTACACCTAAAGCTGTTAACTGGGATGAACCTGATATTATGCCTGAAGGTAGTGAACCTGTATCTACTGTTAAAGCAAATGATGAATCATCACCTTTAGTAAATGTTATTACATTTAAGTTTATTGATGCTGTTTCTAATGATGAAGCTGTTATTGAACTTTGAACATATCCTAGTTCTGCTATTTGAGCTGAACTTGATAGTGTTGATGATGGGAGTTCTGATATTATTTGAGCTGAACTACTTACTATGCCTGAAGGTAGGTTAGATATAGTTTGGGCTGAACTGCTTACTATGCCTGAAGGTAAAGTTGTTGGATCAATATTAAGATTAGTTAAACCACTACCATTACCTACAAACGAACCACTAAATGAACCACTCATACCCGAACCTGATACTAATAAAGATCCTGAGATGATCGTTGTTGTTGATATTATTACTTTATTTCCATTGTCAGTTATGTTAGAATCTACTAAATGATGGTTTCCATTAGATTTAGGTAAAACACCTGATGTTAGATATGTTGGGGTATCTTTAATTCCATATTGGGGCCCAAATAAAGCTATTCCATATTCAGCATTTCCCCCTACTTCTTTTTCATGAAACCAGTTATCGTTTAATCCGTCATATTCAAAAGATGAAGTTGTGTTAACTGATCCTGAATCAATAACTTTTAAACCTGCATATCTATTTGTTGGTGTTTCATTATTTAATATAATAAATGCGTCTCCTATTATTTTAGCTGATCCTGTAATACTTTCTAAATACCCAACACTCATTGATATGAATGATGCTGTTGAACCTGTTATTTGGCTAACTTCTAGGTTTAAACCAGTTTTTAAAGAGTTTGCTATTGAAGCTGTTTCTGCATTTAACACACTCATGGAGGATGTTATTGTGCTGTTTATAAATCCTAGCTCATCTATTTGAGTAGAACCCGATATTACCCCTGAAGGTAAGTTTGAAATGGTTTGAGCTGAGCTGCTTACAACACCTGAAGGAAGTTCTGATATAAGTTGGTCTGAACTACTTATTAATCCTGAGGGAAGTTGGTCTGAACCACTTATTACTCCTAATGGTAAATTAGCTATAGTTTGAGCTGAGCTGCTTACAACACCTGAAGGAAGTTCTGATATAAGTTGGTCTGAACTACTTATTAATCCTGAGGGAAGTTGGTCTGAACCACTTATTACACCTGAAGGTAAAGATTCTATAACTTGAGCTGATGAAGATATTACTCCATTTGGTAAAGGTTCTCCTGAACCTGTGTCTACTGTTATTGAAAATGTTGAACTATCACCTTTAGTAAATGTTATTACATTTAGGTTAGCTGATGATGTTATTATTGTTGATGATGTGATAGAACTTTTAACATATCCTAAATCATTTATTTGTGTTGAACTACTTATTACTCCACTAGGTAAATCAGCAGTCACATTTGTTAAACCACTACCATCACCTATAAAAAACCCACCTAAACATATTACATTTGAACCTGATACTGTTAGAGAACCTGTTATTGAAGCTGCTCCTGATGCAGTTACATATTGCTCTGTTACTTTTTCTACACTACCACTGTCATTTGTAGTTACTTCTACTACATTATTAACTGTAGTCATATTATCTCCACTTCCACTAACAACAGATATAGAACCTGTTCCTATAAAAATATTTCCTATTCTAACTCCTCCTGATTCTCCATTCATAGAAGCTATTACTATTGCATCTTTTACAAAATTTAATGATGAAGTTGTTATGTATAAATCTCTCCAAGGTTTAGTAATCGAACCTAAATCATGTAATCCATTTCCCGAATTTATTGCTTCTGGAATTATTGAGCCAGATACAAATTGTGAACCTGTAAAATGGTTTGGTCCTGTTACAACGGCAAATGAAGATGAATCTGCAATACTAGCTGTTATCCCGGTTATACCACTACCATCTCCTTTAAAACTACCAGTAAATGAACCAGTTACATATGATACACTTGAAAAATCTACAAATGAACCTGTTCCTGAACCTGATACAGATAAAGAACCTGTTAGTTGAAGACTTCCACTTAAATCTCCTGTAGGTGCAGCTGGTCCTGGAGGTCCTTTTGGTCCTAGGGTTGCTATTGTTACTACTGTGGTTGGGTTTTGTGATGATATAGTACTCATATTTTTATTATTATTATAAACTGCCTGTTGGTATTGGTAAGCCAAAGCTTCCTAATGTTATATTTTTAGATAATTTTACTACTCCTTCTAAAAGTCTAGTCACAGTATAACAATGACCACTTCCTGATGCTATTTCTAAATCATAAACAGCTACTGGGAAATTTAATAAAGAAGATGAAAGTGCTGATATGTATACTCCTATTGAACCTGATGTTGGGTTTTTAGGATAACCTGAATCATTTTTAGAGCCATTCATATTAAGGCCAGACCCACAAGGTTGTAAACTTGAAGATAAAGTCATGTAAGTTTGTTTAGCTCCAGGGGCAGGTCTTAGTTGCATTCTTGCTTGATATCCTGTTAAATCTATTGCTGAACCGGATACATCTGTATACCTAACTTCAAAATCAACTGTAGCTCCTTGTTCTATTGTAAAATCGTATTTTCCCGCTGCCATGTAATTTATTTATAAATATTAGAAAATAAAAGTAGAATAAAAAAGACCTGACTAAAAAGCCAGGTCTAATTTTGAATTTATGTTAAGTGTTTATTAAACAGACGCTAAGTCGTTAACAAATACTCTTCCGTAAAATTCTGGTCTGATCATCTTCTTAGCATATCTCGTTAATAGACCTTTTCTTGGTGTGAAAGTGTCTGGATCGTATACTAGTGGAGTCATGATCAATGGAATGTATGGAGCAAATACAGCACCAGTTTCTAAGAACTGAGAACCTCTATATCCCATTAATATAACGTTTTCAGTCATATAAGGGTTTTTGTATACTTCATATCTACTATTCATTTGACCCA
>Ga0181390_1000202_pt1 | contig 25884 bp, 34 predicted proteins | sample 13SPOviralmetaG_FD_130085 | JGI IMG/M metagenome (GOLD analysis project Ga0181390, IMG submission 130085) | Marine viral communities from the oligotrophic San Pedro Time Series (SPOT) site, San Pedro Channel, CA, USA - 13 SPOT_SRF_2010-07-21 | ecosystem: Environmental > Aquatic > Marine > Strait...
TAATCAATTGTAAAATACACCGCAGCCACTTGTCTAAAATATAACCTCTTTGGTTGACATTTGATAAATACTATTGTATAATAAATGTATAATTTAAACCAGGAGAATTATAAATGGCAACTACTAGAAAACAATACCAAGACGATGCGCTAATGATATTTCGCAAAGTCTCAGAAACACTAAACTCACAAATACGTGAACACGGTAAGTTACAAAAGAATAATCGTGTAGTATGGGATATGTTACATCAAATGGACAATGATATTTGGCAAGCCTATATTGATGCAATTAAAATCTTAGACAAGGAATTTGGACACATAGTAAATATGGGTGACATTGCAACAGTTCTTGAAGTACAAGTAGCACTTGACAAGTATGGACACCTAAGCCAAAGTGGCAACATACTAACACCTTTTAAAACACGCAAAGCACCACACAACTACAAAGGCAAGGCTTGGAAGTTAGCTAACCAAGGTAGAGAAATTTGGAACCGTGCAATGGAGATAGACTTGCCTAATGATGATTCAAGTAAAGCAACTCCAGCAGACAATATATTGGATTTTGGATGATGACATATAAAACAAAGTATCTACCGCAGGTTGTTTATAAAGATAGACCTAGATGGATGAATGGATGTAAACCAAAACCTGAGAACTGGGATACTGAAGAACGTATCATTGAACGTGACATATATTATGCACTACTAAAACATCGTGCGCAAGCCAAGTTTAGAAATCAAGAACACACACTTACAGAATCAGAATGGCGTGACTTATGGACAGTTGATCGTTGGTTATGCAGAGGACGTTGTAAAACTGACCTTTGTCTAATGCTAGTAGATCGTGAAGGCGGTTGGCACAAAGATAATGTTGCTATAGTAGAACGCCGTGTTTATTTAGAACGTGCAGGTGAATATAGGAACAACAACAATGATGGATCCTAACTTTGATCCATTGTCAGTATTGGATGAATTAGCACACGAAGTAGTTAGATTAAACAAGCGCCAACTTGAATTAGAACGTTTCTTTCAAGAGCTTGCTAATCAACATTCTAATATTGCACAACACGTTGGCGGTCAGAGTCAAGAGATTACAGAAATCTATAATGAATTAGGAAGAATATTAAGTGAAACTAAGCAAAGCACAGACGCAGATAGCTAAAAATAAAAAGCGTTTTAAAGTTGCTATATGCGGAAGACGCTTTGGCAAAACATATCTTGCTATACGTGAGATGTGTTATCGTGCCCGTGAACCTCAGCAGAATGTTTGGTATATTACTTCAAGTTATCGTGCTGCCAAAATGATTGTATGGAAACCACTAAAGCATAAACTAATGGACCTACGTTGGGTTGCTAAGGTTAATGAAAGTGAACTAAGCATTGAACTCAAGAATGGAAGTACTATAAGTTTAAAAGGTGCAGACAACTATGACAGTTTGCGTGGTAGCTCAATCTCATATGTAGTATTAGATGAAGTTTCAGAGATTCCGCCTAATGCTTGGACAGAAGTAATACGTCCAGCACTTGCAGATCAACAAGGTGGTGCATTGTTTATTGGTACGCCCAAAGGCAAAGGCAATTGGAGTTACGACTTGTACAATATGCAAGAAGCACAACCAGAAGTTTGGAGTTCATATCAATTTACAACACTAGATGGCGAGCGTGTTAGTGAAGAAGAAATAGAACAAGCTCGTGCAGATATGAGTGAACGTCAATTTAGACAAGAGTTTCTTGCTACGTTTGAAAGTTATGAAGGAAAGATTAGTACTTTTGATCGTGACGTAAATGTAGTTGAATTAGAAAATCCTGACACTAAACAGTTAATGGTAGGATGTGACTTTAACGTAAATCCAATTACAGCAACTATAGGTGTACGCTCAGGTAATGACTTGTACATAATTGATGAAATACTTATGCACAACTCAAACACACAAGAACTTGCTGACGAAATTCGTAACAGATACCCTACCAGTCAAATAGTATGCTTCCCAGACCCAGCAGGAAGCGCAAGAAAAACAAGTGCTAATGGACATACAGACCATACAATACTTGAAAATGCTGGATTTACAGTAAAAGCACCACGCAGACACGACCCAGTTCGTGACAGAATCAACGCAACCAACGCACGTTTATGTGATGCAAACAAGGAAAGACACCTCTTTATTAGTCCAACAGCTAAATACACTATAGAGAGCTTGGAAAAGTATACATACAAAGAAGGAACACAAGTTCCTGACAAGGACAGCGGGTATGATCATATATTTGATGCCCTAAGTTATTGTATTGCATACTTGTTCCCTGTTAAAAAACGTATACAACCGCAACAGCCTCAGCGTTGGGGGGCCAAAATATATTAGGACGAACCAATGGATCAAATTCAAACATTAAGTAATGCAGTACAGCAGGCTATTGCTGGCAATGAAACATATAACACTTACCAACCTATATGGGAATACTATTTAGAGAGTTATGTAGGTGGAGAAGAATACCGTAGAGCAGGACATCTAGTTAGATATCAGCTTGAGTCTGAGCGTGAGTATAATGCACGCCTTTACCAAACACCTTTAGATAACCACTGTTCAAGTGTAGTAAGTGTTTACAATTCATTTTTGTTTAGAGAATCACCTAAGCGAGAGTATGGACCAATGGAAGGACTTAGTGAAGTCAAAGAATTCCTTAAGGATGCTGACTATGACGGCAGAAGCCTAACAGCATTTATGAAAGACGTTGCTACTTGGGCAAGTGTATTTGGACACTGTTATGTAATGGTTACCAAAGCTAACGTTGGTGCTACTACTAGAGCTGAAGAGCAAGCAATGGGTGTACGCCCGTATGTAAGTTACCTTACTCCGCTTGTTGTGTTAGATTGGCAATACTCTAGAAGTGTTACTGGGCGTTATGAACTTTCATATTTTAAATATCTTGAAGAAGTCAATGGACAAATTCAAACTGTTAAAGAATGGACACAAGATACTATTGTAACACGCACAGTTGACGTTGAAAACGACAGCATACTAGAAGAATTTGAAGAAGTTAATCAATTAGGTATGATTCCAGCTGTGTGCGTGTATAACCAAAAAGGTATTCAGCGTGGCATTGGTGTTAGTGACATTGCAGACATTTCAGACTTGCAAAAGTATATCTACAATGGTACAAGTGAAATTATGCAATCAATTCAAATGGATACACATCCAAGTATTGTTGCTACACCTGACACAAACATTGGTACTGGCAGTGGTGCGTTAATTCACGTTCCAGACAATATGGATCCAGGACTTAAACCATACCTATTAGAATTTACAGGCGCAGGTGTTGATAAAATCCTTAGTGCAATTAAACAAAAAGAAGAAGCAATTGATAAGATTGCAAACACTGGTGCTGTGCGAGCAACAGAAAGCCGTACAATGAGTGGCGTTGCTATGGAAACAGAATTCCAATTGCTTAATGCTAAACTAGCAGAGAAAGCAGACAACCTAGAACTTGCAGAAGAACAAGTGTGGCGTTTGTTTGCAAGCTATTTAGGTCTAACGTGGCAAGGCGACATTGATTATCCAGGTAGCTTTAACATTAAAGATACAGGCAGTGAAATACAACAATTAAAAACAGCAAAAGAAACAGCAACTAACCCAATGGTGTTAGAAGAAATTGATGCAAAGATTTTAGAATGGTTAGGTGTTGACGAATATGAAATGGTTCCAACAGAACAAACGTTTGAAGTTCATACAATGTATGGCCCAAACGGAGAAACACGAGTAGTTACTTCTGAACAGGAACATATGGACCTAGTAGCTCAGGGTTGGACACACGAAGGGGAATAGTATGGCACAACGCATTGACGGAGTAGATCCGTTACAAGATATAAGTTTAGAAATTGCAAGAGGCAGAGTTACAGATGTTTCTTCAATTAATAAGTTTGGTTACAATTCGCAACTAGGCGGATCTTGGGAAACTATATGGGACGGTAACAACGAATACACCTATATTGCAACAGCAGATGTAGCACAAGCAACTAGTAATGCGTTAGCATCAGCAGACGACGGTGCTACAGTTTTAGTAAGTGGTTTAGATGCAAACTATAATGAAGTTGAAGAAACACTTACAGTAGGCGGTGTTGCAGGCACTGTAGAATTTTATAGAATTTTTAGAGCCATATTGCAAAGTCATCCTACAGGCGACACTAACATTGGTGACATTACAGTTACTTGTGATTCAAAGTCAGCCGCAATTATTAAAGAAGGTTATGGTCAAACACTGATGGCATTGTATACTGTACCAGCGGGCAAGGCAGCATATATTTTACAATTAGACTGTGGCTCAGCCAAAGATTTAGAACATCAAATTAGATTAGTAACTAAACACAATGGCGGCGTCTGGAATACTAAAGTTTTCTTTACACAGCGTGGCGGATTTAATGATATCCAATTTAAAATTCCTTTAAAAGTACCTGCAGAAAGCGACATTGAAATTCGTGCTTTAGCAAGTGCAACTTCAGCTGTAAGCGCAGGTTTTGAAGTAATAATAGTGGATCAATAGTTTTGGATTGGTTATCTGTTATCAGTAGTTTGTGGCCAATTGCTGTAGGATTTACAGCACTTATATTTTGGTTGGCTAAAAGTTACGCAGATATAGAAGTACTCAAAGACAAAGTTAAAGTGTTGTTTGAGTTACACAATGAGAGGGACAAATAATTATGGCTAAAATGAAAAAGAAAAAAGAAAAGAAAAAAGGCGGCAAACGTGGCGGCAAACGTGGCGGACGTAGAGGTTAATTGGGAAACATACTTTCAAAACATTAAGAAAGTGTGTCCTTGGAGTTATAGTGCTTGGCAAAACGGTGAGATTCACATTACAACTTGGCAGAGCAATATTATAGATTTAGGCTCATTATATAAAGCTAGGCTATACACTACAAGGAAACACAATCCAAGACAACTTAAGAAGATGACTGATAGATTTAACGTAGAGAGAGATCACGAAGAATGGTTATACAGTCATCCAAAATTTGGAATAAACTCTACTGAAGTTGCTGTGTTTATACAACAAGATAGACGCGGCTTACAAGAAGCAAGGAACAAATATTATGGCAACATATAGAGGCAGTACTTGTAAAGGCGCCTGCGATGGGCATCGTGCAGGAGCACGTTATGCTAGAATTGGCGGACGTACTTTAACACGTTCTAGTAGTAGTTTTAATAAAGGTATGCGTATAACGCAACGCCAACTTAAAGCTAAAGGAAAACGCACACGTATGAGCATTACAAAACGTAGTAAATAGCCTAAAATTATCAATTGACTAAATATAAGCATAAATACAATGAGGCAAGTAATTGTCACATTAATAAAATTTACTCTAAAAGGAGGCGAGGTTAACAATGGACCATACAGAAACATTGGCAGAGAATACAGCAACTGACGCTGTCAATACAAACGAAAGTCAGGCTAACGAAGTAAAAACTTTTACCCAAGAAGAAGTAGACAATATGATGGCACGAATGCGTGGCAGTATAGAACGTAAACTTTTAAAACCTTACGAGGAATTGGGCTCACCAGATGAGTTAAAAAATCTTAGAGAAGCTGAAGAACAGCGTCAAAGAGATGAACAAATCAAGCGTGGGGAGTTTGAAAAGACTCTACAAGATTTAGCTTCAAAAAAGGATGATGAAATCAAGAAAAGAGATGCAATCATTGAAGATTATAAAGTTAACACTCCGTTGTTAAATTCAGCGGCAAAGTTTAAGAGTGTAAATCCAGAACAGGTGCAAGCCTTATTAAGGAAACAGGTTCGTTTAGGTGAGTCTGGCGAAGCAGAAGTGCTTGACAGCAGTGGTGCTGTTAGATATGATGATTCAGGTTCGCCCTACAGAGTAGAAGCGTTAGTTGAAGAATTTCTAACTACAAATCCGCACTTTGTTGCTGCCGCACCTAGCACAACTAACACTATGAACAGTGTACAAAACAGTAAGTCTTCAGGAGAAGTAGATCTAAAAAGTCTTGATTTAACTAATCCTCAACATAGACAATTATATAAAGAGGCCCGTCAAAAAGGTCTCATCTAATGCCAATTTTTAGAGGAGAATTAAAATGGCTTTTAACACAGCATATGACCTAGAAAGTCTTGTAGTCAACACAAAGGCGGCTACAGTATACACAGCTCACGAGAACTCTTTGTTCTTAGGTGGCGCACTTATCCCAATGGTAAACTTACCAGCGGGTTCAATCACAGCACAGATTCCAGTAATGGGTTCAGTAACAGCTGAAAAACTAACTTCAGCTGATCCAGATGCGCTTGACGATTTCACAGCATTAACTGTTACAGACACTAAAGTAACAATTGAAGCTGACGTTTATGCCGCACGTCACGTAATGCGTGACTTAGGTGGAATTGACCCACAAGAAACTGGTCGTGTACTTGGTAACGCAATCCAAGCTAAATTTGATGCAGACGTAATTGCAGCAATGAACGGCTTAACAGCTAGTACTTCAGATTCAGACCCAATGACTGTTGATGCTATCTTTGACGCTGTTGCACAAATTCGTGGCAACGGTGAAACTGGTGGATTGTTTGGTATCGTTTCTCCAGCAGAAGCAGCTAACCTAATGAAAGACATTGGTAGTACTTCTTACGCTGGTGGTGACTTCCAAACTGAAGCATTACGCAACGGTTTTGTTGGTACAGTTGGTGGCGTGAGAATGTTCCAAAGTTCTTACATCTCAGGTGCAAACAAAGGATTTATCTTTGGACAAGATTGCTTACGCATTGCAATGTTCAAAAACGTTGACTTAGAAGTTGCACGTAGAGCTGAAGCTGTTGGTAACGACATTGTAGCTAACCTACACGCAGGCGTTGGCGTCATTGATGCGAACCGCGGTGTTAAATTAGTTAACGTATAAGGAAATTAGATTATGGCTTTTATTGTAGACAACGGCTCAGTTATTAGTTTTGCAGAATATGACGATTTGCTCTTACGAGATAGCAGAGTCATTGAAAACAATGAAAGCCTAACTGATGACATTATTGAACAACAGCTTGTTCGTGCTACTGAGCGTATTCTAACTAAACTTAGATTAACGCAATGGTGGGGCGATTACTATATGAGAAACTCAAGCGACTCAATTAGAACAAGAGCTGACATACCTGCACTTGATGCAGACAGAATCAAAGATAGAACTAACGATTTTACTGATCTTTGTGTTTATACAGCATTGGCAGAGTTTATACTTCCAAAAGTAGCAGACTTTGGCAATGATGATGATGCAGAGAGAGCTAAGATGGGTTATTACCAAAACAAAGCAGAAAGTTTACTAGCTGAGTTAGTAACTGTGGGTGATTGGTATGACTTTGATAATGATGACACTATATCCAGTCTTGAAAAAGAACCTGGTAGAATTAATTTAAAGAGAATCAGATGAGAACTCAAGTACTTGATTATTTAAAGACACAAAACCTTGGTAGTCTTAGCGTCACTAACGACTTACCATTTGATGATAGCGGTGTACCTTTGTATACTAAAAACGTCAAAAAGGCTTATGTTAATACTACTCAAGTAACTTCAGAACCCATAATTCAAACTTTAAATGGTGTTAATATTAATAATGAAAACTCATCAGTTGCAATCTATTTTGCACTTGATGCAAAGACCTTGATTACTAACTACGACACTGTAGTGAACACAATAAAAACAGTAAAAGATAGTGTTAACATAGACGGAGTTCACACTCGCTCAGCGGAAGTGACAACTGAATATATTAATGATTTATTGATTACTGAAATTATAATTACGTTAACGAAAATAGCATAGGAGAACTAATATGGCGTATATCTACCCAGCACCAGGCGTTGCAGGCGTTCAATCAACACTAGGGATTAGTGTTGCGGCGAATAGTGCTGTCACACCTGAACTAAACGTTCCTGCATTGCAGGATGTAACAGTTAATGCTTCTAACGATGTCTTTACTTGGACACAGTTGGATCAAGCATCAAAACTACAAATTGCTACAACAGCAACCAACTCATTGTCAATGAATATTGTTCTAGATCAGACAGCATTCTTTGGTGATAGTGGCGAAGTAGCAGGCGAAGCTGATTTCAAAGGAATCTGGAACTTGTCAGGCGACAAAGACCTAGTAGACTTTGAAGTTTACCTAGGAGACACCTCAGGTGGAGACACTGGTAAAACAATCAGCGGACAGGGATACATTACTGGCCTTGCACCTACCGTATCTGCTGATAGTCCTGTTTGGATTTCACCAATTACAATTACTGTAACTGGTGACTACACAGTAGCATAACCTAACGCAAAGCGTGAGGGCGGCAGGGGATCCTGTCAGGAGAAGGGGGCTTTTTAGTCCCCTTCTTTCTCTTAAGGACTAAATACATAGAAGGAAAGATTAATGGATGTTATAGATAGACAGACTGATGAACAGTTGCTTCGTAGTTTATTAGCAGAGGTTGCTAAAGCAAACAATGAAATAAACTGTGCAACAAATGATATAAAGAAAGCAAGAAGCAGACTTAGCTTCTTAATTGTAATGATTAACAAACTGATTGATAGACAAGGAGATTAACAGATGAAACTTTCACAATTGGCAAGCAAGCCACAACTAATTAAAATAACAATTGACGAAGAAGCCATCGTAGAAAAGTACGGTGAGGCTGTAGAGTTTTGGATATACGACCGTTATGATATGGACGTCTATATGCAATTACTAAACACAGAAGAGTCAGATATTAAAAAATTAACTGATGTAGTAAAAGATATGCTGTTTGATGAAGACGCTAATAAAATTATTACTGATGGAGAAGTGTTACCAGCAGACATTTTAATTAAAGTTATTGAGAAAACGGTAAGTCACTTGGGAAACGGAATGACCCAGACTTCAGAGAAATAACGCCTGAATTAAATGTTTGTTTGACATTAGACTTAATAGGTAAAAGATACAGTAAATTACCAAGCGAAGTACTAAAGTCTGGGAGTAGCATAGACGTACAAATTGCTAATATTGGTATTAGGTATGAAGCATACTTAACTAAGAAAGCACAAAACAACGGAGAAGAACCCGTACCAGAACTAACAGAAAGTCAAATGTTAGAAATGGTAGAGAGGGTAAAAAATAAAGATGTTAAAACGACAAACAAATAACATTGGAAGACATTCTAGAGCAACACGCCGCAGACTTGCCCGTGTTCCTAGACAAGCCTACAATGAATTTGTTAGGATAACACCTAAGCGTAGTGGTAACGCAAAACGCAATACTAACTTTAGCAACGATAGTATACGCGGTGATTACGATTATGTAAACAGATTAAACGACGGATATAGTAAAAAAGCACCTGACGGTATGACTGATCCAGTCATAAGTTATATTCGTAAGTTGATATTCAAATAAAGAGGGCAAACGATGGCTACAATTAGAGATAGATATGTATTAGATATTGATACCAAAGGAGCTACAGGCGGACTTGCAGGAATACAAGGAAGTCTTGGTAAAATTGGTGCATTTGCTGGATTTGCGGCTTTAGCGGCAGGTTTAGGTAAATTAGCAGGAGCCGCAATAGATGCTTCATCACGCTTAGAACCAATTATAAACCAATTGCGTTTAATTACAGACGGGCAAGAACAATTAGATGCAACACTTGTAACACTAAGACAAAATGCAATTGCAACACGTACTAGTTTTGAAGAATATGCAAACGTTTATGGTAAACTTGCACTAGCAACACAAAGTTTAAATGTAAGTCAACAAGATCTAATTTCTGTTACTAATAACTTTTCAAAAGCACTTGCTATTTCAGGTGCTGATACAAATACAGCCGCGGGTGCTATTCGCCAATTTGGACAAGCAATGGCAAGTGGTACTGTACGTGGTGATGAATTTAACTCAATTGTTGAAGCAATAGGTCCTGCACTTAATGTTATGAGTCGTGAGACTGGTATTTCTGTAGGTAAACTACGTGAAATGTCTCAAGCAGGTGACTTAACAGCTGAAGCATTCTTTAATATGTTAAAGAATTCACAGGCTTTAAATAATGCGTTTAATGCAACTAATGCAACAACTGATCAATTAAAAGTACAACTAAGTGATGCATTTGATGAAGTTCTTAGAGACGTTGATCAAGCAATAGGTCTTACTGAGAACTACAGAGGATTATTGATTGGCTTAACAGACATACTTAGAGATTTAGCTGGAACAAGTCCTAACCTATCTGAATTAGTTGACACTGAACAGTTTACGGCGGCACTTGCAAATATTGAAAGACAAATTGCAAGTAATGAACAAGCTCTAGGTAGAATGCTTAATCTTCCGTTCAACAATTCTTATGAAGAACTAGAAGAAAATATTAATGCATTAAAGGCACAAAAAGCTGAACTTGAAGAATTAATTAAAGTACAAAAAGAAGAAGCAGAAGCAACTAATGAAGCAATAAAAGCTAAAGAAGAACAACGTAGAGCATTAGAAGCAACACTAGCACCCTTCCAAAAGTTTATTGACGCCGCAAAGAAGTTTGTTGATACTGATTACCGTGGTGAATTAGAAAAAGCCAATCAGCGTGTAATTGATGCAGAAATAGTAATACAACAGTTGAGACTTGCGTTTGAAGTAACAAATGGCAAGGTTGAAAACTTTAACGATTTGTTACGTGCCGCACAAAGTGAATTAGGAGCCGCACAAAATGAAGTTAAGTCACTAACAGATGCGGCAGCAGAACTTGGTAGAGAAGGTACATTCCAAAAATTCTTTGAAGACTTAATTACAAGCTCACAAAAAAGTAGCCAAGAAGTTGAATTTGCTGTACGAGCACAAACAAGACTTAAAGAAGAATTACAAGCAGGGCGTATAAGTGTAGACGAATATGCATTTGCACTTGAAGGGTTAAAAAGCGTACTTGGTGATTACAGTGGTGCGGCAAAAGATGCCGCAGAAGATACAAAGCGTATTTTAGAACAAAGCCGTGCAATTATTGACGGTCTAAATGAGTCAACGTCAGACGCACAGTTTGAATTTGATTCATTAAATATGTCTCCGTTGAAAAAAGATATTGCTGAAATTAAACGTGACATTAACAGAGATCTAACACAAGAAATTAAACGCTTACAAGCGGCAATGACTCCAGAGAATGCCGCACAAATAAAATCACAAATAGAATTAGTAAAACAAGCAAGTGCAGAAGCAATTAGAACTCAAACTGAATTAGCTGAAAGAACATTTGAAACACAGCGTAGTTTTCAATATGGTTGGAGCGAAGCATTTAAATCATACGAAGATGACGCAACAAATGCAGCCAAAAACGCAGAACGTATCTTTGACAAAACTACCAAAGGTATGGAAGATATGATTGTTACCTTTGCCAAAACAGGTAAGTTTGAATTTAAGAGCTTTGTAGCAAGTATACTAGAAGATTTGCTTAGAGCACAGATACAACAATCAATATCAAATATATTTAAAATACCAACAGGTGGCGGCACAGCAGGTGGAGGCTTAGGTGATATATTTGGAGGCTTCTTTGCTAACGGTGGCTTTTTACCAGGTGGTAAATTAGGTATTGTAGGCGAAGCAGGTCCAGAACTAATTAGCGGCCCTGCACAAATTACTCCACTAAGTGGTGTAGGCGGTAACGTAACATACAACATTAACGCTGTAGATTCAATGAGCTTTAAACAAATGGTAGCAAGAGATCCAGGCTTTATACACGCTGTTGCAAACCAGGGCGCAAAAGCAATTCCAGGAGGTAGATAGATATGAGTTTTCAATGGGTATTTGATAATGCTACAACATTAAGCATTAATAGAAAAAAAGTAATTGCAAGTACAACAGCAAGAGACGGAACTGTTAGAGCGGTTAACCGCGGTAATGGTGCAAAGGTGTTTACTGTAAGATTGCCAGACGGTCCTAGATATAGTGACAATAAAAGTAATATAGAAGCTATTGAAGTTTTAGACAAATATAACACAGAAACTATACAACTTAAATACAGTAAGATACCTTACTATTATGGAAATGTAAATCCAGGGTCAAATGAAAGTTATGAAGTAATCTGTATTGAATTTCCTGAGTGGACATTGTTTGGATACGATCAAGTTCAGTGGAGTGGTGCCTTTGTATTTGTAGAGGTAGTTTAATGATTAATTTAGATGCATACACAGGTATTAAGACAAGCCTTTTTGTAAAGATAGAAGTTGAAGAATATAGAACTTCTGCTGGGGCATCTTATGCACCTGAAGTACTAACGTTTTCAGATCACAACGAAACTATTGCAATAGGATCAGACTTATATATTCCATTAGGCAACCTATTAGGCGTTACAAGTAGTCAAAGCGATTTACGCCCAACTGGCAATAATGTAAACATTACAATAAGCGGAATACCAGATAGCAATTTAGCTGAAATTATACATAGTAAAATTAAAGGTAGTAGAGTTACTATCTATCGTGCATATTATGACATAAGCACAAATGTACAAATCAATTCAATGCAGTTTAGATATAAAGGTGTTGTAAATAACTATGGCTTAGAAGAAGAATACGATGTATTGGCAAAAGAAGCAACTAATACTATTTTAATTGAATGTTTAAGCAATGTAGATGTGCTTGCAAATAAAGTTGCTGGACGTAGAACTAATCCAGATAGTATGAAGAAATTTTATAGTACAGACAAAGGTTTTGATAATATAACAAGCCTCAAAAATAGATCGTTTGATTTTGGAGTAAGTAGATGAGTTTTCTAGATGGATTAGGATCAATTGTAAAAGGAGTTGGCGGCTTTCTTTCAAGTAACAATATGGGAAGTAGTCTTGCTAAAACAGCACTAATTGGATTTGCATTAAACAAAGTAAACAAAAGTATACAAAATGCACAAGATAATAATAAAATAGATCCAACACCAATTACTTTAAATCCAGATACAACAAATGATGTTCCTGTGTTATACGGCAGCGGATATGTTAAAGGTATGATTACAGATGCACATCTAACAGACAATAATAAAACAATGTGGTTTTGCATTACATTATGCGAAAAAACAGGACCAACAATTGCAGGTAATGCTAGTGTAATTAATTTTAATGAAGTATATTTTAATGGGTTAAGATTAGACTTTAAATCAGATGGATACACTATAGATAAAGCATTTGACGAAGATGGCAATTCAACAGACGATTTTAACGGTCTAGTTGAAGTATATCCGTTTATGGGCAATTCTAATTCGCCAGTTGGATTTACAACTGAAGCAACTAATAACAGTTCAAATGCATATAACTTATTTCCAAGTTGGGGATCTGATCACGATATGAGTGACTTAGTATTTGCATTAGTAAAAATTGATTATAACCCAGAAAAAAATATTAATAATCTAGGAAACTGGGAATTTAAACTATCTAATACTATGAACCAACCTGGTGATGTCTTATATGATTATATGACTAACACACGTTATGGTGCTGGTATAGATCCAACGGAGATTTACAGTCAATGAGAAGTTTACAATATTTAAATAATGTTTCGTCTAATCTAGTTAATTTTACAGATAATAGAAGTGCAGATGTTATATTTGACAGATTTCCAAAAGATTATCAGTATACATTTACACAATCGTCATTTTCGTTGTATGTAGCAACAGAAATTATAGAAATTATTGATCCTGCAAATGTTAATCTAAGATATAAAATTAATATTAGTGGCGATGTAGATCTTGATTTTGGTCCGTTACCTAACGGAGTTGGAGTTTCAGAAAGTGGTTCAGTATATACTGTGTATGGTATAGATAGTATTTCAGACTGGGATGCTGTTAAATCACCAACAGTTACTTTAGATCCTAATTATTTTGGCGATGTTAATTATACAGTTACATTTATTTACGATACACCAGCACAAGCAAACATTACACTTGGTTACGATGTTAACACATTTGTTCCTCAGGCTGACTTACAGGCAACATCAACTATAAGCTGTAGTAGCACTGTACAGTATGATTCATCAATTGATATGCCAGTAATATTTAATATTAATTCTGAGATAATTCCTAGTATCCAAATGCGAGCTACTATTAGATGTCAATCAACAGTAGCGTATATTAGTCCAGCGGCAGATATTCTTAGTGAAAGCACAATAAGTTCAAGTGGTACAAACTATAGAGGCTTCTTAACAAGAATTGATGTTCCAACAAATATTTCTGAAAATTCAGGAAAAGCCATTGATGTTAAAGAAGATAAATTATTTGTTGCTGAAGATACTTCAACATATGGAACACCCAATTACGTAACATACATATATGATTTACCAGCTGGAACAGTTAGTGACTCTATTCAAAGTAGTTTTGATTTAAATGATCCATATAGTGTAGCATATTCAAATCATATTGACGGAAGCGACAGTACAGAATTTGTATCAGTTGCTTTTGGATTTCCTGGTTCATCAGGCAGCAACGAAGTGTATTATAAAGATCTAGGCGATACTAGTTGGACAAAGTCTACAGCATCAACAGGTGATAGTAGAACAGCGGCTGTAGATTCTACTAATAATTATTTGTTAGTTCCTCTAGTGCTTGACACGTCTATAAACTCATCTCTTGCATTTGTTTACAGTTTAGATATTAATCACACTCTGACTTTAGAACACAACATAACTGATCCAACAGGCGGAGCTGGCGATGGCGACATTGGAAAATTAAGTGACATAAGTGATGATTATTTTGTAATTGCAGGAACAACAAGTGCTGATATTTACATTTATGACACAGCAACAGGTAACGCTGATCATACATTTACACCTAGCTTTAATCCACGAAGTATATGTTTATACAAAGGAAAACTTGCTGTTGCAGGAGCTTCACAAACTATAGTATATGATATTGATACACAACAAACAGTTGAAACATATTCGCAAGGAGTTCCAACTTGGAACATTACTCAGGGTCACACAGTTTCGTTATCAGATGAATTAATTGCAATAGCTGATTCAGAGTACGACATAGACGGGACAGGACAACAATCCTCTAATTGGGGTGAAGTATATCTATATAGAAGAGACAATTACACGTTGCACAAAACATTACAAAATCCAGACCTTGGATCTCCACTTGGATACGATCATTTTGGACGTAATGTAAAGTTAACTTCAGATTACATTGTAATTACAGCATCTAATGAATACGAAGGCAACAATAATATTGGTCAAATTTATATTTACAAATAAGGATTAACAGATGGCTACGCAAAACAAATATACAATTAACGGTTTAATTGATACCAGTAAGAATGTATTACAAAATTTAAATGATCTAGCCAGGAGTGCTGGATGTTTTATCACCTGGGATAACACAGAAGGCAAGTGGAGTGTTATTGTTAATCAAGTTGATACTAGTGTTAAAAGTTTTAATGATAGTAATATACTAGGAAGTATTAATATAAACGGCACTGGTATTGCAGATATGTACAACAGTGTGCAAATTGAATTTCCGCATAAAGATTTACGTGATGCTACAGATTATGTTGTATTAGATATTGCATCAGCAGATAGATACGAAGGCGAACTAGACAACCAATTTCAAATTGCGTTGCCAACAATTAACGATCCTATACAAGCACAACTTATTGCAAATCAAGAATTAAAGCAAAGTCGTGTTGATAAAATTGTACAATTTAGAAGTGACTTTACAGCAAACGGTTTAAAGGCTGGAGATCTAATTGATATAACAGCAAGTATGTATGGTTATACAAATAAAGTATTTCGCATAATTCAACTTGAAGAAGAAGATAATGATGATGGAAGTATTATCTTCTCAATTACAGCATTAGAATATGACGCTGACGTGTATAGCACAACAGGATTAACTAGAGAAACACGCACAGTTAAGAACGGCATTAGAGCCAAGATTACCAACGAAGAAATCGCACAGATGGAAGATATTGACATTGGTAAACAAATAGGAAGATTGCTTGCCGCAAATGTTGCTAATGGTATTATTAACAGCTTATTCAGTGTTGATGATTTAACAGGCGCAATTATTAACGAAGGTAAATTTGCTGACGAAAATACACAAAAATTAATGGAAAGCGCAGGCAAGAAACCTAGTTTAACACATACTACTGATACCACTGTGTGTTCTGGTACTGAAACAAATTTAAATCTTGCTATGCCAGCATCTTGTACAAGTAATTGCTTTTTTGAAGCTCCAGCATATGATTATGATTACGAAATAACAGGTGTTACAGCAGGAGAGGTTAGTATTGCACTAACTGGCACAGTATCAACATCTGATGGCACAGGTGTAATTACTTTTACACCAAATGTTAACACAGAAAAAACACTTACAATAACAGTTGGAGATAATACTTCTAATATTACAGTTGCTCCAGTACCAGACTGGACTATTAATGCAACACCAACTAGTACTAGTATAACTGAAGGTGCTAGTGTAACTGTAAACCTAACTATTACTGGTATTGCTAATGGAGAAACTATTCCGTATACCATTAGTGGAATAAGCGGAAGTAGATTGTCAACTCCTACATCTGGAAATGTAACTGTAAGCGGTGGATCTGCAAGTTTACCAATTTCTACAATTGATGATAGTAGTTACACTGGTACTCAAACTATGAGTGTTTCATTTAGTGGCCCAACAGCTGATTATTGCGGAACAGGCGGAACAACTAGTGTAGATATTACAGTGTTAGACAACGATTTGCCTACTAACACTTGTCTTTATGTACAAGTGCCTCTTGTTTGGTGCGGAATATACAACGGAACAGATGACGAATTGAGCGGGGTAAGTGTTAGAAAATATGCTTATCTGCCAGTTGCACAAGCAGGCGAAAGTACAGTTAGTGTACCTACATCTCTAAGTGTAACAAAAGGTAATCCATCTAGTATAACTATTAATAGTACAACAGATGTTGCATCTAGTGCTAGTCTAGGCGGAATACCATTTAATGTATTGACATCATTTAATACTGTTGCTCCTTTAGGTTTAATGACAGGAACAGGAACAACTATATATGGTTACGATTCATTTTAATCTTTTTTCAACGTTTTTTGATGTTTTTTAACGTTTTGAATTTATAGAGATAAATAAGTATAGCAGATTAAATATGTCTGCTTTACTAAAGACATCGCAGACATTTAAATTAACAAAGGAGAAAAAATTATGAGCGCAGCTTCAGATTTTACAGAAAATTTAGCCCTAACTTATCTATTAACATCAGATTCAGCAACACGCCCAACAGCGTGGTATTTGGGTCTACACACAGGTTCACCACTTGACGACGACAGTGGTGCAAACGAAATTTCAACATCAGGAACAGGATACGGACGTCAAACTATTGGTTTTACAGTATCTGGTGATACAGCATCAAACAATGCTACTATTACGTTCTCAGCGGCAACAAGCAACTGGGGTACTGTTAGTCATATTTCAGTTTATGATGCCGCAACAGCTGGCAACTTATTGTTTCACGGTGCAGTTACAACTTCAAAAACTATTGAAACAGGCGATACTTTCCAAGTATCTGCAAGTAATCTAACAATTACATTAGCATAACTTGCGATAGGGGATGTTGGCATTGTGCATAGTGCTGGCATCCCCATTTTAATATTTAAAGGAGACACTCAATGAGTACAATAGTTTTAAGGCAGACAAAAGGATCAGCATTAACCTTTGCAGAAGGCGATGCAAACTTTAATAACCTAAACACAGACAAACTTGAAAACATTACTAGCGAGTCAGTTGGTTCACTGAGTGATGTAGATTTATCAAGCAACACTGATGGTAATGTGCTTACTTACAATTCAGGCACAGGAAATTTAGAATTACAAGCACCAGCAGGCGGCGGTATTTCTAACGTAGTAGAAGATACTACACCAGAACTAGGCGGCGACTTAGATAGTGCAGGTTTTAAAATAAAAAACCCAGTGCTAGAAGATTATGCTGAAACAATTCACAGTTTAGGAAGTACTGACACACCATCTATTTCAGTATCAAACGGCAATGTACAAAGTGTAACAATTAGTGCAGGACTTGACTTGCCAGCATTTAGTGATGCCGCAACAGGACAAACTGTAACACTTATTGTTGACGGTGGCGGCTCAGCTACTGGCACAGTAAACCATATTTTTGCAGGTGGAAATAAAACACTAACAACTAAAAGTATCATAAGCATTTTTTATGATGGTACTAATTATTGGACTTCAATAGCAACAGACTTCCAAGCGTAAGGAGAACAGTATGCCTTTAGGAGCAAGTAGATTAAGTTTATTAGCATTAGCGCAAGTTGAAGCAGGGCCAGCAGAACGTCCTTGGGTTGTTCAAGCATATGGCGATGCACAAGTAGACACAGCATATTCTAAATTTGGTGGAGCAAGTGTATACCTAGATGGCACTGGCGATTATATAGAAGTAGAAAATGATTTCTTATTTGGATCAGTAGACGACTTTACAATAGAATTTTGGTACAAGAAACACACTACAAACACTACAGAACAAATTGCATCCAACAGAGGCGGTTACAACACTGGACACTGGTACATCCAATTTGATGGAACCACTGACAAAATACAATGGGGTGTAAACGGAGCGTCTGCACAGCGAAGCACCAGTACATTTGATGACACAAACTGGCATCATCTTGCTATTGTAAGAGATAGTGGTACATTTGAATTGTTTGTAGACGGTTCAAGTGAAGGCACGCTTACAGGTTCTTATGATTGGGGCAGAGAAAATCAGTATTACAAATTTGGACAAGTTGCAACTAATCACGGTAACCTAAGCATAGACGAAATAAGAGTTTCAAACACAGCAAGGTATACTAGTGGATTTACTCCAAACGGTATAGAGTTTGCAAATGATGACTCAACGTTGTTACTAGTGCATTGTAATGGCTCAGACGGTTCTACAATATTTACTGACGATAATGTTACTCCTACTCCTAGAACAGCCGTTACACTAACACCAAATGGCAACCTACAAGTAGACACAGCCCAAAGTGAATTTGGCGGCGCAAGTGCCTTGTTTGATGGCACAGGCGATTACCTTTCCTTTGATGCAAATGTTTTAAATGATTTGCCAGGCAATGATTATACAATGGAAATGTGGGCAAGATTTAGTGACACAGGAACCTTTAGAACATTACTTGCTAACCAAGGAACAAATGGTGCTGTTTTCTTACAACGTGATAATTCAAATAAAATTAGTTTGTTTTACATTGGAGACACAGCTACCCTATCAACTACTTCAACAATATCAATTAACACTTGGTATCATATTGCATTAGTAGTAGACAGTGGCACACAGAAACTGTTTTTAAACGGTACTCTTGAAGCCAGCAGAACAGAAACTACTTACACATCAACTACTAGTCAGGGTATGCTAGGAAGAAGACAAACTGTTACTAGCAGAGATATGAACGGATACATAGACGAGTTTCGTATTTCAAACGTAGCAAGATACACATCCTCGTTTACTGTACCTACAGAACCTTTTGTTAACGACTACGCAACTGTAGTATTAGCACATATGAATGGTACTGACGGCTCATCAGTATTCTCAGATGATGTCAACACCAGTAGAAGTGCTGTTGGCATTAGTGCTGTTGGCGATGCACAAGTAGACACAGCAAGATCAAAGTTTGGTGGAGCAAGTGGACTGTGTGATGGCACAGGTGATCACTTTGCGGCATCAACTATACAGACTACACCAATTGGAACTGGAGACTTTACAGTTGAATTTTGGTATTACTCAACAAACACAGGTACCAAGTATATTTGTGATATGAAAGATGCAGATGGTCAAGAAGGATTTCAAACACGTTGGAGTTTTTCCAATAATACTATTATCTTTAGAAGTATTAACAGTGGATCAACCAGTAATATCTTTACAACCAGTGCTAGTCTAAGCAACAATGCTTGGAACCATCTTGCAATAGTAAGAAACAGTGGCACAATTACCATATACCACAATGGTACTTCAATAGGCTCAGGATCATTTACCAAAGATATGAGTGCTAGTGATGTATTGTATGTTGGTGGCACACCAGGATTTACTGGTATTAACGGTAATATTGACGAAGTGCGTGTAAGTGACACCGCAAGATATACAAGTGGATTTACACCAGAATCAACAGCATTTACAAACGATGCAAATACGTTGTTACTAGCACATATGGACGGCGCTGACGGCGACACAGATTTTACTGACGATAACAGTTAAAAAAAAGTAGGAGCAACTTTTGGACCAGTTTTATTTTGATAATGATTATCTAGTAGATGATTACTTTGGCTACATAGCAGAAGCACAAGCAACACTTGACGGCGCTATGACAGCCACTATGAGTGCTGATATTGCAGATGATACTGGTTACTACATTCCTGACTATATTGAAGTAGGCTACATTGATGCTGGCGGTGTAACACAAGAAGCTAGTGCAAGTTTAGATGTAAGTGCTTCTATTATAGCTGATGCAAGTGCGCAGAAAGAAACTAGTGCTACTCTAACTACTAATGCAGATATTCTTTCAACAGCAAATCTTACAGTTATTTCAGATGCACAACTGTCAACACAAGCAACACTTACAGCTGATGTTGAAGGTATTACCTTTGTTGAATTAGAAGCAACAGAATTACCTATACAAACAACTTTAAGTGCAAACGCAATTGAATACATTGCTAAAACAATTCCGTTTGGACGTCCAAACCCGTTTTTATTATACTTTTGGGATGCCAGTGCAAGTACTTGGTATCCAGACGGAAATAGTAACTTTAATAGTGATGTTGTAGCAGAATATAAATCAACAGGACAAACTGTACCGCCACTACTTGAATATGCGTTTACTTGGCAAGAAGACAGTCCTGGGCAATTTAATGATACACAGGCTGTTGCGTCAACTTTAGATACGCCAATTGACATTAGCACAAGCGAAGACTTTACAATTAATGTTAATATTGACAGAGACAAAGACGGCAGCGTTCCAGCTACAACAGATTGGTTTACTGATGAAGTTATACTTGTTAGTATTGGTGACGGCTTTAATAATGTTGGTACCAGTCAAATAATTGATGAAGATACTACAAATAAAATTAATATTGGCTTATATAGAATAGCTGATGATACAGTAGTACCTTATGCAAGAGTTGGTAACACCCAACTATATGGTAGTAGCAATTTTGGATTTAGTGGTTGGATAACACTTACTAGAGATAACGGAACTTTAAAATTATATAACAATGCTACTCTATTAGACAGTGCTTCAAATACAAACAGTATTACTGATATAGATCATTGTGTATTATATTATCCTGAAAAAGATAGAGCTATTATGCCTGCGTATGATAGGTTTTATTTTGCCAAAGGAATTTCTAGAGCAGGTGTAACTAATACTAATGTACATACTACGTTTATTAATGATATAGACACTACTGTTGTACTTGCACAATTTGAACAGAATTTAGACGATGATTTAAATTTTTTATTACGAGCTGAAGCAGATCTAAATATAACCGCTACACAAACTGTAACTGGTACTTTACTTGCAGATATTACAGCATTAGAAGCAGGTACATTTGCGCTTAGTGCTGATATTGAACTTATTACACAAGGTCAAGCAACCTTAACTACAAGTGCTACACTAGACGCTACTACTGGATTTATACAAAGTGCAGATGCTACACTAGATGCATTTGTTACTGAAATTGTTGTAATTAATAAAATTGGCAATACCTTAATTGATATTCCAATGATTACTACACTAACTTCAGACGTTAGTAAATTTATACAACTTGAAAGTGCGTTAAACACAGCCGCTACTCAGAGTACCAACGCAACAAAAACCGCGCTGTATGAAGCTAATATTCAGTCTACGAGCACCATTAGTGCTGATGCAGACAGAATTAGAAATGTTGATAGTGCTCTAAATAGTTCGTTTAACCTAGTTGCAAGTGCAAATGAAATTATACAACTTGCAAGCGCACTAAACACAGAATTTACAACAAGTGTAAATGGCATTATCAATGTTGAAGCACAAGCGGCTTTAGATACAGATATTGCAATTGCGGCAGATAACTTGCGTGTTAGATTTGCACAAGCTGATTTAGACTTTATTGGTAGTGAGCTTACAGCGGTAGGTAAAATTGGTGACTTCTTAATTACACTTGATAGTAGTAGTACTATGTTAGCTAGTGCTGTTGTTAAAACAGGAAGCGTAATTGCACTAGACACAGCTAGTACAATCACCACAGATGCACAACGATTAAGATCTGACATTGCAAGTTTGGATAGTGCATTTATCCAAACAGCAAGTGGCATTATTAATGTTGAAGGCAACAGCAATATTAATGTTAGTAGTTCACTTGTTGCAGACGCTTCTAAGATAACTGACGTACAAATTGCAATTCAAGGTGCAATGTCATTTGCGGCAGTTGCAAAAGGTAATCTTGCTGGTGAAATTGATCTTGACACAGTAACTACACTCACAGCAGACGCTGTTGCATTTAGAGGTGTTCAAGCAGATCTAAACGTGCTTGCTAGTGTACAAGCACAACAAACAACAATACGTCAAACTGATGCTAATTTTAATCTAAGCATAAGTATTACAGTTGATGGTAGAATTATTACGTTACTTGAAGAACTTGAATATGTAATACCACAAGAAACAAGAGAATATGCAATAAGAAGCGAAACACGCGAATATGCAATAGAGTTTGAAAACAGAGAACATATAATTTAGGAGTAACTAATGTTAACAACCGCAAACAGAACAGGTTTTGAGCCAACAGCAAACGCTCTTTGGATTAGCAAAGACGTAGAAGCACAACTAATTTACACATTTGATTGGAGCCAATGGCTTGAAAACAGTGATACTATTGCTAGTACACAATATTCAATTACAGCAAGAAGCAATGATCCAGATCCAATTACAATTGAAGACGAAGGCGTAGCCGCAGGCAATGTTAAAACATATGTAGAACTTGCCAATGGTGTAAGTGGTAAAAGTTATAGTGTTACTTGTAAAGTTACTACAAGCAATGGCTTAATTGATCGCAGAACTTTTAAAGTACAAGTACAAGCAAGAAGCGCATAATGCAAACAATGAGCCTCCATACTACACAACACGAAAAACAAAGTCTTGAAGCGCACGTTGACTTGTGTGCAGTAAGGTATGAAAATTTGGATAACAGATTGACAAAAGTAGAACAAAAGATGGATGACCTGAGTGATGAAATACGCAAAGGCAATTCAACTACTATGAAAGCACTAATAGGTGCTGTTGCAACAATAGTTGTTGCTCTTATAGGTGCTGTTGCTACTATTATCAGTTCTATGCCCTAACAAACCAACTTTGTTTAAATATTGTTATGAAAGACAATATACCAAAAGAAATTGCAGATAGACTAGAATTTAAAGTAGTCAACGGCGATCACCCAAGAAATGCATCTGTTAAATTACTACACGAGCCAAGACCTTGTGAAGACTGTGGTATTGATGTAGTAGACAGACGTACTGAAACTCGTTTACAAAGAGCCTTTGTTCCAACCAATCCAACCCGCACAGCAGTGCCATTACATTGGGCTTCTACTTGTAAAAATTGTAAAATGAGAAAAAACTTAGACACAGGCAAGTTTGACATACCGTTTCACCAATACAATGCCTATTTGAAAGACAGAAAAAAACAAATGGATAAATAAAAGTGTAGGTGTTGTCAGATAAGGCTGTCAAATCTTATCTACTATGACTGTAATTCAATGCCATTTATTACTCCACGGCAACATCTACACTTTTGTTTAGTTCTGACGTTCTAACAAAGCAAAAACGCAAGTTTTATAAACTCACTCACGCAGTGGGTTTTTTTTTGGTTGACAAGCCTAAAAAAAGGTGTTATTATAGTTTTTGTATAAATACATTGTAGGCATTGAAGTATAGGCAAATTCCAGGCATAACATATTAGCACACAAGGTTGGCTCGCCAGATAGTAATTGGGCTGTGGAAAAGGCATCCGTGATAGGAGCACACGAAACATATTGATTTACCCCCGTTGAGGAATTCAACTATCCTGAAAAATGGAAGTGGGTTAGAGCGTGAGAACTAGGATACGCAACAAGTTGATATAGTATGATTGCTAACATACGAAAACACTAACACTACGCATAAACAGTTGGCATATAGCGGTAACGAATCCAACGGCATTGTAGTACAATGTTGCCTCAGCAGGTAAGGAGTGAGTGAGAGATCCTTTGCGTATAGTGTATAAACAAAACACCTGTTTCCATAAAGTCTTGGCTGTTGCGATACTCTAACATCAAGAAAGACGGAACCCTTAAAACAGGTTCCGTCTGACTGAAACAAAGTGACTCTACATCAAGTAACAATAACGTTATTCATTATTGTTTATATATAATATCACTTTTAGTTTGAGCGATAGCAACAACGAATCACGCAAGTGATGAGTAAGACAAACGTAGTTTGGCTTGATAAGACAAAACAATTCATCTTAAAGATGATGTAAATTAGAAGGTATAAATACATTACTATGTTAATAGAATATTACACAACACTTCAACAAGACGATGTTCTCTTTGAATGGATGAAAAATAAGGATGTCAAATGGACAAATGCATTTAATCCAGAAGATGATTACTTTGTATTAGAAACTGATGATGAACGAGTACCTACTATTATGACATTAATGGGTATGCATATATACTGTATTAGTGTTGCTCAAGGTGATCGTATACGTTCAGTAGAAGCAGATTTATAATGAAAAAAGAACCAAACAAAACAGGTCCAAAGCCCAAAGAACTAGTAGAAGGTACAGTTCTAGGACTTCCAATTGGACGTGACAAAACAGTAGTACCACCTGATATGGTACAAGAACTTGCAAGCCTAGGTTGTAAAGACAATGAGATTGCTAACTTCTTTGGAGTCAAGGAAGACACACTACGCTATAATTTTGCGGATTATCTTACAAAAGGGCGTGAAGAGTTGAAAATTACACTACGAAGAGCAATGTTAAAAAACGCTTGTTCAAATATGAATGCGGCTGTTCAAATATTCCTAGCCAAGAACATATTAGGTATGAGCGATGTAAACACAGCAAGCGAAAGCAATGCTCCTTTACCGTGGGTTGAAACTGAAGAAGATTTAGAAATAAAAGAGGAAACACAAAATGAAGAGAATTGATGGAACTGAATTATGGACAGATGGCGTTATCAAATACAAGAAAAATGAACAAGGTAACCTTGCTGTGTACAATGAAGAAACAATTGTAGAATCAGGTGAAGTAGAACTAAAGCCAGCACCACAAGAAGTACGTGTAGATATTAAGTTTGACGACGAGTAAAACTCACTGTGATATTTTTTAAAGGCATAGGATTTGGCTTTGGTGCATACATAGGCTTTGCGTTAGCAATGTATCTATTTGTATGACGTGGCAATACAACGGCAAACTATTCAAACAAGCCCCAGATGAATGTGAAGGCTTTGTTTACCTTATACACAATCCTAGTACACATCGTTATTATATAGGTCAGAAACGCTTTTGGACTGTGCGTAAATTACCTCCTCTTAAAGGCAAAACTAACAAACGTCACAAGCGTGTAGAAACTAAGTGGCAAGACTATTGGGGAAGTTCAGAAGCACTACTGTCAGACTTAGAACTGTTAGGACACAACAAGTTTACTAGGACCATAGTTAAACTGTGCGCTACCAAAGGTGATCTAAACTATTACGAAACTAAGCTACAATTCAAGTATGATGTATTGCGTGATACACGTAGTTATAATGGCATAATCAATTGTAAAATACACCGCAGCCACTTGTCTAAAATATAACCTCTTTGGTTGACATTTGATAAATACTATTGTATAATAAATGTATAATTTAAACCAGGAGAATTATAAATGGCAACTA
>Ga0181390_1000205_pt1 | contig 25789 bp, 22 predicted proteins | sample 13SPOviralmetaG_FD_130085 | JGI IMG/M metagenome (GOLD analysis project Ga0181390, IMG submission 130085) | Marine viral communities from the oligotrophic San Pedro Time Series (SPOT) site, San Pedro Channel, CA, USA - 13 SPOT_SRF_2010-07-21 | ecosystem: Environmental > Aquatic > Marine > Strait...
ATCACCTTTGGCACCTGGAGCACCGTTTTCTCCAGGAGCACCTTGATCACCTTGATCACCTTTGGCTCCTGGCGTTCCTGTAGCACCGATATCACCTTTAGCACCTTGATCACCTTTAGCACCGTCATTACCATTACTTCCAGGAACACCCTGTGGTCCTTCGACACCTTGTGCACCAGTATCACCTTTTGGTCCTCTATCACCTTGTGCACCAACAGTACCTTGATCACCTTGATCACCTTTTGGTCCAATATCACCTTGAGGTCCTTGTGCACCTTCGACACCTTGTATACCTTGATCGCCTTGTGCACCAGCATCACCTTTTGGTCCAGCATTACCTGCATCACCTTTAGCACCTGCAGCACCTGGTTCACCTGCGGCACCTTTAGCACCTGTTGCACCTTGAGAACCAGTATCACCTTGTGCACCAACTTCACCTCTATCACCTTTTGCTCCTGGTTCACCTGCAGCACCTGCGGCACCTGGAGCACCTGCGGCACCTGCATCACCTTTTGCACCTGTTGCACCAGTTTCACCTTCGACACCTTGTATACCTTGATCGCCTTTATCACCTTTATCACCTTGATCACCTTTTGCTCCTGGTTCACCTGCAGCACCTGGGGCTCCAGTTTCACCTTGTCCACCAGTTGCACCTTGTGCTCCATCGTCTCCTTTTGGTCCAACTCCACCAGTTGCACCTACTTCACCTCTATCACCTTTTGCTCCTGGTTCACCTTGAGGTCCTTGGTCACCTGCGGCACCAGTAGCACCTTGACCACCTTGAATACCTTGATCACCAGCATCACCTTTTGGTCCAGCATTACCTGCATCACCTTTAGCACCTGCATCACCTTTGGGTCCAATATCACCTTGAGGTCCTTGACCACCTTGTGCACCAGTTGCACCGACATCACCTTGTGGTCCTTGAATACCTTGTATTCCATCTTCACCTTTGGCTCCAACTCCACCAGTTGCACCAACTTCACCTCTATCGCCTTTAGGTCCAACTTCACCTTGTATACCTTGGTCACCTGCGGCACCTGCATCACCTTTGGCTCCAACTTCACCTTGAGCTCCTTGAGCTCCATCTTCACCTTTTGGTCCTTGTAGACCTTGTGCTCCATTAGAACCAGCTTCACCTTGAATACCTTGATCACCCTGTGGCCCTTGAGCACCTTGGTCACCAGTATCACCTTTTCCACCTTCAGGTCCAGTTGGTCCAACTTCACCTTGTGGTCCTTGTATATCTCCTACATTATTCCATGTTGATCCGTCCCATACATATAGGTCTCCGTCAATGATATAACCATCACCATTTGTATTACCTTCTGTTGGTAATTTGTCTACACTATCAAAAGAACCTATTATTGTAACTGATGTTCCAGTTGCTCCAGTTGCTCCAGTTGCTCCTTGTATACCTTGTGCTCCATCATCACCTTTGGCTCCATTAGAACCAGCTTCACCTTGAGGACCTTGAAAACCTTGAATACCTTGATCACCTTTGACACCTGGTTCACCTTGTGCACCAGTATCACCTTTAGCGCCTGCAGCACCGTTTTCACCTCTAGGTCCAACTTCACCTTGTGCACCAGTATCACCTTTAGCACCTGCAGCACCGTTTTCTCCAGGAGCTCCAGTGTCACCTTGATCACCTTTGATACCCTGTGCACCTTCAGCACCTTGAATACCTTGATCACCTTGTATACCTTGATCACCTTTAGCTCCAGTGTCTCCTTTGGTACCATCTGCACCTGTTGGTCCAACTTCACCTTGTGCACCAACTTCACCTTGTGCACCGGTCTCACCTATATCACCTTTAGCACCTGCATCGCCCTTTGGTCCTGCAGCACCGTCAACACCTTGAATACCTTGAATACCTGGAACACCTTGTGCTCCAGTGTCTCCTTTAATACCATCTGCACCTGCTGGTCCAACTTCGCCTTGTGATCCAGCTTCACCAGTATCTCCTTTAATACCTTGTTCACCTTGTATACCATTTGCTCCAGTATCACCTTTAATACCTTGTTCACCAGTTGGTCCAACTTCACCTTGTGCACCCGTATCTCCTTTGATACCATCTGCACCAGCTGGTCCAACTTCACCGGCTTCACCTTTAGCACCTGCAGCACCATCAGCACCTTGAGGTCCAATTGGTCCTTGATCACCAGCATCACCTTTGGCTCCGCCTTCACCTTGTGCACCGGCCTCACCTCTTGGTCCTTGTATACCTTGAGCTCCGGCTTCACCTGTTGCACCTGTTTCACCATTAGATCCAGCATCACCTTTAATACCTTGTTCACCTTGTGCACCAGCATCACCTTTTGGTCCAGCTTCACCCGCCGGTCCTTCTGGTCCAGAAACACCTTGTGATCCAGTATCTCCTTTAATACCTTGTATACCTTGTGCTCCATCTTCACCCTTTGGTCCAGCTTCACCTGTTGGTCCAACTTCACCTTGTGTACCTGTGTCACCTTTAATACCTTGTTCTCCGCTTACGCCTTGTTCACCTTGTGCTCCAGTATCTCCTTTAACACCATCTGCACCTGCTGGTCCAACTTCACCGACATCACCTTTAGAACCTGCGTCACCTTTGATACCCTGAATACCTTGAACACCTTGTTCACCTTGTGCTCCGGTATCTCCTTTAACACCATCTGCACCATCGGGTCCTTGTGCACCTGTAGCACCTATTTCACCTTGACCACCTGTTTGACCTTGTGGTCCAGGAACACCAGTTTCACCTTTAGCACCTGCGTCACCTGCGTCACCTTTAATACCTTGTTCACCTGCTGGTCCAACTTCACCTTGAGCACCTGCGTCACCTTTTGGTCCTTCAACACCTTGAGGTCCAATTGGTCCTTGATCACCAGCATCACCTTTAATACCGTCTGCACCTGCTGGTCCAACTTCACCTTGTGATCCAGCTTCACCAGTATCTCCTTTAATACCAGGAACACCTTGTACACCAGTATCTCCTTTAACACCTTGTTCACCTGTTGGTCCAACTTCACCCTGTGCACCTGCGTCACCTTGCGGTCCAGGAACACCTGCTGGTCCAACTTCACCTTGAATACCATTTGATCCATCTTCACCTGCTGGTCCTATTGGTCCATCTTCACCTTTTGGTCCTGTTGGTCCTGTTGGTCCAACTTCACCTGATAAATCTATTTCTACCCAACAATCAGCAGCTACACCAGTAATAGGTACAGCTTCTGCGACTGGTCCTACACCTGGTACAAAACTTGTTTGATCAGTATGGATTCCTGTAGATTCTGGATGTAATAACCTTGCTCTATCCCATTCAGGTAAAGCATTGAATGCGGCTAAATCTGAATCACCAGCATTGCCAAAATAACCTTTAGGCAGTAATTGGTAATGCTTCATAGTTTCCAGTACATAAACTAACATACCAATTCTTCTTCTACCAGAAGAGATACCATCTAAGTTCTCTGTAAATCCAGTATACTCTTGACTATATGTTTTAATTGGAATTGCATTTCTATCTGCAATTGTTGGCATTTCTGTAATACCACCGTTGATATTGAATGAATGAATAACTCCATGTTCATCGGTATTAACACCGGGAACCATGAAATTACCATACTGCAATTCACCAGCATTGTAGTTTTGTTTATCAGGTTGAATATAAGCCATCTTTAATGTTTGTTTATTTTATCTTTAAGCAAAAAAAGGGGGTCGAAACCCCCTTCTATTGAATTACTTTTTATGGTTGAGAACCTAAGAATTTATAATCTTGTCCTGCATTTGAGGACGATAGTGGTAGTAGATACATTGTGTAAGCATCTCCGTTCCACGTAAAGTTCTTAGAACCTGCCATTTGTACTGGTATGTTATTACCAAGATTTGCAACTAACGCTGAAGATACTAAATCTTCAGGGAAATCTTCATTGTTAGGAACAACTAAATAATAGTTTTCTCTTCCACCATGGTAACTACCACCTGTTATGAAGTATTCCCATTGTTTATAACTATTTGTAATTGTCTCATCAGCTCCGAATTCCATCGAACCGATTATTGGCCATAATCCTGTACCATTCTCTTGTGTATATGGTGTTGGCGTATTTTCCATCATTCCGTTAAATGCTACACCTAAATCACTAGTCGTTGCACCTTCTGCGTTGTAGTAGTAAGTAGCATCCGAAGCAGTTAAGTTACTAACTCCTGGATAACCTCCACCTCCACCGTGTAAGAAGTATAACGTTTTAATTGATGCTGCAGATTCCGAACTACTTGGCGTCGGAGTTGGAGGTATTTCACTCGAACTTGGCGTTGGCGTTGGAGCCTCTACACATACTACAGATTCCATAATTACACCTAGAGAAGAGATTTTAAAGTCTATTCTACTACCATAAGGTGCGTTTTCAGTATCTCCTAATGTATACCATAGTCCATCACCATTAAATGCATCTGTACATGCTAAATCGGTATAGAACGAATCACCAATTGCTGCATTTGCAATAGTAGTAAACTCAGCATTGTTACCAAATATTTCCCATGTTGGTTCGTAACACATTGCATCTGTTTCACCTTTAGTTTCAGTTCTAGCTGACCAATATCTACTTCCTGTTATTTGTGGACTCTCACTCGAACTTGGAGTTGGAGTTGGAGTTGCACTTGTACTAGACGTTGGCGTTGGCGTTGGAGTGTTAGTCGTACTAGACGTTGGCGTCGGAGTTGGAGGTATTTCACTCGAACTTGGCGTTGGCGTCGGTACAGGTTCAGAACAATTTGCGATGTCCTTAATTACACCATTTTCATCTATTTTAAATTCTTTTAGTTGAACACCTGAAGCATCTAATGAATCTCCTACACTAAACCATCTTCCTCCACCTATCCATTTTTCTGTTAATTGAATGTTTGCATATACTGTATCGCCGACTATTGCGTCTGCAACAAGTTCGAATTCATTTTGATTAGAATATGCATTACGTAATGGTTGGTAACAGTTTCCACTATTAGTTTCACCTTTCTCCATTAGTGCGTGAGAATAGAATCTATTTCCGTTTACTGTAACAGAACTAGTTGGTGTTGGCGTTGGAGTTGCCGTAGCCGTAGCAGTCGGTGCTGGCTCACTCGAACTTGGCGTTGGAGTTGGAGTTGCACTTGTACTAGACGTTGGCGTTGGCGTTGGCTCCGGTTCCGGAGTTCCATCTGCACAACATATTGTAATAGTTCCTGTCATACCTGCATGTGCGGTACATACATATGTATATGTTCCGAATGCATCTTGTGGTACTTTCCACACTAAATCTGCACCTTGTTGAACTGGTAAACTACCGCTAACAATTCCTGCAGCAATATTACCATTTTGACTTGTAATATTTAATGGATGTCCGGCTGTAGATCTTCTGAATGTATAAGTTTCACCTTTACATGCATATAAATCAGGATTTCTATTGCTTACAGCATTTTCATATTCTGAATCTTGACCTACTTTATAGAATTCTGCGCCTTGTGCCCAGAAATCAAATACTTTTTCATAATCTTGTCCGTTGGCACCCGCTGGTCCTACTGGTCCTACTGGTCCAACACTACCTTGTTCACCTTGAGGACCTCCTGGTCCTTGTGCTCCTGGTTCACCTTGTGGTCCAGCTGGTCCTTCTGTTCCAGCTTCACCTTGTACTCCAGCTTCACCATCATCACCTTTTGGTCCAGGTTCACCTTGTGCTCCTGGTTCACCAGCATCACCTTTAGCGCCTGCATCACCTGGATCGCCTTTTGCTCCTGGTTCACCTTGTGCTCCAGCTTCACCTTGTGCTCCAGCTTCACCAGCATCACCTTTTGGTCCAGCTTCACCTGCATCACCTTTAGCACCTGCTTCACCTTGAGGACCTTGACTTCCTTGTATTGATCCACCATTTACCCATTGTGTACCGTTCCACATCCAAAAACTATCATCAGATTGTACGATATATGCGTCACCTTGTGTATGTGGTCCTTCTAATGAATTTAGTATATCTGTATTTGCAACTTCACCTAAGAAATTAACACCTGGTCCTACACCACCTTGTGGTCCAGCTTCACCAGCATCACCTTTAGCACCTGCTTCACCTTGTGGTCCAGCTTCACCTTCGGGACCTGCTTCACCTTGTGGTCCAGCTTCACCTTGTGCTCCTGCTTCACCAGCATCACCTTTAGCACCTGCAGCGCCGTTTTCACCAGCATCACCCTTTGGTCCAGCTTCACCTTGTGGTCCAGCTTCACCTTGTGCACCAGGTTCACCTTGTGCTCCTGCTTCACCAGCATCACCTTTATCACCTTTAGCACCTGGGTTACCTTGAATACCTTCTCCACCTTGAGGACCTAAGTCACCTTGTTCACCTTGTTGACCTTGAACACCTGGTTCACCAGCATCACCTTTATCACCTTTAGCACCTGGTTCACCTTGAATACCTGGATCACCGGCATCACCTTTAGCACCTGTGGCTCCATCTGCTCCATCTGCTCCTGGTGCTCCATCGGCTCCATCAGCTCCTGGTGCTCCATCAGCTCCAGCAGGTCCAGATTGCTCAGCTTTATATTCTACCCAACATGCAGCTGGATCATTAGAAATACCTAATGATTCAGCATTTGCTTCAATAAGTGTAAAACCATTGGCTGGAGTTGCCTTTTGTACAGTAAATGTACCTTGTGGGTACATATAAACTGCTCTAGCAGCCTGGCTTAGTGCTAACCATTCAGTATTACCTTGAGAACCTCCGTTTCCAAAGAAACCTTCAGGTATTAAAGTATATGTTTTCGGTGTTCCATCTCCAGAATCTAGTACTTGTACTACCATACCAACTGATCTCATACCAGTTGAGTAGTCATGTTCTGATTGTGTAAATCCTGAGTAATCATTTCCGTTATCAGCGTACACAGGAATTGATGTCATATCACTGAATTGAGGTAGTTCTTGAAAACCACCTTTTAAGTTTATCGAATGTACTACACCTTCATTGGCATCAGTCCTAGAGATAAAGTTTCCGATTTGTTGTCCGTTAGGCTTAATCATTGTTCAAGTTGTTTATTTTATATTGTTTTTTTATACGTAATCTACTGTTATTGCTGCATCTTGTGCTCCAGTGTTCATTCTATATAATGTCCAGTTTTCACTGTTATATGTGAATGATACCTTTTCAGGTGCAATATCTGCTCCTAAACCTCCAACAATTGAAAGTTTGCTATTAACTGTTAAATCAGGAACACCTGCTGAATCAGGAATTGCTATGAAATACCAACTAGCTTGTCCATCAGCTGCATATGAGAAACTAGTTGTACCTGCGTTCCATGTAGAAACAGTACCAAGTTGTCCATAACTACCTGGATTAGCTATCCAATCACCTAAGATTGGACCAAAATCATTATGTGCAGCATTATCTGAAGTATATTGTGGGAAATCAGAAACTAAATTACCAGTACTTGCGTATGGATAAGTTGATCCTGTTCTTAATAAGTAACTATCAGGAACACCTGCTTCACTCGAACTTGGCGTCGGTGTTGGAGTTGCACTTGCACTAGACGTTGGTGTCGGAGTTGGAGTGTTAGTCGAACTTGCTGTTGGCGTTGGAGTTGCAGTTGCCGTAGCTGTTGCTGTCGGTACTGGTTCACTCGAACTTGCTGTTGGCGTTGGAGTTGCCGTGGCCGTAGCAGTTGGTACTGGTTCACTCGAACTTGGAGTTGGCGTTGGAGTTGCAGTTGCCGTAGCTGTTGCTGTTGGAGTTGGCAATGCACCTTGATCATTAATAATAACGTCAACAGATAATTCATTGGTTGCAACACTATTTGAATCTAAAGTGTCTAATGTCATAGTAAGAGTTTCATCTGCTTCTACTGTATTATCATCTTTAATAGCAATACTTACATCACCTAAATTTCCATCCATTAGGAATGAACCTGTCATTTGAGCAGGATTCACTAAATCATCAGCTGTAATTCCAGTTCCAGAAAGACTATAACCTACTGTTGTATTATCAGGAATATTTACTGAGTTTAGAGCGAATGTTACAAGACTACCTTCAGCTAAGTTTGGTACACTTGCTGTTAAACTCACATAACCTTGACTTTCACTTGAAGTCGGTGTTGGTGTTGGAGTTGCACTCGCACTTGATGTTGGGGTTGGGGTTGGAGTTGCACTCGCACTCGATGTTGGAGTTGGAGTAGGAACAACAAAGCCCTCTACTGTTACTTGATTACTTTCTATAGTACATCCATTTGCATCTACCGCTTTAATTGAATAAAGGCCTGGTGCTAAACCACCTTCTCCGGTAATATCTGTAACGTCACCAAATGTAAATGATGTGTCGCTAGATGTTTTATTATTCGTAAAATTAGTATATGCAGAATCAAGAACCGCAGCTCCATTTTCATCTAATAGTGTATAAACGAATGGTGCTGTACCTCCTGAAACGTTAATAGTAACTGTTCCGTTATTAAAATTTGCCATTTTTTATGTTTTTATTTTCTTTTTATATATATCGTTTCGATTTAATATTAATGTTTGAATTATGATGGTTTATCAATAATATGACCAGTATTCCATACACCTATACCTGAAGTCATGTTTCCAGTACTGTCATATTCATCTAATGTAACTCTTACTGCTTCATTGTTTTCTTGAAATTCATCATTTGCAGCATATACTCTAATGGCTGCTGTTCTTAACTGAGCTTCACCTTGACTACCTATTTTAAATACATTAGAATATGGATTAATAACTGTTACATTCGGTACTGGAGATGAAATGTTATTAGCATCTCCTATATTAACTCCCATAACTTGTATATCACCTTCTGACCAGTCCCCGGTAATAGTATAACCTACTGTTGTGCCTGGTGCAGGAGTATAACTATTAATAGCTTGAATTGCAAATTGCATGTAAATATTACCAGCTTCTGATTCTTCAGCAGTTTGAGGTGTAACCGTCATTTGATAACGATCATTATTATTTGGTGTATTAGTATTAGGACCTGACATTGGACAGCCTTGAGAAATTCTGAATTCTTCAAGTAATGCAGCGTCTAATGGTTGTATGTTATCTCTAATTAATTTTAGGATATATCTTTTACCATGAGCATTACTTAATAAAGGATTTAGTCCACTTACATTAGGATAACCATCTACTTTGTCTTGAAACCAGTTTCCGGCTTGGCCTGTGTAATTATCTACATTTTCCTCACAATCAGGATTATTTGCTTCCCAAACGCCTACGACTTGTAACCATGCTTGATAATCATCATAACCTAACATAGGATAAACTACATTCGTGCTGGGCGAAACATCTTGAACTTCTGTTACGATCCAATTAACAAATGCCACATATTTTAATGATGTTGCGTTATCCTGCATATCTTTAATTTCATCGATGAAATTTCCTTGTGGAAGTTCATTAGGTGCACTTGGTCCTCCCTGTACTTGTGAAACTAATATAGCACCTGTTCCAGGTACGGCTTGATTCATCATATGATTAGGATAATCGGTTGTGTCTCCGTTGGCATCTAATAGTTGCGTCCCGACTTCAACTTGTCCAATTCCTGCTCCATTATAACTTAAACCATAAAAATACGCATCAATATCCAGTGGATAATCTACCGTATTAGGATCTTGTTGTCTACTGTATGCTAAATCTGTGATAGTTTGAATTTTAAATCCATTAGGTCCTTCAGTCGGTTCGTTTCCGTAAAATAAACCATTCTCTTTTTGTTCATTTGTAAAGTTGAAACCTACAGGATTATTTGGTATATTGTCATAATACTGTTCATAGACTTGTCCTGCATATGGATTTGGCGATCCACCCCAATCGGGGTTATGTGGAGCATAACTTTCATTTGCCCACCAAGATCCATTAAAACTAAATTCTTTAACGTACACTAATTGACTCAATAATTGAGGTTCCTCTGATGTACTTGGTGTCGGTGTTGGTGTTGGAACTTCATCACCGCTAGCCAACTTAATACGGTCTGATACCAATTCACGTGTTACATTTCCTTCATCATCAAGCATTATTAATTGTATTTCTACATTACCTGAGTCTTTTTGTACTTTTAGAAAAATACTACCGACACCATTTGCATCAATAGTAAATGTTCCAGGTTCTCCTTGGAATGGTTCCCCTTCTATGCCACCGATTCTTTCAGTATAGCCATCTTCAGGTGATCCTTCAAGAAATTTAAAGGTTCCTGTAGTACCTTGACGTACATTAGAGGTTTCAATTGTAAATGCAAAAGTCGTTCCAACTCTAGCAATATTATCTTCTGTAGTATCTGTTATTGCATTATATCTCGGCTGTGGTTCAGTACTTGAACTTGGCGTTGGTGTTGGAAGTACATTTGGTTGTTCACTCGCAGTTGGTGTTGGAGTTTGTAATACTTCTTCACTTGAACTTGGCGTTGGTGTTGGATTTTGTAATACTTCTTCACTTGAACTTGGCGTTGGTGTTGGTACTGCTTCACTCGAACTAGGTGTTGGAGTTACAAAACCTTTAGCACCGCCATTTGCTGGCTGAAGCGAATAATACCATCCAGCTGTTATATTATATCCACCTACTGATGCGTTAACCTCAGCCTGACCATTAATGATCTGTGCTGACGAAACTAGTGGAGTAAATCTATAAATTCCAGTAAATACAGTTGGATCATTTGTACCACTTATTGACTGCATTGTACCACTCAAGTGGTTGTTAATAAAATTAGCTGGTCCAACAGGAGTACTATTACCATCACCTACAATTGTATAAGCTACATCAGCAAATGGCGTTTGCGGCGTGAATATAAATCTATCGTTACCGAATACGTTTGATGCGAAATTAAAAAATACAGCACCTGGAGATGTTCCTCCACTATCTTGTGATGATACTGAATCAATATCAAAATTACCACAGATAGAATCTACTACGAAGTTAATACATGGATCTTCAGGTGTTGCTGTTACAGATTGTACTATGAATGAACATATTGAGTCAACAACAAATAAATCACAGTCAAATTTAGGGGCACAGCAATCTAAAATCCAGATATATTGATCTACGCTATATCCTTTGGATTGATATCTAGCAAAATCATCATCATCTGCTGATATTTTATGAAATACTAATGAACTTCCTAAATCATCATCGCTTAAAGTTAAGTCTGGATTAGATCCAAATATTCTGAAACCTGCTTGTGTTTGCTCATTTAGGATTAAATTATAATCCATTTCAGCATGTGTAAGGGGTCTTCCTAGATCATGAGGTTGAATAGCGATGTATTTCCCAGTTACAAAGTTTCTATGAAAACCATGTACGAAATCGTATTCCTCAATTGTATTTAATTGTAGTGGCATTTATATGTCTTTCTTTTTATCTATTTAGTATATATTCATCCACGATCTAAGCTCGTCTTAAAAGGTTTTATATTGGCTATAAAAGTCAGCAATAAGCTCTGAATAATATTTATTTTTAATAAGTTCTATGTATTCACAGTAATCAACATAATCACCCTGATCCTCAATATATGCAAAACATACATAATTTTCGAATAGAAAAGATATTCTTTCTATTTTAGCAAAAATAGCGCTAGTTATTGATATACTTAAACCGTTTAAATCTGCTTGCTTAGCACTGTCTAATAATCTTCTTATGTTATTAACGAAAATAGCATGAGTTGATCTAGGTGTGGTAACTTCATATGCTAATAAAGTCCATACTGATTCATCACCTGTTGCACATTCACAATCTTCGTTGTGCCAATTATATGCATATTCTGTTTCTATGAAATTTCTAAGATCTGCAAGATCTTTAAATCTAGGTTGAGTTTTGGTACCATAGAATGCAGTCTTATTAAAAAGAATCTTAGAAACTGGTCCGTCATTTTCGTTTACAGTTTTTAATACTTTATAAGCTTCTATTAATGAAATTCTATCAAATACCATATTTAGTTATTCATTGTTATGTTTGTGACCATATAGCCTATTACACCTATTGCTGCCGTGAATAAAGTCCAAAATATTTTAGTGTAAGTTGATTTCCATTGAATCAATTCTTTATGTTGATCAACCAATTTATCATACTCACTTTGATTTCTTTCTTGTTCTTTTCTAAAATCAGTATTTTTTGAAATTTCAACAATTGCCCCGTCATATGGGTTAAGTAATCTTTTCTTTAATTCCGAAACATCTTCCTTCATGTCATTTTGATTTCCTATAACTTGTTTAATTGATGCTTCCAATTGAACATAATTAGGATCTTCCATTTTAGCCTTAAGGCTAGTAAATGCTTCTAATAATTCTCTTACTAATTCGCTGTTTGATTTATCACTTGCCATATTAAGTTATGATGGTTTATTTCTATCTTTAAGTAAAGTTTGCTCTTGAATCCATCTTTTACCCAATGGATTTTTTACAGGTTTGCTTAAATGTTTATTAACTTGTTTTTCTATTTGCTGTAACACATCGGCTCCGTATTCAGAATTATCTACGATTAACATTCTTTCTGCACCGAATAGTTTTTGAAATTTACCTAAATTGTCTTGAACGTCTTTCCACATTTTTTCAACCATTGAATCATCAAGCTTACGCTCTCTCATTTGATTTCTTTCTAGTGCAATTTCTAAAGAAGTGTTTACAAATACCATATAAGTATCATAACCTAAATCTTGATATAATTTTCTATGTCCTTTAATTTTACCAAAGTTTTTACCTGTTCCGTCTATTACTTGACCTAGTCTACCGCCTATATAATTATCTTGTAGTCTTTTGGTAATTCCTTTAGCTTTATCTCTAATAGCCATTACTTTCACCCATTCTTCTTGATTTTTAGCTAATTGCGCTAATTCACCTGGATCATAACCTGCTTTCTTGAGACCTTTTTCAAATGCGTTGTCATTATTTACTAGTTTTAAACCAGTGGCATAAGATACCGAACTAACTGCACCCTTTGGAAAGTTAAATAATTCAGTTGCAACATATGATTTACCAGAACCCGGTCCACCGGCCATAAAAAATGCTTTAAGTATTCCCTGGTCATACACGCCTTCGTTTAATTCAGCCTTTTCATTCAAGAATGTGTTGTAATTCTTAATAATCTTCATAATTTAGGATTTAATTTATAGTCTATATATCCTCTCACCAAAAGCATAAAAAAAGGGATAGCTTTCGCCATCCCTTGATAAATTTCGAATAGAACCGAGATTTAAATTATAAAGGCCATATCATTACGGTTCCAGCATCATACCATTCACTGTACCAACCTATTTTATTGATTTGTTTTTCAAACTTATTAAGAACACCAAGTTCATAATTTTTATAATCTTCTGAATAATAGTTATAAATGATTTTACCTTTGTATACATCTCCAGCTTCTCCAGAAACCCATACTCCACCTTCACTACCATTAAATTCTTCGGTAGTAGAAACAAAATCAATTGAAAACTTCATTTTTAAATGATCTATAAAATCATCTCTATCCATTTTAGCTTCTTTAACAAGAACAGACTCTTTGATTGTAACATCAAATGGTAAATCTTCAGCTTCATGATAACCATCGCTCACGTGCATACCAAACCACTTTCTTCCATCTGTAAAATAGAACCAACCGTGTGCAACATCATGAACAACATCAAAAGATCTATTAAATTCTACCTTAATTGATTTACCTCTACCTCTTGCTAAATACTTTAGTACAGGTACACCGTCATCCCATGTTTTTGTAGTTGTAGTAGCTTTAACAGTTACTGATTTACCCTTAAGTGTTGCGGTGTATAATTCTCCACTAACATCATCTGCTAACACTTCAGTTGAAGATTTCTCTTCATTTAAACCATCATCAAACGTTTCGTATACAACGCTTTCATTTGTCATATCTTCTTTAGCGAATTCATTATATTCTTTTGCCCATCTTTTCCATTGAGAAGATTTAGCAAAATTATCAATTACATCAAACACACCGTCATTGCCCATAGTTACATTACTATCTGCAAATTGATCTGCTAACCATCTTCCTACTTTAGCATTTAAGAAATACAAAGCACCTTCATCTGTAAATCCAAATGAAGATACTAAATAAGTAAATGTATTTTTCCAGAATTCTTCTTTTTGAGCGTCTTTATAAAGAGTATCTAATGTACCATAAAATCCATATACATCATTAATATCGTTATCGCTAAATTGATCTTTTTTACCGAAGTAAAACTTTTCAGATACTGGTAATTGAATTTTACCTTCAACCATAAAACCACATCTTACCATAGCATCGATAATCCAGCTTTTATATGTTTCCATATTATCGCCTGATTGTTTGTACTTGTCACCATATTTATCAAAACCCTTTAGGATTTTAGCTTGAAGCCTGCCGTCACACTGACCAGATATTTGAGTAAACCATTGTTCAACTTCTACATCTGACATGTTTGGAGTCTTAAAGTCTGGTTTTCCAATTTGTCTAGATTTAAAGTCATCAAATGGAATATATCTAAATCTAGAACCTTCTTTTTCCCAATTCTTTGTGTTATCGTATGTTTTTGGAGCAACATACTTCTTCTCATTAATCATTGATTCATTATAAACAATATGACCTTCATTATCTTCTATTGATAATTTAGCATTAGGAAATTCTTTCTTTACACCTTCATAATGTGCAGGAATTGCATCCATTATTGAAACTAATTCTTGATTAACTACTTTACCATTCTCAATAGAAACTATTGCCCATGGACCAGCTTTTGCACCCTTTCTAACACCTTTCATGATGTTTGACCATTTACCTTCTGTAAGAAATTGTTCATCAATAGGATTAGGATATTTAACACCCTTTGCTAACTTAAGTAAATCTTTAAGATCTTTAGTTTTATTTCTATTATATTTGTCAGCGTTTTTCTTATCTTTAAATATAGCAGAAGTAACATCTCCATGATCATTGATCATAATAATGATACCTTTTTTACCAAATTGTCTTTCATCTTGAACGTAAATAGCTGGAGTTGCAGCTTCAGTAACTACTGATTCTTTTACGATCGTATCATAGTGTACTTCTTCAACATCGCCCATATAGTTTGCATAAACATCAATCATCCATTCCTGGCCTTCATCATCTTTACCTAACCAATATTGATCTTGACCTTCATTTCCATGATCATCGATAATATCTTCGTAGTCAAAATCTACTTTATGTTTTTTACCACCTACTTTAAATTCAAGATATGGCCATTCATTCTTAGTAACTTTAACCTTGGCTTCAGTAATTAATGATTCTAAAATAATTGAATTTATCTCTTCTTCTTTGTTAAATCTAGCGCTACGTACATCATCAGTTACTTCTAACTTAAGACCATACATTGCTGTTAATTTAACTTTTACTATTTTACCATCTTTTTCTGCTTCAAATTCCTTGAACGCATTTGATTGTTGTCCATAATCTGTAATTTCATATTGACCACCTTTAGTATCTAATATAGTACCAATTTTAATCTTGTTAAGAAGTTTAGATCCCAACATTGAAGCCTTAGCAAAAGATATTGTTTTACCTTCATTAGTTATGGATTCTCTAAGTAGTTTAGGATTATTATCAATAAGCTCTTCCATTTCTTTTGCAGCTAAAGTTTTAAATCCAAACTCACCAAAGCGTTTCTTAGCTAATTTATCTGCTTTCTTTAGGTCTATGATTTGGTCTAATTGATCATCGCTTAATGAGAATAATCCCATTTCACCAAACATATCACCTGCTAAAATATCAGCTTTTTCATACGGGCTCCACAGTTCTGTTTTTTTCTCTGATATCAAAGAATTGAATGATTTTAATATTTTCATAATTATAGTATTGATTTTCTACCACCTAATTGAAGTTTAAATACTAGCACATCGCCAATGTTTTCTTCAATTTTAGATAGGTCTTTTTTTGATATGTTAAACATAAGTACTGATTCATAACCTTCGGGACTGTTAAATTCTGTAACTATATTTCTATAATCATCTCCAAATAGTTCTTCTAGGTCTTCCTTAAGCATCGCCTTTGGAGCCGGAGTTGCTATCTCATAGATTTCATTTCCACCATAAGATGCTTCGTTTATAATTTCTTTATTTTCTAATACTTTAGAATTCTTTTCGATGTCTGCTAATAATTCTGGCATTGATCTTACTCTAATTCCTGAAAATGTAGGTTTTTCAAAATATATGTTCATGCTTCTGTCAGCATACTTTTTTAGTGATTTGTGATCTGCATGAACTCCACCTGGTAGGTTGTATATAATAGTACCCTTTGGTAATGTGATATTTGTGTAATCTCCAATTCTAGCACCTTTAACGTCTTTCTTTAATTGATATTTTCTATCTTCTAAAGAATCAATTGTTCTTCCACTTGTTCCAGAAATCATTGTTGTTTTAATCTCTTCAACCTTAGATTCATTTGCAATTCTTGTAATAGTAAAATCAATCCAGTTTTTTTCACTTGTTCCCCAATCTATATCAACCTGTGGAAATTTATCTTTAATTGAATCAACGATCTTAGTCATTGAATCGTTAGATGCATCCGATAATACTTCATAATCATCATCTTCATAATCTTCCTCATCTCTATCATCGTCCCAATCATGATCCCAATTACCCCAATCTCTAATACTACATTGAATTTCATCATCACCTTCTTGATCTAATCTCATTCCAGGTTTAACTTCAGACTTAAGTGCATAATACACTTTATTTAGATCTAATTGTGGAGCAACTTCTTCGGCACTTGCGCCTACTTTATCAGCTTCTTTCCATGTAATATAATCTTGATCATTTTGAATTGCAGTTATTAATCTATCAAGAGCATCGCTAAGTACCTTTTGTGATTCTTTTTGAATTACTCTAACTGCATTTTTAGCTAATCCTAAATACTTATAAAATGACATATTAGTATCTGGATTTGCAGGAGCCCAATATTTGTCTCCTAGAAATTTCTTACCAGTTCTTATACTTACGACATATTGCCATTGTTCGTCTCTATCACTATCCTTTGATTTCATGTAAGGTCTAATAAAACCTTGTTTACTTCCGTAACTTCCTGCATCTATAGATCCAGTGAATTCTCCGAATACACACATACCGTTAAAAAACTTTTCAGTTGATCCGAATAAATGCTGGATTAAATTTGTTTTGATATTTGCACCCCAAACCACAGGATGTAAGTTACCCTTTACATTGTGATACTTGAATTGTGGCAACGGTGCACCTGAGTAATATTGTCCGCCATCTTCAAAATAATAGTTTATATAACCACCACCTAAGGTGTCTTTCATATACGATATATAGTCGTTTACTATTTGATTATCTCTTAGATTGTTGTGAAATTGTTGAATTGTCATGTTCTTAAGCGTTTAGTTTCTTGATTTTCTTCATAATAGTTTTAACGTCATCATCTTTGTCACCATATGTAGGTGATATGTTTTTGTCATTCCAAACTGCCATGTTAACTACCGAACCATCGGCATTAATATTATATGAACCACCTTCATATTCTTCTCCGTCAATATCTAGATCAAATGAATCTTCTTCATAATCAGAACTAACAGTGTATTTTTTACCATCTAATTTAGTAAGAGCGTCTGCAAATTTTTGTGCAACCTCTAATGTTTCTTCTTTTGAAAGTCCAGCTGGTTTTGCTTCAGAAACCAAAGCTTCGTTGTTTACTCCATAAAAAGCCATCCATTCTGTTTTGGTCATTCCTACTTGATCAGCCTGCAACTGTAAGAAATCTGTCCATTCTTCAAATACCTTTACTTGTTTCATTATTTTGTCTTATTTGTTTAAAAATTTTAGCAAGTCATCCATATTAAAATAGAAAGAATATCCAGCTCCTTGATAGCCATGATCTTGTTCTACTGTAAACAGTTGTCTTCTTTTCTTTAATTCATCATTGATGGAATCTTCAATAGCTTTACCTATTGTATTAGGATCACCGATTTCAAGTTCTTTATCGTTTTCTTTGCTAGAACTAGCCATTGCTAAAAAACCACCCTTACCATATTGGTAGGATAGTCTATATTTAATAGCCTCTCCGCTAGTAACTACTTGAAAATTCTTCTCGTTTAAAAAATCTTTGAAATCCATGATAAAATTATTTTAATGTTAATAGATATTTTAATTTATCTATTTGACTTATAATTAGTCTAGCATGATCATAAACCTCTTCATGCATAGGATCAATAACTATTTGTATTTCGTTTGTTAATACACTGTATAAGTGCATAAAGAATTCCACTACTGCACCTTCTGAATAATCTTTAAGTGATATTGTAGCGTTATTACCAAAGACTGGGCGTTCTTTAATACCCATAATCAGTTCAACTAGTAAATCTATATTTTCTAAGAATTCATCGTAGAATTTTCCAAAAGCTTCATGTTCAGCAAAAGAATTTGTTTGCCAATGAAATATATGCGCTTGATCTCTAGCCGCTAATAGTTTTAGTGAGAATTCTCCAAATTGATCTCCTGTTGGTACGATTGCATTAAAACCTTCGTTTAAGTAATCGTCGTATTTTAATGTCTTCATAATTATATTCTAAATTTAGCGTCTTTAAAAGCTTTTTTGATTTGTTTAGCCATATCAGCTTGAATACCTGGTCCTCTAAAATTACCACCTATATCATATGATCTTGCTATTACATCTTCTGCAAATGATTTTGCTTCATTGTATACTTCCATTTCAAGTTCTTCTCTTCTTTCATCTTCATCATCAGAGATAGTTCCATCAGCATTAGCTTCTTCAATTTGTGAATTTATAATAGACTCGTCAGTTGTTGGTTCAGCGAACTCGTTAAATAATTTTACTTTCTTCATGCTATGTACATTTTTATTATTAGATTATATATCTATCTCTTTTAACTCTAATTGTACTTTAGCCCAATAGTACTCTGTTCTCTTGTTCTTGTAACCTCTTGGTCCACCATTCCAATTTCTTGCAATAGTTTCAAAACCACCTTCAGGGTGGTGATAGTTTTTCCAAACCATGAACATTTCAATAGATTTTTCTCTACTAAAACGATCTTTCTTCTTATATCTTTTTTCGCTTCCGGTTTTTTTGAGAATTCGATTAACTTCTCTTACCATAATAGGTCTAATTTGTAATACACCAATAGAAGGCTCTCCTAAATCAGTATCTCCAACCGCATCTTCATTTCCTCTAGATTCTACTTGAATTAAAGCTTCTACTAACTTAAACGTAGTATCTATTTTAATTGGCTCTGGAGTTAATGTAGCGATTGCTACTTGAGGTAATCTTTTGTCTTCTGGAAATGGATTGTCTGATATTGCACCTGGTGATACTGATAGAAATGGTAACAACATCATCATGAATGGTATCTTAAAACTTTTCATAATAATTAGTTTATCTTTTTATTATACAACTAATATACAAAAAGTTTATGACATAAAAAAATCTGGGATGATTTATTTTAAAATTTATCTGAAAATAAATCTTCTATGTCTTCGTGTATCTCATCTGCTGTTACATCTAATTCTAACATGATGTTTGCACGATACGTTAATTCTTTAGAACCATTATTAAAAACTATAATAGTTGGAATAGATCTTACCTTGTATTTCTTTTTAAGATCTGGATATTTTTCAATATCAACTCTATAATATACACCATCTTCAATATCTTTCCAATCTTCAAACTTATCAGCAAATGATGCCACGAACTCTACAATAACAATACCAGTATTGATAGCTTTATCAAAAGTGTCTGCGCTTAGGTATTTAGGAGTGTCTTCTACTATATTTACACTCTTGTTTCCATCTGCAATGGTAGCTGATCCTAGAAGACCAAATACGATTAATATTATAAATGTAAAGTTTTTCATATTATCTAAATTGGTAGTTTAAACCAGCTTTAGCTACATATACTTGTCTATCCCAGTATTGTAGATAATTCATCTCTGCAAAAACACCTAGTTTTTTTGTTATTTTCCATCCTGTCATTGCACCGATTGTAAAATCAGTCCATTGTGCATCTTTTCCTTCACTAATAAACTTACCATAAGAAAAGTCTTTGTTACCCATAACCTGTTGGTGATATGGCATAACTGAAGTGTAAATGTGTGCCCAGTTATTTCCATCTTGTGAATAATGATAAAAGTCTAATCCAATTACTGGAGATATTGTACCTAGATCTTCAATTAGTATAAGTCCTTCTCTATTGAAGTCGTTTACTATTCCACCATATACATTAGTTCTAAAATCTAAATCTGTATCTGAAACTCTCTCACCATTTTCATCATTCCAAAAGAAATCAAAGTTATCTAATTCTCCATCGTTATCATAATCGATACCATAATAGTTATCATTGTAACCATTGTCGTATGCTAATTGCCACCATGGATTATCATCTAAGTAATCTGCGATTGGTAAGTAACCATAAGGTCTGTGTGTTCTAAATGCAGCACCGATTGATAAGTTTAATTTCTTGCCTATTGGTTTTCTCCATCTAAGATCTACTGCTCTATAATCCAGATCTGCAAGACCATCTTGCATTTGTTCTAGTTTAAAGATAAAGTTATCTCCTAAATATCTAAGAAATATATCTTCTCTTGTGTATTCATTACCAAACTGTCTTGCCCATTCCCATTGGAATTTATATTCCCAACCTTTAACAGCACCTATATTAGAACTTAATCCTGTTTGGATTTCTGTACCATCATAGAACGCATTAGGTTTATTCTCATAATCAAATCTTGCAACCTTTCTAATACCAAAACCATAAGAATAATTAGTTTCAGCATCTGGAGTAACATCAAATAGTTCTCCACCTTGATCTACAAAATAAGTTTTTAGTGTACTAGTTTGTGGTTGTGCTTCTCCAGCAACTCCATAAATAGTAGAGTATTTAAAGAATTTCTTAACCTTCTTTGTAATTTGTGCATCCGCAGTACTAAATGATACCAATGCAATTAATATGAATATTAGTTTTTTCATGTTATTTACCTCGAAGATGTTTTTCAATTGCTTTTAAATCCTCCTTAATTTCTGATACATCTTCTTGTGTATTTAATATAGTAGAACGTACCAACTCATCTTTAAGTTCGTATTCTGTTCTAGAAATGTTTGGAGCTGGCAGAGTTTTTGCTTCTTCTATCTCATCTCTCATATCATCGAGTTGAGCTTGGAATGCAAACCAAAAACTTACCACTGTTGTGATTGCGACAGCAATAGCTATTAATGTTTTTACACTAACTTTTATTCCACTGTCTTCATTTAATTCTTTTGCCATATCAGGACTAAATCTATTTTTAAAAGATAAAGTCGAACGTCTGCTTAAGTTCTTTTGCTTTTGAGCTACCAGGTTCTACTTCAAACTCAGTATATAACTGATTGTAAATATCATCCCATTGATCTTCGTCGGCTAGACTTTCTAATTTATCTTTATTTTTTTTAATATACTTTTTAAGATCTGATTGAATACCTTCATTCATTCTTTTAAAATCTTCAAAACTAGTAATGTTCGTATTTCTCATTAATCGTTTAATATATTATTTACATCAAGTTCTAAGTAGGCTAATTCTTCAGCCTCTGTTAATGCTAATTGTAAATCGTGATCTTTTCCAGCAACTGCATCATCCAATTCTTTGTCTAATTTAGCCCTTTGTTTATTAAGCTCTCTTAATTTTTCTAACAATTCAGACTTTCTATCACCCTCTGCTTCTTTCCATTCATCAACTGTAGTTTTCATTGATAATACAGTCTTTTCTAAATCTTTAGAAATCTTATTAATAGAACGTGCTTCTGCAATTACATCAGCAGATTCATCTACAGATCTACTAAATAGATCTACATAGTTTCTACCTTTTTCAGAGTAAATAGTAACTATTTTAAAGTCACCTTTTATTTTACCACCGTTTTTATTTACATAATCTTTATAGTAAGCTTTAAAGAATAGATTTGGTTCTAGTTCTCCAAAGAAGTGTGATGATTTGCCGATAAAGAATCGAGCTGATGGATATTGTGTTGTTATATCTGCTTTATACTCAGCGTCTAAAACATCTTTATCGAAATCCTTTACAAACTTAGCTTCAGTAACTTCTTCTACTTCAGTTTCTTCAGCAACCGCAAATTGGCTATCGTTATATAAAGCCTCTAGCCATTCTAAAAACTCAGGAGTTTTCTTCATTACTTTTTTGTGGCCATATTCTTTAAAGAATTCTTTTTGAAAAGTATCAAAAGATTTATGATTACCTATCATCTGGTGAATGTCAGACATTACACCTTCATGTGTTGGTTGAATATTTTCATACCAACCTTGTTCGTAATCGTCGTCATCTTCATAATCATCATACTCAGGTTCCTGATACCATGATTGATTTGGATCAGATTCAGCCTCTTGAGTAAAGTCATGTCTTTTCCAATTAAATTTTGGATCTTCAACTAATGCAGGGAATAGGACTTTACCCCCTTTAGCTTTAGTCTTTAGTTTTTTGAATGCTAGATCGATACCGATGTCTCTCATATCATTACCCTTATATTTCTTAATAAGGTCTTCTTCTGAGTAACCATTCATCTTGGCTAATAATTCATAATAATCCATGTTACCGAATTCACCGTAACCTTCATATCTCTTTTCATACCATTGATTGCCTTCATTGTCGTACATATATACGTCAATAGTATTTTCTCTTTCTGAACCGATTTGCTTATCAGTATCATAAGTTATCCATGAGAATTGACCCTCATTAAGAACTTTAGGGTTATATGGATTAAAAATTGCTTTTGTAAAGTTTAAATAATTAGCCATGTTGTAAGTTTTATTTCTTTTTAGTAGTACCTCTTCCAGACCCTTTTCCAGAAGTTTTAGTTGCTTTTCCAGAACCTTTTCCAGAAGCTTTTCCAGAACCTATAGCTCCTTTACCAGAACCTTTACCAGAACCACTTCCAGAAACCTTAGCTCCTTTACCAGCTCCTTTTCCAGAAGTCTTAGTAGCTTTCTTAGGTGCAGTCTTTCTGCGTGTACTCTTTTTACCTTTTGCAGCTTCCACTACATCTTCGGCTTGATCAGCTAATTGCTTAGCTGCTTTCTTTACGTCAGCTAATTCAGCTTTTACGTTCTTAGCTCTACGTTTTATTTCCTTAGCAACTTTTTCAGCGTCATCTGCTATATAGTCACCATCTGCATCTTCGATTTTACCGGTTTTAATGGCATAGAAATAAACGGCCGCAGCGGCTACGATTAGTCCTAGGATAATTAAAATTGTTGTCATAATGTTTAAATTTGTGTTATGTTATACAGTTATATTTATCATCCTTATTTTGTTTAAAAGAAAAGAGCGCTAAATATTGCTATTTAGCGCCCTTAACATTGCTTTTAAGCTGGACCTCCGACTCCGAAATAAACCCAAATTGCGCTCTCATCTACAACGTTACCGACATTATCTAAATGTTTTGAATCATCAAAGTATTCATTTAGGTCGTTTGCCTCTGGCGTGGCTGATAAGTTCTCAATCGACTTGCTGTTTGGCTCGATCTCAGAAGTGGGGTTACCATCTGGATTGAGTTGTTTAGCCATTTGAAAAACATATATTTGATGAGGTATTATACTCTCATATTATATATCATCTTTTTTTATTAAGTTTTCTAGTTTTTCCATTTTTTTAAAAATCTAATTTTCTGTTAACATTGGCTCACAAAAAAAGCTGCTCAGAGGCAGCTTTTAAAGTTTGTTGTAGTTAGTTTATTTTGCTGTAGGTTTACAGTATGGCTTAATAGTACCATTTGTTACTTTATGAATACCTACCATTTTTTTAGTTACTGTTACTATATCGTATACTCTACCTTTATCTGCCCTACTTGCTGATTTAGAACCCATGAATATAATAGGGTGGTTTTTAAAGTAGCCATCATAAGCGATCGTCTGAAATTCATCATTAAGTTCTGAGAATGTCTCTAGGTTATTATCTTTACAGTACTTTAAAAATTGTCTAGATTCAAAACCTTTCATGTGATCGTTATTAATTCCAGTCTTTTCACCTTCTTTAATTTTAGTATCAAATTTTAAAAGTTCTGCTTTAAGTTTCAATATCTTAGATTGTACATTAGATATATTAACAGTTCCTCCTAATTTAAAGTTAACTAATTTACCATCGCTGGTTTTATTAACAGCCTTTACTTCATAAGGAGTTCCGTTATCAATTATATCTACACCTGCACTACTTCCTCCACCTACAGAAGCTTTATCTAATAAAAAGTATAAGATCACTTCACCAGGTCCTAGTCCTGAAATCTCTCTTTCTAAAAGATCTGTATAACCTTTAGGATTAAGATTGTATAGTGTGTTTAATGCTTTATTCATAGCGGCTGCAGTTGTTACGCTATCCATAGTAATTCCTGAAATATCTAAACCTGGAAAATACCTTCTAGCAATAAGAAATCTTATTTCGTTTTTATATGTTGTGGTTTCAAGATCTTTTGCTCTTAATGTAAAAGCGTTACTTACAGACTTTTGATTAATAAATTCTAGATTTAGTCCATCCATAGATGCAGTATATTCTGCCTCGTTAACTGATTTTAAATGAGCCGCTGCGAATCTTGCTCTGAAATCTCCTGTTGTTGCCATGTTTAGTATTTAGGTTTTTTTGCCTTCTTGGTATATATCTGTATATGTAAGTTTTCTTTCTCTAGTGATTTAACCAGTTTTAGATTGGCTGCATCATCATCGTAGAACTTAAAGTTGTTATACCCCATTTGGATATATGTTTCAAAGGCCTGTTTCTTTCTATCTGCAATTGAACCTTTAAATTTATGAACTGGATCTGAAATAGCAAAGATTAGATCTTTATCAATTCTAAACCCTACATGCTCTCTCAGCCATGTGTAGATCATCTCGCTATCATCCCTAGCAGTTACAATACCTACAGCAATACCTCGCTTATAGTTTGACTTAAAGATCTTGAAGTAATGTTCAATTAGTTTACCTGCCTTCATGATTTCTAATGATTTGAAATCATCAAAATCTATATCATGGTTTGGATCTGCTTCATACTCGTTAAATTCTTCTGGAGTTAGACTAAAGCATTCACCGTTAGTATTGTCGCATACTTTGATTTTAGCATCAGTGATAACTAGAGTATCATCTAGGTCAAATACTACAATTTCATCTTTAGAATAAGGCTTTGCCTCATTGATGAATGATTCAAATGTTTTGAAGTGTCTCATAATTAGTTCTTCCTAGTACTATTACCACCTCTAGAATTGCTTCTATTAACATTGGTTGACCTAGACCTTGTATTGTTATTGTTGTTTATAGTCGGTCTAGTATTAGTACTAGGTCGTCTATTGTTATACGTAGGTCTTGTATTATTGTTTCTAATAACTGGTGGCCTTGTATTATTGTTTCTAATAACTGGCACTCTCGGCTTTTCTCTAATAACTCTAGGTTTTGTATTGTTATTAACTGGTGTGTTTTGATTTAGATACACTCTAGGTTTTGTATTGGTCCTAGTATTAGTATTAGCTCTGGTATTAGTTCTAATAACTCTTCTATTACTAACTACTTCATTACTAATTGAACCTCTTCTGCCATTAACACGTACTGTATTTGATCTATGTCTGTTTTGCCATGCATAATCATTCATGTGCTGTCTCCAGCCCCAGTTGTTATTGTAATATCCATTCCAGCCGTAATAGTTATTCCAGCCATAGTGGACATTACCCATCCAGCTATTATATCCCCAACCGTGATTATTCCAACCATAGTAGACTCCATAGCCCCATCTATCATATCCAAACGGTGACCATCTATGAGGAGAACCCCAAGAATTCCAGCCTGTATAGCCCCAAGCCCAATCATTCCACA
>Ga0181390_1000206_pt1 | contig 25699 bp, 20 predicted proteins | sample 13SPOviralmetaG_FD_130085 | JGI IMG/M metagenome (GOLD analysis project Ga0181390, IMG submission 130085) | Marine viral communities from the oligotrophic San Pedro Time Series (SPOT) site, San Pedro Channel, CA, USA - 13 SPOT_SRF_2010-07-21 | ecosystem: Environmental > Aquatic > Marine > Strait...
AGGGTTAAATTCTAGCACAACCTATTATGTCTTTGCATACGCAACAAATTCAGCAGGAACAACAATTGCATCAATGGTAACAGTTGCGACTTCAGCTCCTGCAAGACCTTATCCCTGGCAAAGATCAAGTAACTCAGCAGGACAAGATTGTTATTACTATTTCAGTGGTGGTGGACAGGGCAGAATTTCAGCAAGTAGTGATGGAAATGTAACTTTTGGTAGCTGTGGTGGTTCAGGATTATCTAATAATGGTGATTTTTATGCTGAGGCATCAAATGGTCGAGCTAGAGGTGTAGTACACACAACACACATTGGAACAGGATATCCTTCTGGCTGTAAGGTTGATGGATATTATTACAGTAGAACAATCTGTATTTCGTTACCTGCGACAGGTGGGTACGCAGCAGGAGGATTTTGCACATCTTGGTAATATTATATGGAAGATCTAAAGACATACGGATTAACATTTTTACTGTTTTTGCTTACAACAGTAGGTGTTTTTTCACAAAAAAATGAATCTCATATCGCAACTTCACCTACGAAAAGAATGAAAGTTGTTTTTTATTCTAATGAAAAACCTGTAATTTCGGGTCAAGTTGTTGTTGTTGATGGAGTTTTAATTAATGACGGTTTGTTTGTGATGTACAAGGAAAATGGATTTATACGCCAAACAGTTCATTATAAAATGGGCAAGATAGTTAAGGTCACAAACTTTACCGAAGAAAATAAAATATAAATGAATTACATAAGAAAAATATCTGTAGGAGCAGACTACAAGAATGCTATGCACTATATAGTTAATCAAGGGGTTTTAGGAGGGTCATATACAATAAGCGATATAGCTCAAGAGCAAGAAGGATTTAGTGTTTGGGTTAAAAAAAACGACGAGTCTGTAAAATGGAAAGAGTTTAAGGATATTCCAGTAGTAGTTGAATACAACATAAATCTAATATGAATCCAAGATGGGATTACTTGGTGACTCCTTTAGGAAGAGAGTACAAAAACACAAAAAAAATAGCCAACCAGGAGTTCACGATAAACACATCAATAGAGGATGCGAGTTTTGTAAACCGAATGGGTATTGTAAATGCGATTCCGATTGGTGGAGAGATACCAGTTGGTAGTATAGTAGTTGTTCATCATAATGTTTTTAGAACCTATCTTGATATGAAGGGCAAAAAAAGAAAAAGTAACGAATACTTTAGGGATGGTCAATATTTAGTTCATCCTGATAAAATATATATGTACGATAACGGAGATGGATGGAAAACGACTAAAGAATATTGCTTTGTATCTCCTCTTGACTATATTCAAGATGGTGAGATATATAGATCTGACAAAAAAAAGGAAGAGCACGTGGGACTTATAAAACATAGCTCAGTATATACTGAAGGAACAAAAATTGGTTTTACTAGAAATTCTGAATATGAGTTTGTTATAGATGACGAAAAAATATATAGAATGAAAAATTCGGATATTTGTATTAAATTATGTTAATATGCCTGACGCTTTTATAAAAAATAATTTATCAATAGTTGTTTCTTTTGTGGTTGCTGTATTTGCCGCAGGAGGTATATTCGCTGAGTTTACTGCTTTGAAAGATGAAATTCATCTAGTTCATGAAAGATTAGATGAAAAGATTTTAGTCATTAGCAATATGGAAAGTCGTATATTGGAGTTGGAAAAAAAGTCTGAATACGAAAGAGGACTTTTAGAAGCTAAGAAAGAATGAAAGAAGAATATTGGGTTACAACAGGAACTTGGGAGGGCTACTACTTTACTTATACTTATTTAAATGAGTGACACTCAAGAAACAATATTAAGGGTAATATTAGCTGGAGAAAGGGCTGTTGAAGAATTAATAAAGGTTGCTCAAGAAGAAATAATTACAGGTAAACCAGATGATGATTTAGCTGCCGATAGATTAAAAAACGCAGCAGCAACGAAGAAGCTTGCTATATTTGATGCCTTTGAAATATTACAGCGTATTGAAAATGAAAGAGAAAAATTAAATGGCGAAGATCAGACTAAAGACGGCAAAGGAAAAGATAAAGGATTCCAAAGCTTCGCAGAGTCTAGGGGACGAAAGTCTTGAGCTATGCAAGGTTGTCTCTCATATTGATAGTAAAACTAGAGACAAACTAAACAAAAAGAAAGCTTGGGACTATGGATACAACAGCGAACATGATGTTATTGTCATATCTAAGTCTGGGCAAATAGGTGATGTTGTTGAGATACAAAATTTAAAAATAGCACTACCTTTGCAGCCGAAAAACATTTTCTCTAGAGACAAGACGGATGCAGAACAATACTGGGAACCTTTCGAAATCCCAAAAGAACTTAAAAAAATTAAGACCATATTCCAGTGGAACGACTACCCGTCTGCATTCAAAGAGAGTTGGGTTGATTACATTGAAGATGAGTTTGAAAGAAGAGAAAATGGTTTTTGGTTTAAAAACAACGGCAATCCTACTTATATTACTGGCTCTCATTACATGTACTTGCAGTGGACCAAGATTGATGTTGGGCTCCCTGAGTTCAGAGAGTCTAATAGAGTATTCTATATTTTCTGGGAAGCGTGTAAAGCCGACACTAGGTGTTACGGAATGTGCTATCTTAAAAACAGAAGGTCTGGTTTCTCCTTTATGTCTTCAGCAGAATCCGTTGCTCAAGCGACAATTACTTCAGACGCACGGTTTGGGATACTGTCCAAATCAGGAGCTGATGCTAAAAAAATGTTTACAGACAAGGTCGTACCGATATCCGTCAACTATCCCTTCTTCTTTAAACCAATACAAGACGGAATGGACAAACCCAAGACAGAGCTCGCCTACAGGGTCCCAGCATCAAAGCTTACTAGAAAATCGATTCAAGAAACAGAACAACAAGAAGAACTCGCAGGTCTTGACACAACAATTGATTGGAAAAATACAGGCGACAATTCCTATGACGGTGAGAAACTCCGACTGCTTGTTCATGATGAGTCTGGAAAATGGGAACGTCCAGATAACATCCTCAACAGTTGGCGTGTCACTAAAACTTGTCTCAGACTAGGGAGAAGAGTGATCGGTAAGTGTATGATGGGATCCACCTCTAATTCACTTGACAAAGGTGGAAGTAATTTTAAGAGATTATATATGGACTCTGATGTGACTCAGAGAAATGCTAATGGTCAAACTAAAAGTGGCATGTATAGTTTATTTATACCAATGGAATGGAACTTCGAGGGTTTTTTAAATCATCACGGTCACCCAGTTTTTAGAAAGCCAAATAAGCCTATTTTAGACGCTTATGGAGACACAATAGATGGAGGGGTAATAGACTACTGGGAAAATGAAGTAGAGAGCCTAAGAAGTGATTCTGATGCTCTTAATGAGTTTTATAGGCAGTTTCCTAGAACAGAAGGTCACGCTTTTAGGGATGAGGCAAAAAATAGTCTATTTAATCTAACAAAAATATATGAGCAAATAGATTTTAATGACGGGCTTCAAAGGCAAAGAGTTGTTCAAAGAGGAGGTTTTCATTGGAAAAACGGGATAAAAGATTCAGAGGTTGTGTGGACACCAGAAAAAAACGGAAGGTTTTATGTTTCTTGGATACCTCCTTTTGAGTTAAGAAACAGGGTTATAAATAAAAATGGATTTAAATATCCTGGTAATGAGCATATAGGGGCTTTTGGTTGTGACTCATATGATATATCTGGAACTGTTGGAGGTGGAGGTTCTAATGGAGCTCTTCATGGATACTGTAGACCAAACCTAGATGGACCTTCAAATACTTTCTTTTTAGAATATATATATAGACCTCAAACTGCTGAGTTATTTTACGAAGACGTATTGATGGCTATGGTTTTTTACGGCATGCCAATATTAGCAGAGAACAACAAACCAAGACTTCTTTATCATATAAAAAACAGAGGGTATAGAAAGTGGAGTATAAACAGACCAGATAAGAATAAAAATGATCTATCAAAGGCAGAAAAAGAACTTGGAGGAATACCCTCTTCGCCTTCGGTTATATCTATACACGCTGAAGCAATTGAAACCTATATAGAGGAGCGAGTTGGCTTCAACGATGAAGGCACTGGAAACATGTATTTTTCAAGAACTTTACTAGATTGGGCAAACTATGATATAAATAAAAGAACGAAGTTTGATGCAACGGTTAGCTCTGGTTTAGCGATCATGGCAACTCAAAAGTATGTAGTTAAGCCTCAGAAAAATAATACGGAAATAAATGTTAACTTTGCAAGATATAATAATAGCGGATCAGTTAGCACTATTATAAAGTAAACGCATGCAGAATTCTTCTACGAATTACATTATAGGATTTCCAAACCAATTAGCGTCCGATGCCGAGAAAGCGTCAGAAGAATATGGGCTAATGGTTGGAAGAGCCATCGAATCTGAATGGTTCAGAAAAGAAGGTGGACAATCAAGGTTTTATAACAACAGAGACACTTACCATAAACTGCGAACTTACGCAATGGGGGAGCAGTCAGTTAGAAAATATAAAAACGAACTAGCTGTTAATGGAGATATATCTTATCTAAATTTAGATTGGACTCCAGTTCCAATAATACCAAAGTTTGTAGATATTGTTGTTAATGGTATTTCAAATCGTTTGTTTGATGTAAAGGCTGATTCGGTTGACCCTGTATCCTCTAACAAGAAAGCAATGTACAAAAATCGCATTCAAACAGAAATGCGAAACAAAGAGGATTTTGAGGAAATTGGAGCTATGCTAGGAAAAAGCATGTTTAGCTCTAATCCAGACACGCTACCAGAAACAGACGACGAGCTTGAGCTTCATATGCAGATAGATTACAAGGATGACATAGAGATTGCCGAAGAAAAAGCAATTGAGACAACCTTAAAATATAACAACTACGAATTGACTAAAAAAAGAATTGATGAGGATGCAACGGTGCTAGGTATATCTGCTGTAAAACATTCCTTTAATACTCATGAAGGCATTCGTGTTGAATACGTTGATCCTTCTGACCTAGTATACAGCCCTACTGAAGATCCTTATTTCGAGGACTGTTATTACTTTGGAGAAGTGAAAAATGTAAACATAACTGAAATAAAAAAAATAAATCCTAATTTAACGCAATCTGAGATAGATGAAATAGCTAAATCATCTTCTAAGTTCGATGCCTATCAAGGCATGCGTGGAGGTTATAAGACTGACACATTTGACTACAATACAGCAACATTGTTGTATTTCTGTTATAAGACTGACAAGAATATCGTATACAAGAAAAAGAAAAACGCCTATGGAGGCGAAAAAGTACTTAAAAAGGACGATCAATTCAACCCACCAAAAACAGAACAAGCACGTTTTGAAAAATTATCTAAAAGAATTGACGTATGGTACGAAGGTGTACTTGTATTAGGAACAAACAAGATATTGAAGTGGGAGGTGATGAAAAACATGGTGAGACCAAAGAGCTCGATAGAGAAGGTGTACGCCCCGTTTATTGTCAGTGCACCAAAAATGTACAGGGGTCAGATTGATTCTCTTGTCAAAAGAATGATTCCATTCGCTGATCAGATACAGCTATTGCATTTAAAACTGCAACAAGTTGCATCTAAGATGATACCAGATGGGGTTTTTATTGACATCGATGGTCTATCATCTGTGAATTTAGGTAATGGAAATACCTATTCTCCCCAAGAGGCTCTGAACCTTTATTTTCAAACAGGATCAGTAATTGGAAGAAGCTACACAGAAGAAGGGGAGTTTAATAATGGAAAAGTCCCTATTCAAGAGCTAACTTCTTCGGGAGCAAACTCAAAAATATCTTCTTTAATAAACATGTACAATTACAACCTAAACCTATTAAGGGGCGTAACTGGACTTAACGAAGCAAGAGATGGCTCAACGCCTGATCCAAACGCACTAGTTGGCGTTCAAAAATTAGCAGCCTTAAATTCAAACACTGCGACAAGACATATATTAAAGTCAGGTATTTTTACAACACAACGAATTGCTGAGTGCGTGGGATACAGAATTTCAGATATACTTGAATATTCTACCATGAAAGAAGATTTCGTAAAAAGTATTGGAAGACACAGCGTCGATATACTAAATGAAATAAAGGAGCTTCATTTACATGATTTTGGAATATACATAGAGCTTCATCCTGATGAGGAAGAAAGACAAATGTTAGAGCAAAACATACAAACCTCCTTGTCTGCTGGTAAAATAGACATTGATGATGCTATTGATATAAGAAGCGTAAAGAACGTAAAAATAGCATCTCAGTTATTGAAGGTTAGAAAAAGACGAAAAGAAAAGCTTGACAACAAACGTCAGCAAGAAAACATTGCGCTTCAAGCAGAAGCCAATCAGCAAGCTTCACTCACAGCTGAACAAGGAAAACAACAGACCGCTTTAGCTAAAATGGAAGCAGAAGCTAAAATAAAGCAGCTAGAGTCTGAGTTAGAAATGAAGAGAATGCAGCAAGAGTTTCTTCTTAAGTCAGAGCTTATTAAAATGCAAAAGGGCATAGAAAGTCAAATAAAGTCTTCCGAGCTACAAATGCAGCAGGAAAAAGACAGATACAAAGAAGACAGGAAAGACAAGAGAACAGCTAAGCAAGCATCTCAACAGTCAAAGCTAATACAGCAAAGAAAACAAGACTTAGATCCTATAGACTTTGATGGTCAAGATTCATTAGGCTCAGGTATGAGTGGGATCGTGGGTGTTGATTAATTTTATAATTTTGCAATACAATTTAATTTAATAATATGGAATGGAAAGTAAGGGCGTTGGATGACGATGGGAATCCTATTGAGCCAAAACAAAAAGAGCAACCAGAGGTTCAAGAAGAGCCAAAAGAAGTTGACAATCAAGAAGTAAAAGAAGAAATAACAGATAACAACAAAGAAGATGATGTATCACAGCAAGAAGAAGTCGTCAGCGAGCAAGTCGAAGAGCAAGCCCAAGACGTACAAGAAGAAAAGCAAGAAGTAGAGCAAAAAGTAGAAAAGCCCTACGAGCTTGATGATAACAGCATTTTAAGTTATCTAAAAGATAGACACAACCTTGAGGTTGAGTCAATAGAAGTTCTTAAAAATACTGAAAAAAAACAAGAGCAATCTTTGCCTGAAGAAATTGCAGAGTTTATGAAGTTTCAAAAGGAAACTGGACGTTCCTTTGAAGACTACGCAAAACTGCAACAGGATTGGTCAAAAGTAGATGAGACAACACGCTTGCGAGAATACTACAAGCAAACAAAACCTCATTTAGATATAGACGAGATTGATTATCTAATAACAGAAGAATACAGCTATGATGCTGATATTGATGATGAAAAAGATATCAAAAAGAAAAAGATTGCTTATAAAGAGGAATTATATAAGGCTACAAGTCACTTTGAAGGACTGAAGGAAAAGTATAAGGCACCGCTTGAGTCAAGAGATGCTAATCTTCCAGATGAATACAAAGAAGCTTTTAGTTTTTATAATGAATACAGAGAACAGTCGGAAAAGGGTCAAAAGGCTCAAGAGGAACGCTCACGTATTTTTGCAGAAAAGACAAACGATCTTTTTTCTAATGATTTCAAAGGTTTTGAATTCACAGCTGGGGAAAAGAAACAAGTCTACAAGCCGAATGATGTAGTGAAGGTTAAAGAGGTTCAATCAGATATAAACAACTTTTTTAATCAGCACCTAGATGAAAACGGTTCTGTTAAAGATATAAACAAGTATCACAAGGCTTTGTATGCTGCGCAAAATGCGGATGCAATATTTAAGTTCGCATACGAACAAGGTAAGGCTGATGCAACTAACGGGATTGTCAAGGAAACAAAAAATATTGACATGGATGTTAGGCAAAATATGCAGACAGAAAGTAGTGGTATTAAATTTAGAGCCCTCGAAAATGATGACACGTTCTCTTTTAAAATTAAAAAAAGATAATTAATCATTAAAAACTATTTACCATGAGTGTAACTATGAGTGGTGTTGGTGGAGCATTAACCCCAGCGCCAAGTAAATCGACATTGTCGAGCAATTATTTAGGGTCATCTATTGAGTTTACTTCTCAATATTTACCTGATGTTTATGAAGCTGAATTTGAAAAGTATGGAAATCGTTCTGTATCTTCTTTTTTAAGAATGGTAGGAGCTGAGATGCCTTTCCAATCTGACGTAATCCAATGGTCAGAGCAAGGAAGACTACACTTAGCCGTGTCTGGAGCGACTCGTTCTGCTGATGTTATTACATCAAACGGACACCCTTTCCGTGTAAACCAAACAGTTATTGTTTCTGATGGAACTGACCAAGAGAAAGCAATCATTACTGCTACTACAACTAATACGTTTACTGTAGCATCTTATGAAAATGCTAACCTTGCAAGTGCCATCGCAACTACTGGGTTAAAAGTATTTGCGTTTGGTTCTGAATTCAAAAAAGGAACTAACGGAATGAGTGGTTCTCTAGAGGCACCAAAAGACATCCAAACTAACAACCCAATTATCATTAAAGATAAGTACGAGGTTAATGGTTCTGACTTAGCTCAGATCGGATGGATTGAAGTGACTACTGAGAATGGTGCTACTGGATACCTTTGGTATTTAAAATCAGAGCATGAAACTCGTTTACGTTTCGAAGACTATATGGAGCTTTCTTTAATTGAAGGTCGTCCTGCTGCTGGTTCATCTGGCGCAGAGTCTGCTGGATACAAAGGAACAAAAGGTTTATTCTATGAACTAGACAACAGAGGTAACATCTCAACAGGATCTATCGCTGCTCGTACAGACATTGAAGAAATCATCAAAGTTCTAGATAAAGAAGGAGCTATTCAAGAAAACGTTCTTTTCGTTAACAGAACTAAATCATTTGAAATTGATACAGTACTAGCTGCACAAAACAACAGCGGTGCTTCTACAAGTTCTTATGGTTTATTTGATAACGACGAGAGCATGGCTATTAGCTTAGGTTTTCAAGGATTTAACTTAGGATATGACTTCTACAAAACTGACTGGAAATACTTAAACGATCCAACTACAGGAGCATTAACTTCTGCTGTTGATGGTGTATTAGTGCCCGCTGGTACTACTACTATCTACGATCAAGTTTTAGGTAAAAACGCAGTTAGACCTTTCTTACATGTAAAATATAGAAAGTCAGAAGCTGAAGATCGTAAGTACAAGTCTTGGGTAACTGGTTCTGCTGGTACAGCTGGAATGAGTAGTGACCTAGATGCAATGCAAGTTCATTTCTTAAGTGAAAGAGCGCTTTGCGTACACGGTGCAAACAACTTCGTTATCATGAAGTAATATTAATTGGGGGATAGGACTCCTGTCCCCCTTTTTTTTTAATCTAATTAAATCTTAATAAAATGACTAAAGATGCTATGGTGTCCCAGCCAAAATGGGAAATAAAAGATAGAGTATATGTTTTAACAGAAGGCAAAACGCCAGTAAACTATATTCTTAGATCAAGACATCACTTAAACAAGCCTTTACAATATTTTGACGGAAATATATCTAGATCGCTTAGATATGCTTCTAATCAAACTTCTGTTTTTGAAGACGAGCAACATGGAGACGTAACTCTTCCTGCTATTATTTTTAGAGATGGAAAGCTTGTTGTGCCAAAAGAACAGGTGATATTGCAAAAATTCTTATCTCTATACCACCCAGACAAAGATGGTGAGTATATAGAGTTTGATCCAAGTAGAGAAGCAGAAAAAGACATTGACACTTTAAAAGAAACTTTAGAGGCACAAAACCTTGTCCTAGAAATGGACATAGAGGACTTAGAGGCAATAGCTAGAATCTGTCTTCGTGATCAAGGAAATGTTTCTGAAATGACTTCGAAGGAAATCAAGAGAGATATGCTTTTGTATGCGTCTAGAAATCCAAGAGAGGTTGTAGAATTGTCAGAAGATGAAAATGTAAAGCTTAGAAATGTTGCGGTTCGTGCAGTTGAAATGGGCATTATATTTATCAAAGACGACAATAGAACTGTATGCTGGAACAACAACACAAAGGACAAAATAATAACAGCTCCTTACGGTGAAAATGTTTATTCAGCTTTAGCTTCCTTCTTCAAAACGGACGATGGACTTGATGTTTTACAAGGGATTACAAATAAGCTGTAGTTCTTCCCACCTACCACTACAGCTCAAGGAGGGGTCGTCTTAACGGCTCCTCTTTTTTTTGTATTTTTGTATCATGATAAATCACGTAAGGAATACTGTTTTAAGTGTTTTAAATAAGGAGAATAGAGGAACGTTAACTGTTTCTCAATTTAACTCATATGCTAAGTATGCTCAACAGCTATTGTTTGATCAGTACTTTTCAGAGTACTCTCGCCTATCCACAATGAAAAATGCTAGGAGACTATCAAAAGATCAAGGAGATAAGCTATCGATACTTCGGTCTAATATAGATAAGTTTATGAAGACTAGCTCAGTATCAATTTCAAGCACATACCTAATCAAGCCATCTGACTTATACACTCCTATAACCTTAGTGTATAGCGGAAAATTAATGGAGTATGTTCCAAAATATAAAGAAACATACTTGGAGTCATCAAACATTTCTGGACCTTCAGAACTTTATCCTGGATACTGTGATGAAAACGATAAGTGGTATGTAAAACCAAGTACATTAACTGGAGAGGTTAATGTAAATTACATAAGAAATGTGGTTGACCCAAAGTGGACTTATACTGTTGTTGGAGAAAACCCTATATTTAATCCTAGCGCAGGAGATTATCAAGACTTTGAATTAAACCCAGACGACGAAGCAAGTTTAATTGTAGAAATATTAAAATTATCAGGTGTTACTATCAGAGAGGCAGAGGTTGCGCAAGCGGCTGCTCAAATCGATGCCGTAGAAACACAGAAAGAAAACGTATAATAAATGGCACTTACAGACAAGCAATATTACGAAAACAGCACCAATTGGGGTGATAATCAGTTTGTGCTTTTAAAGAATGTTATAAATAACTTTATGGCATTCTATGTAGGTGATGGTAAAATAATTGATCATATCGAAAGATTTGATGTTGTGTATCACGCAAAAAGAGGATTGCAAGAGCTGCATTACGACGCATTAAAAGACGTTAGAGCTCTTGAATTAGAATTACCCGATGATTTGCAATTAGAACTGCCAAAAGACTTTGTGAAGCTTGTAAGACTGTCTTGGGTTGATGAGCTAGGAAGGCTTCATCCTATGATGATGGACGTGGATACAACAATAGCAAAAGCTTATTTACAAGATGATGATTATGATATAATATTTGATAGCAATGATGCTGCGGCTGAAGGTACTTCTGTCATAGACATGAAGCAAGCTAGTAATGCTACCGTTGATAACGATACATTCTCAAATCTAGACTATGAGTTTTTTGGGGGAAGATTTGGAATGTTTACAGACAGAACAAACGTAAATGGAATGTACAGTATAGACAAGAATGCTGGCTATTTGAGGTTTAGTTCTGAGGTAAAAAACAAGGCAATAGTAATCGAATATATTACTGATGGTTTGTCTTATCTAACAGAAGCAGAATTGCAAGTAAATAAACTTGCTGAAGACTTTTTATTAAAATACATTGCATACCAAGTAATTCAATATAAGTTTGGCGTCCAAGAGTACATAGTTAGACGAATGAAAAATGAACAGTTTGCGGCTATGAAAAACATGAAAATAAGAATGATGGATATACATCCATTTGACTTAGCTCAAGCCTTCAAGGGACGCAACAAGTGGATTAAATAATGAAGATACAAAACCTATTTACATCTGGAAAGATGAACAAAGACCTCGATGAGAGGCTTCTTCCTCAAGGAGAGTATAGAGATGCTCTTAATGTAAAGGTTGCTAATTCTGTTGGCTCTGATGTAGGGGCGATAGAGAATTCGCTTTCAAACGAAGTTCTCACCTCTTTAGACTTTGGAACAAACCCCGTTTGTATTGGCGCAGTTGCTGACGATAAGAACAGAAAGATATATTGGTTTGTCAAGTCAGATACTGGATCATACATAGCAGAATACTACGAGTTTTCTAATACCTCTGCATTTGTTTTACAAGACACAAGAGCTGCTGGAAGTAATGTTCTTAATTTTAAGAAGAATAAAATAATTACTGGCGTTAACGTCTTAATTAATGACAACGAAAATAAAGTTTTTATTTATTGGACAGATAATGAAAACCCACCAAGATATTTAGAGGTTGCTGAAGCAAAGGCTTACGGAGCAAACAGCTTCTCAGAAGAAGATATTGCTGTAATTAAAGCACCCCCAAGAGCAGAGCCTTCAATTGTACTCCAAATAGACGGAACTTTAGATGACAACTATATAGAAGACAAGTTTTTTACGTTTGCCTACAGATATAAATACAAGCACAATAAGTTTAGTGCGCTGTCTCCTTTTTCTGAAGTAGCTTTTTTTCCTAATGACGACACCTTCAAAGCGGAGCCTTATGGCGCTTACGCAATGACAAATAGATTTAATAGCGTTCAAGTAACTTATAACTCTGGACCAAGTCAAGCATTAGAAATAGAAGTCTACGCAAAAGAAGAAAACACGGCTAACAATTTTCTAATAGGAAAATTCAATAAAGCAAATGACACTCTTTCTGATAACACAAACTATCAATTATCATTCAACAATAATAAAATATACACTTTACTTAGCGATACTCAGTATAATAGAGTATATGATAATGTTCCATTAAAAGCAGCGGCTCAAGATTTTTTAGGAAATAGGATTGTTTACGCAAACTACGAAGAAAATTATGATATTGTAGATCCTTTAGATATAACACTTAACATACAGTCTTCGGATTTAACGTCAGAGTGTAGTTCTAATTTATTGTATACCGTAACTAATACAACATCTTCAAACATAACATTTAGCTATTTGCTTTGTAGTGAAAGTAATTCTAGGCAAGCAATAGCAAAGCCAGGAGAAAACAGAATTTGCGCTGCATCAGTGCAAAGTCAAACAGGTTTAACAATAAGCTCAGGCAACACATGTGGTGGAGATTTTTCTCCTAAAAAAACTCTTAAAAGCAATAGAAATTATATAGTTGGGCTTGTTTATTTTGATTCTAACGGAAGAAAGTCTTCTGTTATTGCCGATGAAAACAAATTTGTTAATGTGCCTTTTGAATCAAGCGATCAGACAAATTCTTTAAAAGTCACAATAAACAACCCAGCTCCAATATGGGCTGATAGATACAAGATAGTCGTAAAAGAAGTTAAAAGAACTTATGTTGTTTTAAAAACAACATTAGAAAAGTATAGTGCAGGTGGTTCTACTTATGTTAGAATAAATCAAAACGAAACAAGTAAAGTCCCCGATGGCGCCAACATTATCGTAAAATCAACTTACGCTGCTGGTAGTTTAACTACAATTAACAACTCAGAAACCTATGAAGTCGAAAGCGTTGCATCGTATGCAGTGGGAGAGATTCCTTATATTAATTTATCATTAAGTCCACCTTCTCAACCAGGAGATTCAGTTGCAGGCGTGTATATGAAATTAAAAGGAAAAGGATTTCTTCAAGCTTTAACTTATTTTGCTTATGGTCAAACTGGATACACTGTTTTTGAGGTTATATCAGAAACAGAACAAGACTCAAGTTTTTACGAAGTTCCTGGAACTTACAATGTAGTCAATGGATTTCACAACGGCACACTTCAAAATCAAGATATAAGCATACCAGCTATAGTAGAGTCACAAGCGTTTAATGCATTTGCTTTTGGAGGTGGAGTAGAATCAAACAGAATAAAAGATAACATCACTCTAAATACATTTAATTTAGGCGTTAGGCTGAATGAAGTTATTGATCTTTATAAAAGCAACAAAAGAATAGCTTCATTAACATACAGTGATGTATATGAAGAAAGCACCAGCTATAACGGGCTGAATGTTTTTAATCTTGCTCAAATAAACTATAAAGACATAGATGAAAAGTACGGTGAAATTAAAAAAATTCACTCTAGAGACAACGACTTAATTGTTTTTCAAGAGAATAAAATACACCGAATATTATTCAATAAAAATGTTTTGTTTACAGCATCAGGTACAGGTGATGTGTCTCAATCTTTAAATATACTAGGACAAGAAGTGCCTTACATTGGCGAGTATGGAATAAGTAATTCGCCCGAATCATTTCAGTCTTGGGGAAGCAGAATGTATTTTTCAGATGAAAGAAGGTCTGCTATATTAAGATTAGCTCAAGACGGAATTACAGAGATATCAGACTACGGAATGAGAAGTTGGTTTAATGATAATTTAAACACAAACTTAAACGTAAGAGGAATAGGCGGTTATGATCCTATACACGACCAATATGTTGTTTCTGTTCAAGATAAACCAGTAGAATGGAGGGTTGATACATTTGAGTGTGAAAGCGGAACTACTACAACAACTAGCACTACTACAACGACAACCACCACAACTACGGCAGCGCCTACTACTACCACTACAACAGCTGCGCCAGGAACGACTACAACAACAACTCTAGCGACACCGTTTGCCAGAATAGATGGTGCAACCTCAGCAGCAGTTGGAGCGACAATAAGCTTAACTGGGGAGGATTTAAACTTTACAGGATCTACTTGGGCTTGGACAGGAAATGCAGCGGCAGGTCTTACATCAAAAGTTATAAATATTTCAGAGTCAACAAGCGGAAGTAAAACTTATGGGGTTACAATAGACGGCACTTACACGGACTCACACACCGTAAATTGGAGTTTAACAACAACTACAAGTACAACTAGCACGACCACTAGCACGACTACTAGTACAACCACCACAACAACAACCACCACAACAGCTGCGCCTAGTAATTGTCACGGAGTTTCATTGGGATATTCATCTTCCACAATATGCCAACAAGACACAAGTGGGGTTTATTATCTAGATGATCCTGATTTATGTTTAGCAACCTCAATATCAACAGATACGTTCTGTACGACAAATGCTCCAAGCGGATACTACACATACTCTAGCGGCACTAAATCAAGATACTGGAGCGGATCTAGCTTCTCTCAAGGTCCTTGTCAGACATGCAACCCTTAAATAATTTAAAATGAAATTAAATGAAATACATATGTGCTCAACCAGCCACTCAATATTATGGATGGCAGCTTGATGTGATGCTTCACAGTTTTTTAACTGTAGGAGTTAAACTAGAAGATGTTAATGTGGTATGCAATATAGAGGGTGAGATAGACCCTTACTTCGATAGGCTCATGAAAAAATATCCTGGCGTTTCTTTTTCTTTCTATGAAGATACTAGAGATTACAGGGGCTATATACCCTCAATAAAACAACACTTGCTTCATAAGCACTACCAAGCGTTTCCAGAGTTTGAAAATGAAACTATTTTCTTGACTGACTCGGACATATGTCTTACAAAACCAATTGATTTTAGCGGATTGCTTGATGATAATATTTGGTATTTAAGCGATACTATAAGCTACATAGGGTATGATTATTTAAAATCTAAAGGAGATGATATATTAAATCCAATGCTAAATATAGCAGGTATATCAAAAGATTTAGTTAAATCAATGCAAGGAGCCTCAGGTGGAGCTCAATATTTATTTAAAAACGTAAAGACATCTTATTGGGAAGAGGTTGTAGATTTATCACACGATTTATTTATAAAGATGCAAGTGATCAGTGATGAAAAAAAACAACGTGATCCAGATTACTTTCCCCTTCAAATATGGACCTGCGAAATGTGGGCTTTACTTTGGGTGGCTTGGAAAAAAGGTCAAATGACTGCTGTATCAGAAAATTTAAATTTTAGTTGGGCTACAGACCCCGTTGGTTTTTGGAATAAAAACAGCATATTTCATAACGCTGGTGTAACCGATCAAATGCAAGACATGTTTTTCAAAGGTCTTTATATCAAGGAACTCCCTGCAATGGATTTAAATGTATCAAAAGAAAAATGCTCCTACATGTACTACAAGGTGCTTCAGCAAGCTTTGCTTTAAATTAAGTATCTTTGTAAAAAGATTTTATAATGCCGTACTACACTGGAACAAAGACTGTTTTGACCTTGAGAAAGTATATTGATGGACAGCCTACGGATGACACAAAAGCTAACTCATCAAGCGATCCAGATTATATTCCACCTTTTGAGGACACATCAGCATGTCCTATAGAGGCTTATACAACCACTACCACAACCAGTACAACCACCACTACAACTACGGCAGCGCCTACAAGCTCTTTGACAATATGGAGAAGCACAACTGGAGGAGGTAATAACCCACCAACTGGATGGGCAACATCATCATTAGCTTGTAGTAGCGCAGCAAATGCAACTACTGTTTATTTTAACCAAAATGTAACTGGTTGGGACGATGCTATAAACAACAATTTAGTGGTGTATCAAGATTCAGGAAATAATGCCCCTTATCAAGGAGGTAACACGTATTTTAGAACTGAGCAAACCCCGAACACAGGAAAATCATTTTTATTAAGTAACTCTGGGGTTATTAGCACTCCATTTGTATGCACAACTACAACTACAACTACAACAACAACAGCAGCTCCTAGTAATTGTTATGCTCATATGTTATATTATGATGCCTCTACTACTTGCCCATTTTCTAATCAATCGGAGTACTTCACAGATAATTCTACTTTTTGTTCAGCGACAAAAATATATACAAGCAGCGCAAATTGTGGATCAACTAATTACGCACCTAATGGGTATTATAAAGATGTGGGCAATAATGTTAGATATTGGAATGGACAATCATTTAACTCTTGTACAGTCTGTTCAGTTAACCCATAAATAAATACCGTATAAAAAACAAAAGATGCCAAGTAATACATTAACATACGATGAAAAAGTGAGAGGGTGGACTTCGTTCCATTCTTACATACCTGACTACATGATAAACTTAAATAACGAATTCTATACATTTAAGAACGGTCAGCTATATAAACACAACAAAAGTACTGGTAATCGTAACACTTTTTACGGTACAGCTTACAATACAGAGGTAGAAGTGATGTCAAATGCAGCTCCTTCTGATGTTAAGATATTTAAAACAATAGAGATTGAAGGCAATAGTTCTGGGTGGGATGTTACAATAGCTACTAATTTAGATCAAGGTCATATTAATAACACGTCTTTTGCAAAAACAGAGGATCATATTGCTGGCTCATCAGTCGTACCAAACACCTATGATGAAGGGATATATTCAGCGCACATTAGAAGAAATGCTTCCGATATAGTGAACACAGAATTACTATCGGTACAAGGAATAGGAAATATAACAAGTTTATCGGGATTAGCATATACCTTTACAACGGTTCCAGGAGCAGTAGCAATAGGAGATGTGATATATAGAGCAGTGGGTGGTGCTTACAACAGAATAGGCGCAATAACAAACAACGATGGAACTGTAGTTACAGTAGGAACAGCGGATATAACGCCAAGCGCAGGTGATTTCATATTCGCAGCAAAAAGCCCAATTGCTGAGTCATATGGGCTCAAAGGATATTACGCCAGCATAAGGCTTGTGAGTAGCAGCACAAATGCTGTTGAGCTTTATGCTGTAAATAGTGAGGTAAGTAAAAGCTTCTCTTAATATTCGTATATTTGCATAAATGATTTTAGTAAAAAAAATAAAAAGATTTATATTAACAGTAAAAGAAAGATTTTTACCAAAAAAATCATTTAATAAAAAGATATCAGATGTATTAAAAACCGCATATTCTAAAGAGAGCAGCGATAATTTAATACACAATAAAGGAAAAATAATAAGAGAAGGTAAAGATTTATTTAAAATAGAGCATGATTTTACAGATGGTCTTTATTTAAGAAGATTGATATTAAAGAAAAACACCACAATTGTAAGTGGCATACACAGAAGAGATCATGTTTGGTTTTTATTAATAGGAAACATAACAGTGTCTTCAGAGAATGGAATTAAAAACTATCAAGCACCGTATATAGGATTTTCTAAAGCTGGAACACAAAGAGCTATTTATGCAAATGATTACTCTGTGTTTCAAAATGTATTTCAAAATCCACTAGGATTTAGTGATTTAGATGAATTAGAAGATTTTAATTACATAATGGATATAAAAAAATAAACCTATGGCAGGAGTTATATTAGCAGCGTCTTTAGCTGGAGCGGCAGCGATAACAAAAGGAATAATGGGTATTACCCAAACGGCAAAAGCAAACAAGGCTTTAGACAAATTCAAAAGACAAGAATTAAGAAATGTAACAGAAGGAATGAGAGTTTCTACTTTGGGCGCTCAGTTAAATACACGTGAGGCTCAAAGACGATTTGCTACATCTGTAGACGCTCTTCGTTCTGGAGGTGTTCGTGGAGTTGTCGGTGGACTAGGAGCTCAAGAACAACTTATGCAAAATCAACAAGCAGCTATTTCTGCCGAACTTGATAGACAGCAAGTAACGATTGACAGAATGAGGGCTCAAGATGAAGCGAATATTAGGGGTATGCAAGAACAAAGAGATTCTTTTGATCAACAAGTTCTTTTAGGTCAAAAAGCTGCTGGCAGACAAGCTACAATGTCAGCTGTAGGTGATCTTGCGTCTGCTGGTGCCTTTTTTGCTATGAATTATGACTTTGGAGAAGGCAGCGCAGCTTCTAAGTTACCCCCTCCCCCTATGGGCTCAACAAATTTTTTCGGAGGAGGAACAGGCGCTAGATTTTATGGTCCCGCTATAAATACACCGCCTCCACCGCAAGACTTTAGTCGTTTTACGAGAGCAGGTAATCAGATGAATCAACCAGAATATTTCGATCTTTCAAATCGACAAAACCCATAAGGATATGGCATACGAAGGAGGTTTTCAAATAGGAAAAGAAATAGGGGCAATCAACATCCCTAGCATGGATAAAGAGTTAATGTTTTATACTCAGCTTAATGCGTCAAAATTAGCAGCTGAAAAAAAAGCAGAGGCTGATAAGCAAAAGAACATCGATAAAGTTGTTGAGAGTCAAAGAAAAGAAAATGCTGAATGGATTTATGAAGATAAAATAGATGATGTCGGAATGGAGCAAGCTGATCAAGCTGCCGCTAAATTCCAGCAACAAGTTAAAAATGGATATGAAAGAGATACGTATCTATATTCTGTTGGAGCTTTAAGTCAAACAGATTACACTAGAAACAACACAAAAAGGAAAGCGTCTGTAAAGGAGGTACAATCTTTGTACACACAAGCAAACACCTTTATTAAAGAAAAAAACGATCTTGTTGCTAGTGGAAAAGACAGCTATATTAATGATCTTAAGGCTGAGGTTATGGGAGACCTTATGAAGCACGTTTCCTATAAAAATAATACTGATGGCAGAACTGAATTGTCAACTATTAACACAAGAGGACAGCGCATAAACATGTTTTCTTCAACATTAAAAGATTTAAGCACAGCTGAAAATGGGTTAGAACCAGACACTATTGTAAATAAGTTGGTTACAGAATCTGGATTCATAAAGTACGATTCTGTTTCTGGAAAATATAGATATACGGATTATGCTACTGGCAAAATGTCTGGTTCTAATAAAGAAAGAACAGGTAGACTTCTAGATGCCGCATTTGAAGGATATACAGATACTCAGTATATAGATTTAGCTAATAGATTAGGTCTAGTTAGCGATGATAAAGAAGAAGCTGAAAAAGAAGGATTGATTCATGTAGATGCTACTAATTTTCTTAGAAAATCACCTGAAGAAATCCAAGAGATAAAAAAAAGAGCTAGAGATGGAGTTTCACAATATTTCACTGATAGGCTTGAGTTGAAGCAAGATAGAGGAATAGCTCCACCAAAACCCAGTCTAGATGTAAAAACACCTAAATATGATAGGTCTTATTATAATAAAGAGAGTGCTGGAGGGGTGGGAATAGATACTGATTTTAACGAATATACATTTAAAGATCCAAAACCAGTAAAGGGTTTGAGTTTGTCTGGATTTAAAATACCTGTTCCTAGATCTAATAATCAAGTTTTACAAGAGCCATCTGTCGTTGCTTATAGAGATTTAGGTAATGGTAAACATTTTGTTAAAATAAGCAGCAAGGTTCAAAAACTTCAAGAGGTCAACGTAAAAGGAAAAACAACTAAAACAGACAAAACGGTTGAAGAAGAAAAATTCACTTATGTTCCCTTAGCGACAAGAACAGAGGTGAATCAAATTAGAAGCCTTTATGGTATACCTATTTTGACCGACAAAGAACAAGTAAATCAAACTGGAATATTAGATTAATATGAGTGAATTAGAAAGCCTTTACAGAGTTCTTGTTGATCAAGGTTTGTACACAAAATCTTTTGATGAATTCAAACAGCAGTATTCTGATGAGGAGTACAAGAAAAAAGTTTATGATGTAGTAAAAGAAAAAGAACTATACACAAAAGAATTTTCTGATTTTACAGACAAATATTCTGAAAAAAAAAACGATGGCTTTACTTTGGGGGAGACAGATATGGATTTGCCACAAAAAGAGGTTTCATCGGATACACCAAAACCCGAAAAACAAGAGATTGATACTGAAGAAGGTTTTCAGGCTAAAGACTATTTAGGGGAGTTTTTAGGGGGTGCTATTGATGCTGGGGTTAGACAAGGAAAGACCGCAGAAGAAACAATGGAGCTTATTTATAAGGGAGATAAAATCTCTGACGAAGAAATACAATCATACATAGGCGCAGTAAAAAAGATGGAACAAGACGGACCATCTGAAGACATGATTGAATTCCAGAGAATTGCTGAAGAAAACGGAGGGGGCTTTGGAGGATTCATAGCCGCACTAGGAACTGAAGGAGTAGGAGTGAACGCAGCTACAGAAGTTGCTTTAACTAGTTTCTCTGGTATGATAAGCGCAGCTATTGATGCTAAAGAAGAAACAGCATTAGGGGTTGGGGCAGGTGCAGCTCTTGGGGCTGCTGCTGGAGCTACTGCATTGCCTTTTGCACCCGTCACTGCCCCAGCAGGGGCTATATCAGGAAGTTTAGCTGGTTTATTTGGAGCATCTGGAGGTCTTTTAGAAACTTCTATGTCTTACACCGAGTTCTTAAAAGAAGAGTTAGGGGACAAGGATTTTAATATTGAAAATATAAGAGAAGTTTTACAAAATGAAGAGGTAAAAGATAGGATAAGAAATAAAGCGTTAACAAGAGGGGGGATTATTGGCTTAGTTGATGCCATGAGCGCAGGTATTGCTGGTAAAGCTGCTCAAGCAGCAGGTAAAACAATAGGAAAAGCAAGTACAAAGCTTGGTAAAGCTGCAAAAGCAACAGCTCAGGTTACTTCCTCTGGAATTGTTGAAGGCGTAGGTGGCGGAACAGGGGAAGCGTTAGCTAGGTTAGCTGTTGGTCAAGAAATGGATGCAACAGAAATAGGATTTGAGGCGATAGGTGGAGCTCCTAAGGGGGTGATCACGGGTCCTATAGGTATCCTTAGAGCAACAAAAGACTCTAAACCCTCTTTCAAGATTAATGGGGAGACTGTGCCAAAAGGAACTGCTGAAAGAGTAATAAACACATCTACTCCAGAAGAATTAACAAAAATAAATATAGAAATTAACGATGATAATTTCTTAAACACTAAGCTGAATGATAAAAAAGAAAGACACAATGTTTCAGAACAACTTCCTGACGGCATTCCAGACGCAAATAGAGAGGAAGTAATAGATCTTGAGATAGAAAGAAAAAAACTAGAAAACAAAAAATCAGTATCTGCGAAACAAAGAATAAAAGAATTAGATGCTGAAATAGCCGAAAAATCTAAAAAAACTACGGAAGAAACCGTAGAAGATACTGCGGGCACAACTACAGAGGAAACAAAAGACTCAAGTCTTGTTTACGATATTAGCAGAGAGACAGAAGTAAGAACAGACGAGTCAGGTAAATTTTTAGGAGCCTTTGAAAAAAAATCAGGCAAAGAGCGCCCACGTAGAACTACCAAAAAATCTCAAGATGAATTAATAGAACAAAAGGATTATACTACTGGAAAATCTGCTTTTGACGGAGCTCCTACAGAAATATCTGAAGCAGAGCAATCTGAGTTGGTTGCAGAAAAAAGTGAAAACCCTCAAGAAATAGCTCAAGAGTATGAAAAAAACAAAGAAGAAGGGCAAATGTTTGACCCTGTTGTAGAGGCTTTTGTGGGAAATTACAAGGTTTCAGGAAAAAGCTTTGATGAGATATCTAAATCTAAGGACGAAAGAAAATCGGTTTTAGGATACTTAAAAGGAAGAAAAGGTGTAAAAGGAAGGTCTTTAGATGTAATAGCACAAGAAGTCTCTGACGCTACAGGAATAGAGGTTACAGAGCAAGATTTATACGAGATAATGATAGATGATAGGTATAAGTCAAACACTTTACCAAAGCAATCGGAAAAAACCAAAAACCTAAGAAATAGATTTATAGAGGTAACGGGCTTACTAGGAACAGATGATCAGATAAATAAAGTTGCTAACCAAGACCCTTCTAAACTAAAAGCTCCATTAGAGCCTCAAGAACTTACTCAAGAAAGAACTGAAGATCAACAAGACCTTGAGGTAGAACAAAAAGTAGAGGAACAAACTGCAATTGCAGAGGAAAAGAAGACTGACTCTGATGACACTGTAAATGAAATTGGCGTTGCTTTATTTGTAAACAATATATTAAAAGCCTTTAAAGACGTTCAGAGCTTTGTCAAGAAAAAACGCTTGAAGCACTTTAGTGCAAAAGGACTGATTCCTGATATTATTTACAGACAGAGGGAAAAAAGAAACTCGCTTGTTCGGCAGTATGTGACTAAAATAAATAGAACCTTTAAAGACGTCAGGAGGATTTTAAAAACAGTTCCTAAAGACAAAAGAGATTCAGTTATGCAAGACTTTGATCTTGTTTTGAAGGGTAAAAAGAAGTCTGTAGACAGCTCTCTTCCTTTGGAAATGGCTGCTGTTGTAGCAAGAATGAGGTCAGAAATAGATGGTCTTTCGAATATGCTAATGGAAAGCGGCTATTACGACTCATCAAATGAAATTTCCAAATCAAGAGAAGAAGGTCTTAATTCAATATTGAAAAACATAGGAAGCTACGTAAATAGAAGCTATAGAATATTTAGCGACCCTAACTGGTCAAGATTAGTCTCGGACGAGGTTAAAGAAAATGCAAGAAAGTTTTTTAGAAGAGAAGCAATTAAAAATAATAAGAGTATTTCTGAGCAAGAAATAGAGCAGAAGATAAACGAAATATTAGATAAAGCTGAGGAAAATAAATTTATTGTAGCAGGAAAAGATGGGAAGATAAGCAAAGATATACTTAGAAGAAGGAAAGACATTCCGCCAGAGATTAGGGCTTTAATGGGTGAGGTAGAAAATCCATTAGAAAATTATCAAAACACAATTTTAAAACAAGCTCAATTACTTTTTAATTATCAATACCAGAGGAAAATAGCAGAAGCTGGAGAAAATACTTTCTTTACAAAAAATAGGACTGACAAGAACACTAAGCAAATAGCTAAAGAAGGAAATGAGTCTTATCCAGAATTGGCTGGTCTTTGGACCACTCCAGAGATAGCTGAGACCTTTAAGAAACCTAATTCTATGCCAGACTGGATGGATACATTTGTTAAGGTTAATGGAACAATTAAGTGGTTAAAAACAGTAGGTAGTGTAGCTACACACGTAAAAAACATAATAGGAAATCATGGATTTGTTATGATGAACGGTCATTTAAATCCAAAAGAATTTTTTAAAGCGGGTCAAAATGTGTGGGCAGAATTTACTGGAATGACAAATGATCAGCAAAAAAAATACTTTGATAATTTAGTAGCATTGGGTATTGTCAAGCAAAGTGCTACTCTAGGGGATATTAGGACGGCTTTTACTGATAAATCTTTTGAGGAAGCATATGAAAAATCTTTAACAGATCAAGCTAGGAGTGTAGCAAAAAACAAAGAGGGATTGGCAAATAATTTAAAATATATTCAATCTTTATTTAAAGCATCAAAAACAGGTAAGGCTAGTAAAAGATTAGTTGATTTTTTAAATGATGCTTATCAAACGGAAGATGATTTTTTTAAAGTAGTTGCGTATGAAATAGAAAAATCAAGATATGCTGATGCGTTGTTTGAAAAAGATAAGTCTCAGCTAACTGAAGATCAGTCTAAAAAAGTAGACAAGGTAGTTGCAGAAATTGTAAAAAATACCTACCCTACTTATGATAGAGTGCCTCCGCTAATAAAAAAACTAGGTAGATTCCCTCTTTTAGGTGCGTTTGTATCTTTTAAGGCGGAATCTATAAGAACAGCGGTTAATACGTACCTATTAGCTATAAGAGAGGGAAAAAGCAAAAATCCTAAGATAGCAACACTAGGAGCTAAAAGACTCATGGCTGCTGGACTTTATACTAGCGTAAAATTAGCTATAGCATCACAATTCGCTATGGCTGTAAGATCTTTTATTACTGGTGGAGATGGAGACGAAAGTCAAGAGTATAATGATTTAAAAAGATTTTTACCTGAGTGGTCTAAAAACTCTATAATTTCAATGTCATCAAAAGAACCTGGTAAATACACATACACAGATTTTACCGCCAACGATCCACACGCCTTTATGTCTGAGCTTGTTGTTGCAGGTAGGGATGAAAAAGATATATTTCCTTCTGTAATAAAAAAATTCGAAGCTTTGTTAAAGCCGTTTGTTGGAAAGGATCTTATATATGGTTTTGGCACGGAAGCGTTTAAAATAGCTCAAAGTGAAAGATTATCTACAGAAGAAAAAACAGAAAAAATAATGACTGAGTTTTATAAGCTTATGGAGCCTGGAACGATATCATCTGTAAGAAGAATTGGAAATGCTGCAATAAAAGAGGGAGGAGATAGAGCTTTAAAAGAATTAAGAGGTTTTACTGGATTCAAACCTGTAGACGTTGATATAGAAGAACAATATGGCTATAAAACATATGGTTATAAAAAAGAAAAAGATCAGTACAAATCAACCTATAATAGAGTTAGGTATAACGAAGAAAGCACAGAAGAAGATCTATCGGTTGCATACGATCAAATAAATACCAGTTACAAACAAATGATTAAAAACCTGCAAGAAGATACAAGTGCTGCGCTTAGACTTGGTGCGGATGAATATAATCTTAAAAAACAATTAAAAAATTCTAACTTCAATAAAAGAGATATAATGTATATTTTTACAGATTGGGATGATTACGAGTACATTCCAACTCAAATGAGTAATTAAAAGTATTTACAATATATTTTTTAGAATTTCAACAGTTTCATCACAATCTTTTTGATTGCGAGGCATAAATAGGTTTGTTTGTATGCCCTCGTTCACTAAATGCATTTTAAAGAGCTTCCATCGTATAGGAAAAGCTTCGTTTGGATTTCCTTTAGTTTCTATTATAAATCTTGGTGGGTCTTGAGTATCTATAAAGTCTGGAGTATACTTAATCCCGAGTAGCTTCTTGTTGCCTCTGTCGTGTAGTATTTTCTTTGACTTAGTCTTCTCATAGGATGCCATAGGAAAGTCACAGCCGTTGATGATAGTGAACGTCTTACCTTCATATTTATTCTTGATCTTTGCTTTCTTCAGAGCCTTGTACATATAGAGCTCTAGCTTAGAAGCAAACTCAATGCCATCTTCTTTAACTTTTGTGGACCTTGTTATCTGTCTTCTTTTAGTACTCCTCCTCTTCCTCATCGTCCATTTTAATTATAGATACAATATC
>Ga0181390_1000209_pt1 | contig 25488 bp, 41 predicted proteins | sample 13SPOviralmetaG_FD_130085 | JGI IMG/M metagenome (GOLD analysis project Ga0181390, IMG submission 130085) | Marine viral communities from the oligotrophic San Pedro Time Series (SPOT) site, San Pedro Channel, CA, USA - 13 SPOT_SRF_2010-07-21 | ecosystem: Environmental > Aquatic > Marine > Strait...
ATCCTTCAAGATTATAAGTGTGCGATTGATGGTTTGCCGTTGTCGCTTGCGGATGCTGTATTCGGTCACGATACTCCATGGTCTGCAGGTGGACTTGATGGCGAGATGATTCGAAGTAAGCATAACATCGACATGGGCAGGTGCACATTAGATGAGTATCGTGCGATTCTTCAGATGCGAGGAGCGGCATAATGCCCAAGCACTTCACTGAAAAAAACTGGTCTTCGCTGTCTCAGTTGAACAGTTTCTTTAATAACCAAAAGGGGAGGGGACGAGAAAAAGTCCTCTCCTTTATTGGTCATACTCTCGAAACAAACAAGGCGATCTACAAACTTGGTCCGGATGGGTTGATTATTGAAAAGAAATAAATAGTAGCATAACCTTTAAGGAACCGCTATGCCAGCATTACAATCAAAAGACATGGGTACGAAAATCTCCAGTTCAGGTCCATATGCTGGCGAAACCCGCGACAAGATCTTCGAACTTAAAATCAAAGACGGTAAACAGTTCACCCTCGGTTCTGCTGAAAGTGGACCTAAAGTGACTGGCGTGTCATATGACAAAACGACACGCAAGTTTTCCTTTTATCGATCGACAAACAAGAATGTTATTGAAACAGTAAGTTACACTAGCGTGTTCAAAGACCCTGAGTTCGGTGGTGGTAAAGGATCAGGCGGTGGTGCTGATGACACCAAGTACACTGAATCTTTGCAGTGCTATTATTGCTCTTATGTTTTCAATGTGGCGAGAAAGAAAGTTACTAGTGTTTCTCCTGCCGAATTAGAGAAAGGGACGCGGTTCGTTGCTGCATCAGAAACGCTCAAGAACTGCCTTGATAAAGGTCCTGGGATGTGGTTGACAACAGACGTGTACATCAAAACAGCGAACCGATTGTACGATGAGTATGGTACAAAGATGACATCTCCTGTTTATTTTCATCGCGGTTCGAAGTTTATGAATAATATTTATGCCGCTAAGACCAAGTGTCATAAAATTGATAAGGCGACCGGATCACCGCAAGCACCAGGATCGTTCTCCCACGATAAGTGGAACCCAGGAGATATCTGGGCATCTACCTTCCCTATGACAGAGAAACCGCTTGGCGATTATACATCGAGTTGGGGCGAGTTGAACGAACGAGTATACGACCTCTCGAAGAGCGGTAAGTTACTTGGCATTTCATTGAAGAAAATTGAGGCAAACGCTATGCGCGCAAACTATCAGCAGTTCAATGCACCTACACTTGCTCCTCCTGCATCTTACACGTTTGGCAGTTGGTCATACGGTAAGACTGGAGGCTTCTTTAAATCACAGGACATCTATATTCGAATCGGTACGAAAGAAGTTCAGTTCCGGACGTTTGGAGGTACGACTTCTTGGCAGGGTGAGATCAAGGGGGTTGCTGCAGCAGGTGGACGAATTGGTGGTGGTAACGTGCACTTTTACTGCAAAGAAGTATTCGGCAAGGGAACTTTTGGCAACTACGAAACTGAAGCAGAATACCTTGAGTGGTTCAAGCGTAATGAAAGCAATGGCGTTTCGCAACAAAGAATGTATGACTTGTACAAAAAATACAACAGTCAATCCTCACCTTCCTTGCCGTTGCTGGATCAGGCAGAGTTTATGAAGAACCTTGCCGCGATACCAAAGTTAAAGGAATATAATTTCAAAAACAGTAAAATGATCTGTTTGGAATTTTTGGACGTGATCATGTCAGGTACAACAGCGCAACGTGATCAACTAGCAACTAAGATGTTTCGTTATGCTGAGTCGGCGACCGATCAGTCCAGTTACTTTATCAAACTATACTAATAAATAGAATAAGAAAATTAGGAGAATGTGAAATGGCACAATACAGCGTACACCGTCAAGATCATTATGGTCCAAGTAATAACGATCTGCACGAAGTCGTGATAATTGCGGATAAAGACGGTAACATTATAAACTCGTCTGGCGCGGCAAGTAATATCCCAATCGCAGCCGGCGATGTATCTGGTTACACACATATTAATAAGTTTGGTGCTACCGATGGAGACGTGACCGAAGGGACTGTTTGGGACGGTAATGACGGCAATGTCTCATACCCATACCCAGACGCTGGACTAGTTTCCGTTTCTTCTTTAACAGAGGTCGGCGAAGATGTAATCGTTGACGGTCTAGACGCAGAATACAATCTGCAGAGTGAGACGATTGCTATCGGCGCGACAGGTACTCTGACATTCTCCCGCGTGTTCCGTGTTAAAATGTCCACCATTACAAACCAAAGCGACATCACCATCAATCAAGGTGGAGATCTTGCTGCGAAAATTCTCGCTGGTCTAGGTCAGACTTTGATGGCAACATACACAGTACCTGCCGGTAAGACTGGTTACATATTAGGCATTCATTTGGGTTCAGATAAAGCATCGACTAACTCACGTATGACCTATCGTTTGTTTTGTCGTGAAATTTTAAATGGTGGCGTGTTTCGAATCAAAGCAAACCTAAACGCCGCAGGTGGACAAAGTCTAGATATCTCGTATCCAGTTCCGTTAATTGTCCCAGAAAAACATGACATTAAGATTGATGTTGTGGCAGGGCAACAGACGCAGGTATCGGCAACCTTCGATATTATTCTGGTAGACAACGATTAATGAACGATTTTCAAGAATACATTACTGAGCAACAAAATACGCACATGACTCATATCGAGGACAAAGTCCTCTATGGCGGCGTAGACGGGACACGTCAGGCGATTAATGCACTGCGCGAGTTGCGTAACTTGCTCGGTGGGAAACGCGGTAGTAGAGTTTCGGTTAAGTGGGACGGTGCTCCTGCTATCTTTGCTGGAATAGATCCTCGCGATGGCGAGTTCTTCGTGGCGAAGAAAAGCATCTTCAATAAAAACCCAAAGGTCTACAAGACTGATGCTGCGGTTGACGCTGACACCTCTGGTGATCTGGCAATTAAGTTAAAGGATGCACTCAAATATCTTCCTGCCCTTGGAATCAAAGGTGTGATACAGGGCGACTTCCTCTTTGGTCGAGGCGATGTACAAACGGAAGAGATCGACGGGGAAAACTACAGCACGTTTCACCCGAACACGCTTGTCTATGCGATTCCGTATAAGCAAGCAGTAGAAGTGAGAAGGGCAAAGATTGGAATCGTCTGGCATACTTCTTACACCGGAAACACATTTGAAACGATGCGCGCATCCTATGGCGTGGACGTTGCCTCTTTAAATAATTCGCGGCACGTCTGGTCTCAAGATGCAATGCTGAACGATATGCGCGGCGCAACCCTAACCAAGCGCGAAACCGAAAGTGTTAACGAAATGCTTTCGACCATCGGCAGACTCTTTAACAGTGTATCCGGCACAACTCTTCGCGAGTTGGAGGGGAATCAAACGCTCGCTCAACATATCGAGCAGTTCAATAACACGTATGTCCGCGAGGGGCAAACTGTTACAGATACCCGCGCACACACTGCCAAACTCATTCGCTGGATAAAAGCGAAGTATCAAAAAGAGATCAATGCAAGAAAAACAACGCGCGGAAAAACTACGCAGCAAAGAAAACTTGATGACTTACTTTCGTTCTTTTCTACCGAAAACCGTGCGAATCTGATTAAAATATTCGAGTTGCAAAAATTAATTGTGCTAGCGAAACTAAAGCTTATAAATAAACTTAATTCGATTGGTAATTTTAAAACGTTCGTCAAATCTACGAAAGGTTATAAGGTTGCTGGTCAAGAAGGATTTGTAGCGATAGACACACTTGGTGGTGACGCGGTGAAACTGGTTGATCGTATGGAGTTTTCATACAACAACTTTTCGCCCAAAATTTTGAAGGGATGGCAGACACCAAAGAGGAGATGATCAGTGGCGAAACCACTTGGATTTAAAGACTTCATCACAGTTGATTATAGACCAGGAGAAGATGATCAACTGAAGTATAAGGCGCAGAAAAGAAAGAAAGATTTAGACCGTGGTCTTAACGACGACTGCTGGTCTGGATACAAGCGCGTCGGGATGAAAAAGAAAGGTGGTAAGATGGTACCGAACTGCGTACCAGAAGACCAGCAACCAACTCAAGAGAAACTCAGTCTCGCCTCTCGCCGCGCACTCGCGCGAGCGATGAAAAGGAATAAAGCAAAAATAAAGATGGGTCGCCGACGTGCGATGCAGCGAGTTGCCACACCTGATGTGTTGATGAAGCGCGCCAAGAAACACGCTCGTAACATTATGTTCAAGAAAATCGCTAAGAAGCATCGCGGTGAAGTTACACCTGCGCGCAAAGCGGCGATTGAAGATCGTCTAAATAAGATGAAGGGGCGTATTGATAAAATGGCGCGAAAGATGATACCGCAGATTCGAAAGATAGAAAAAGAGAGAAGATCTGGCGGTTCAGACAAGTAGGGATTACATAATGACATCTATTCCATCTTTTAAACAGTATCTGGTTGAGGAAGAAAGAGAAGCGTTCTTCACGTTTGGTCGAATGAACCCTCCGACGATCGGTCACGGTAAACTGATGAATGTTCTGTCGGCAAAAGCAGGACGTAATCCACACAAAGTATACCTCTCACATACTCAAGACGGAAGGAAGAATCCGCTAGAGTATCGTCAAAAAGTTAAGCACGTTCGTAAAATGTTTCCGAAGCATTCCCGTAATGTCATACTGGACACCGGAGCGAAAACTGTCTTCGACGTGGCAACGAAATTATATGACCAAGGTTTCAATAAAGTCACCATGGTCGTAGGATCTGACCGCACAACTGAATTCAAAACACTTCTTGATAAGTACAATGGTGTCAAGGGTCGTCACGGTTTTTACAACTTCGAACGAATCAACATCGTATCAGCAGGGGCGAGAGATCCAGATGCGTCAGGTGTTGAAGGTATGTCTGCCTCTAAGCAACGTGATAACGCAAAGAATAATGATTTTACTGCATTCTCTCAAGGTGTCCCGTCAACTATGTCGAACAACGAAGCAAAGCGTTTGTTCAATGACATTCGTAACGGTCTGGGTCTGAAAGAATCGTCGCACTTTAAGAACCACGTTGAACTTGAGCGTGTATCTGAAACTCGCGAGCAATATGTCGAAGGTAATCTGTTCGAAGAAGGCGATCGCGTTCGTGTCAAATCAAATGAAAAGGTAGGATATGTCCACCGTCTCGGTGCTAACTATGTCATCGTTGCGCTCGACGAAGGTCGCGTATCCCGTCAATGGTTAGACGGTATCGAAAAGTTAGAGGAGAAAGGTTTCGCAGGGTCAGGTACTCTCCGTGATCTGATGCCAGATGTCGACTCATTCCTTGACCGATTTACTCACGGTAAGAAGTACAAGCATGCAGTTCGCTTGTTCCTTGACCTCAGAAAGAAGAATCCAAAAAACGCATACCAAAACCTTCGCCGTGCTGCGCAGATCGCAGACGTCGATCTTCGCTCGCTCGATAAAGTATTCCGCGATATGGTCAAGAAGGGCAAGATGCCTAAGCACCTGATCAACTACCCAACTCTACAGAAAGAAAACTATCTTCCTGACGAGGGAACTGACGCGGCAGTCAAGCATGCTAAGAAGATGACTCCAAAGGCAGAAGAAGCAGCGACGCGTCAAGATCCAGATATCAAAGACCGCAAGGGTACACAACCAGCATCGTATCACTCTGGACTATCCAAAGCGCAAAAGGTTGCACGCGATCGTCAGTTTAAGAAGCAAGCAAAGATGCGTGACAATGATCCGAAGGCATATAAACCTGCTCCTGGTGATAAGACTGCGAAGACCAAGCAGTCAAAGTACACTGCGGCATATAAGCGTATGTTTGGAGAGAGCGAATTAGCGGCAGTGAAGAAAACAATTAGTCGTGAGAAAGAGCAGGATGCTGTGCGTCACGACCGTATGATGGATCGCGCTAGATTACAACGCGCACAAAGAAAGGCGAGGGAAACACGTCCATGAAATTTAAAGAGTTTGTAGTCAACGAAGATGCGTTGTCAGATAAGGCAGCAAAGTCTGGTATCTCCAAGTCGACGTTGAAGAAGGTATATGATCGCGGCGTCGCGGCGTGGAAAACAGGGCATCGTCCAGGAACCACACCAGCACAGTGGGGTCACGCTCGTGTCAACGCTTTCATCGTTAAGAAAAAGAAAGGTGGACTAAATCACGATAAGGATCTAGCATGAAAACATTTTTTGAACTTAGAACTGAAAGCGTGGCGACAGATTATGTTAATAAGGATCGCGACGCTCACGAACCTTCTTACAGAAAAAAGAATTCTATGAGCGATTTGAAAAAGGCATCATCCAAGGCAGCGAAGAAAGGTGTTGGCGGCGATGTCGCAGTGGGTCGAGCACAGAAGTTTCAGCAGAAAAGGCGACTCGCAAAGGGTCAATCTTTGAATAAGAGACCGCCTCTGCCAGAGGAAAATCAATCATGAGTAAAACTAAGAAACCGCGCAACAAGAAAATGAGTCAAGCGAAGAAAGAAAGAGTAGCGGAGAACAGTTTGCAAAGTAATAAATATGATCTGAAGAACTCAGGATCGCAAAACCTGAAAATGAATAACAATAACCGCGCGCAATCTAAGGTGTTTCGCGGCGCATCGAGAGGAAGTTAAAATGTCAGCACAAGATAAGTTGGATCGCCGCGCAGCAAAGCACGGTCTGGGGTCAGATGAGCGTAAGCGCAAGATTCAGAAAGCGAAAGATTTCTTCAGCAAACCTGTGCCGACATATAGCAAAGACGAATTGCGTAAAATGGGTCATCCAGTTGAATCGACAGCAGAGTATGGTAAGTCAATGGATAGAATCAAAGACAAAGAAAAGAACGCTGCTATCAAACCAAAGGATCGTGAAACTTTGGGCAAACTTGCTGACCTCATGAAGAAACAAAAGCGAACCGAAGCATACCGCAAACCTACACAGGCAGAGATTGACGCTGACAAAAGGAAAGACGGTAAGAGCAAAGATTCTTCAACAAGATATCGTGACGTGAAGAAGAAGATGTACGGTAACGCAATGAGCGGTCTAAAAAAGGAAACAGCAGGTCAAGAGTACACTGCAGTACCAGTAAACACTGCTGGTGATGTTAGTGGTGGCGATCGTATGTCAATTGCGAAACTTGATGCTATCATGAAGAGGCGTTCAAAGGATAAGCGCCAGAAAGAATCGGTCGAACTTGACGAAAACAAGGTCTTCTTCGTCAAGGTAGGCGATGGTCGTGATAGTATGACTGTTAAGACCAAGGCAAAAAATAGTCGTGAAGCATTGAAGAAGATGCGCGCTGAACATCCAAAAGACAGAGTGTCTTTAGATATTAATCAAAAACAAGGGAAATCCGCAGGTACATTCGAATCATCTTTGCCAGCACACCTTCAGGGGATTATCGGTAAAGGCGGAAACATTGACGCTAAGAAAGTTAAAAAAGATCCAGTACTTAACAAGAACAAAACTAAAGTTACGGATGTGACTCCAAAGGGTTATGGACCTAAAGAAGAAGAAGTTGACGAATCAACTATGCGCGATCGTCAGGTGGTTAGAGCAATGCGAATCGCAAAGGATATGGCAGGAAATCATACTGGTGCTACCAAAGCAATCGAGAAATTGAAGAAAGGATTATCTGATCACCCTAAAGTAAGAGGTGCACTTCGAACCGCAAATGAGTCTGTTTCTTCTGCTGATAAGAAACCCCAGAACTTCCGTGACCCAGAAACAGGCAAGTTGAAGGTTCGTATGGTACCAGTTGACCGTGACGTTGTTCGCGGTGACGATAAAGCGAGAATTGTTCGTAAGAAGCGTTTCAAGCACTTGAGGTCAAAATGAAAAAGTTTAGTCAGTTCATAGAAGATAAAGTGGATGCTTGCTGTGAAGCATGTAATGAAGAACTCATACATGAAGCGGCAGAGTATCAGGGCAAGAAAGTTACTTTGAACAACCCTGTTCGCGGTGGTACGAAGAAATTCTATGTCTTCGTTAAGAACGAGAAGGGTAATGTCGTTAAAGTTTCGTTCGGTGATCCAAATATGGAAATAAAGCGAGACGATCCGGCACGACGTAAGAGTTTCCGCGCTCGTCACAACTGTGACAATCCAGGACCAAAGTGGAAAGCACGATACTGGTCTTGTTATCAGTGGCGATCAGGGTCTAAGGTAGATAGTTAATGCTCCGGTTCGCTCAATACATTGTTGAAGATGTGAAAAGAGAGCAAAAACTTAACGGTAGAAAGTTTTCCGTGTCTTATCATGTGGAACCAACCCCATCTCAAAAGAAACATATAAACAATATATTCGTACCGTATGCTCAAATGTATACAAAGGATGGGTATGACGTGACCGTTCGTTCTTCGCGGCATATGGGTCGCGAGTCAAGGTTTGTTTTGTTTAGAACGAAGGGCGGCAAAAGTCAACCGATGGTTGACAAACTTATAAGTACCCACGGAAAAATAAAAGACGCCTAAGAAATAAATCAGTATAAATAACTGGAGTGGTTGAACAATACGAAAGCGCTAACACGCCTTCGATGAACAATGATTTCGTCAGAAGTATTAATATCATCAATATATTAAATTGACGATAAATTCAATGGATCAATTGGAGGTTAATATGTCTGTAGATACAGATCGCCTGAGCCGTATTGAAGAAAAAATAGATAAACTCTCGGACGCTATAGTACAACTGGCGAGAGTGGAAGAAAAAATTGCTGACTTGGAAGTAAGACGTGAAGAGCAGCATGAAAGATTAAATAATCTGTCGAAGAAAATCGACAGTATTGATACGCATGTCACGACACTTGTAGAGAAAGTCAATGTCATGCAAAGAGTTGGATGGATTGTCCTTGGTGTATTTGTCACCGGAGTATCTGCTCAGTTCTTTAGTTTAATTTAACGGAGAATACAATGAACCCTGAATATATTAGAAAAATTAAAGACCTCTTGGGTGAAGTGCGTAAGAAAGAGATGGATCCCGTCGGTAAAGCAGATGCTGACATCGACAATGATGGTGATGTTGATTCTTCTGATAAGTATTTACACAAGCGTCGCAAGGCAATTTCTAAGTCAATGAAGAAGGAAGGTGACGCCAAAGTAACTCCCTGCCCTTCATGCGAGGGTTCAATGGAGAATCACGATCCCGAGTGTCCAAAGGCGAAATCTGAAGGTTGCGGCGACTACGACAAGAAGACTAAGAAAGAAGAAGTCGAGAATGACCTTGATGAAAACTATCGAACTCTTGCAACTAAAGGCATGGGTGCTGAGACTAAGAAGTCTATCAACGTTGGACGTCAGGTAGACTATTTCCACCCTTCAAATGGTGATAAGAAGCAGGGAACAATCAGTAAGATTCACGCGACTGGATACCACGTTAAAGATGATAACGATGGTAAGACGCATAAGTTTGATTTCCATGATAGAGCAAAAGCAAAGAAAATGATGGAAGCAAACCAACCTGTTATATCTGAGCAATGGGGTTTCGGTGAAGTAATCGAAACGACTGACGAAGGTCTGAGCGTTTACTTCGACCATGGTGTTGAGTTCAATGTTCCGGCAGAATCCCTTACATTCCTTGAAGATAAGAAGCACACAAAGGGCGCAACTCCCCCTGAAGGTCTACTGGATAAAGAGTCGCCAAGGTCTAAGCAATTCGTAAAAGACCACCAGAAGTCTGACAAAGAGATTGAAGATAAAGAAAAGAAAGGTCACGAAGACGCTACTAAGGCAGGGCGTGTTACTAAGCAAGCACCTGCTCGTCCTGGCGAAAAACGTGTCGGCGACACTAAAATTGTAAACCCAGTACAAGGAGCGGTAACGCAAACCACTGGCAAGGAATAATCTATGGCTAAAGTTCGAGGCAAGAACTTTGACTTAGATAATGATGGGGTTATTACAGATCAAGAGTTAGAAAGATCTGAAAAACTCATGAACTTAGAGAATGAAGACAAGAAGCAAGACGCGCAGCGCCAGATGGCGTGGTTAGCAGCAATCTCAATGCCAATCTATGCCGTCTTGCCCCTCCTCCCATTTGTCCCAGTAGAAAGACTAAATACTCTGGCGTCGATGAGTGACATGCTGTTTCTGTCACAGGCATCGGTAATAGGGTTGTTCTTCGGAGCACAGGCATACATGTCTAAAAAATAACAAACGGGATAATTATAGTATGAGATTGTTTGAAGAGTTAAATGACAAAAACTTTGAAATGTTTGCTGTACGTCATTACTACAACCCCGTTTGTGCCGATCCGGACGAATTCTATGAAGACCTTAATCGCTTCAAGTATCTAAAGCGACTCATCACACGCTACAAAGAGACAGGCAAACCGTCGGTCAATCTCATCTTAAATCACCTAGTTGTGATTTTTAATGTTTTTGGTATTGACTCCGGTCTCAAAATGTTGCATCATAAGATCAAGAGAGATAGTGATTTCGAGATCATTAAACCTTTCTTACTCTATCTCAAGGTCATAGACAACACTAAATACCTTGGAGTAGAAATGGATAAATTAATAATTGAAGAATTGAGGAAATTATAGTGTCATTAGCATCTAGAGCAGGTGATCTGTATTATTCGTTTCGGTTCGTTAAGTTACTGACAACACCGTTCGAAGATACAGAAGCATACAAGCTTGGGATCATTGACGAGAAAGGCACCCGCGTAAAATCAAAAAAGATATCGAGCAGCGAAGAGAAATCTGCTTTCACCACCTTTCACCGTCTTGTTTTCAATGTAAAGAAACTACTGGAAAAACTTCCTGGGGGTCAATCGCGTTTAGCGTCCTACGCTGCAGCACTTTTCTTATTAAAAGAGAAGTATGATCTGTCCGACTCCACAGTTGACAATCTCATTGAGAAGTCTGGTCTCGAGATCATGGACTTCCTTGCTGAAAAATCTGAGTGGTATTTACTTCCAGACAAGCAACTCTCTCCTGGCGTTTATCGACTCCGCGAATCGAAACTCGACAACGTCAATTGTCAAGAAATAGCAAAACCAAAAGATAAAATTCGAATACAGTCTGATACGTATCCCATAGGAGAAATATTCGGATTAGACGTCTACGAAGCGACACACCTAAATACTAATCAAAAGATATATGTTGTGCTCGGAGAAATATACAAATGAAGTCGTTTAAACAATACGTACAAGAAACCATGACGACCGGACCAGGAGTTGCTGGCACATCACCATCTGATCCTGCTGACTGGGCACAAGGTTTTAAAAAGAAAAGACGCCGCCCATTGACTCGAAGCTACATTGAGGTTGGTGGTAAGTTTCGTAAGAAAATGAAATGAAACTCTCGTTTCTACTAGTATTGTTTCTCACAGGTTGTGTAGCAGTTTCCCCCAACCTCGAGCAACATGAAGACCTAGTTACTGGCACCATCTATTATTCCCTAGAGATTGGTGTATCATACCCTGCTAAGAAGTTTATGACCCCTGAAGAGTGGAAAGAATATCATCAGTCTCCAGACAGTCAAAAAGAAGCATTGTATAAATCATATAAGGAACGAGAAGAAATTGAAGAAAACTGGTCGAACTTCATCAACAATTGTTTGATAGAGTTTACGTTCGACTGTTAATAGGAGGAATTATGTTAAGTGGAATCGTTGGATCGTTGTTGGGTTTTGGAGGTAGTGTGGTCCCAGCAGTCACAGATTATTTTGGTAAGAAGCAAGATAATGCGTTCGCCCTCAAGAAAATGGAGAAGAAAGCGCAACTTATCAAATCAGGTTATACTCATGAAATGCAGATGTTTGAGCAGCAAGCGAGCGATAAAGAACACGCTCGACTCATTGAACATGACATATCAATTAATCAGGGCACCGGATTTATCTCTGGATTACAGCGTTCAGTTCGCCCTGTGATCACATACAGTTTCTTCATTCTGTTTGCTACAGTTGAGATCACGCTCCTACAAAAAGCGATGGCGATGGACATTCCCTTTAACGAGGCGCTTGCGATTATTTGGGATGATGATACTCAAGCAATCTGGGCAGCAGTTGTTTCGTTTTGGTTTGGATCGCGTGCTATTGAAAAGTCAAGGAACCGCGTAAACAACTCTTGACTAACCACTAGATATAGTGTACTAGTGAACTCTAACGATTGAAGAGCAACTAAATCATGCCAATAAGAATACAACCTGACCGAGACAACCTACTTGAAGACTACGCGGTCGGAATGCTCAAAGACTTTTATATGCTCGAGACTGAGTCTTCGCCTCAAGAGGCATACGCTCGGGCAGCACGTGCTTGGTCAACATTCCAAGGGGATCTAGATCAAGACTTAGCAAAGCGACTCTATGAATACGTTTCTAAGAAGTGGTTCATGTTCGCCTCTCCCGTCCTTTCTAATGCGCCGGATAAGAACGGCGAAGGTAAAGGACTGCCCATCTCATGCTTCCTCACATACGTCCCAGACACACTTGACGGTTTGATTAATCATTCGTCAGAGTTACGCTGGTTGTCAGTTATGGGCGGCGGAGTCGGAGGTCATTGGAGTGATGTAAGAACTGTTTCGGACATCGCCCCAGGACCCATCCCATTCCTTCACACCGTGGATGCTGATATGATTGCCTATCGTCAGGGCAGGACTCGTAAGGGTTCATATGCCGCATACCTTGACGTATCGCACCCTGACATCATAGAATTCCTAAATATTCGTATACCCACTGGTGATGTCCAGCGGAAAGCACTGAACCTGCACAATGCTATCAATATTTCTGATGAATTCATGCAAGCAGTGGTGAGTAACACAAATTTTGAACTTCGTGATCCAAAAGATAATGTAGTTAAAGAGTCAGTGAATGCTCGTAAACTCTGGGAGCGTATTCTTGAAGTACGATTCCGAACGGGCGAACCCTATTTGAATTTCATCGACACAGCAAATAACGCATTGCCAGATCATTTGAAACAACTTGGACTGAAGGTCCGTGGATCAAATCTCTGCAATGAAATACATTTACCGACTAGTGCTGAAAGGACAGCAGTTTGTTGCCTTTCTTCGCTAAACTTGGAGTATTACGATGAATGGAAGGAAACATCTATTGTTCGGGATCTTATTAGGATGCTCGATAACGTACTTGAGTTCTTTATTAACAACGCACCTGACTCAATCTCAAGAGCAAAGTACAGCGCTGCCCGTGAACGTTCCCTCGGGTTGGGTGCTATGGGCTTCCACTCCCTTCTCCAAAAACATGGAGTTGCATGGGAATCTACCACCGCATGTGAAATCAATAATGTTGTCTTTGAACATATCCGAACTGAAGCAGATAAAGAAACGCGGTTGCTCGCCGACGAGAGAGGTGAGTGCGGCGATGGCGTTGGTACTGGAAGGAGAAACTCCCATCTTATGGCGATTGCCCCTAATGCTTCCAGCGGAGTTATCTTGTCAACTAGCCCATCGATCGAACCATCAAAAGCAAATGCCTACACGCATCGCACAAGAGCAGGGTCGTTCCTAGTCAAGAACAAGTATCTCGAAGGTTTACTCGAGAAGCATGGCGAGAACAATGAATCGAACTGGACTTCGATCATAACGAATAAAGGTTCGGTTCAACATCTACCATTCCTAACGGAAGGGGAGAAAGCGATCTACAAAACAGCACAGGAACTGGATCAGAACTGGGTGGTTCAGCATGCAGCAGATCGTCAGAAATATATTTGCCAAGGGCAGTCGGTTAACCTGTTCTTCCCATCTGGCGCTGACAAAACATATGTCAACAAGGTACATCTGAAGGCATGGAAAGAAGGTCTGAAGGGTCTGTACTATCTACGTACAGAAGCGAAGAGTCGTGCTGAAAACGTCTCTGAGAAGGTTGAGCGCGTTGCTCTACAGGATGACACTCGCTCCATCATTTACGGTAAGAAGAACTGCCCATATTGTCAGATGGCGAAAGATGAGATGACCATGCGAGGCATGCCATTTGATTACATCGACCTTGAAGAAGTGGGTAAAACAGCATCTGAAGTGACAGGAAGAAGGGTTGGTACAGTACCTCAAATTTATCTTAACGGAAGTTATATTGGTGGTTATGATGACTTGATTGGATACCTAAATAATACTCCTACCAATCAAGAAGAATCTGAATGCAGAGCATGCGAGGGATAATACATGTCGTTGTTACAACCAAGTAAGACCTACAAACCATTTCTATATCCTTGGGCAGTAGAATTGGCAAAAAAGCATGAAGAGATCCACTGGATCGAAGATGAGGCAGAACTCAGTGAAGATGTCCAAGACTGGAAAACTAAACTATCCGAAGACGAAAAAGAGTTTATCACTCAAGTCCTTCGTCTTTTCACACAGTCAGATGTTCAGGTGGGCGAGAACTACCATGAACTGCTGATCCCACGTTTTAAAAATAACGAAGTGCGCAATATGCTTTCTTCGTTCGCTTCCCGCGAAGCAGTACACCAGCGTGCCTACGCGCTGTTGAATGACACGCTTGGTCTGCCTGACGAGGAATATCATAAGTTCCTCGAATACAAAGAGATGGCAGATAAGATTGACTTCATGAAAGAAGGTGATTGTAACAGTAAGTCGGGTCTCGCGCTCGCGCTCGCGCAGTCAGTATTCAATGAAGGTCTCTCGGTGTTCGCATCATTCGTCATGCTCCTCAACTTCCAACGTTTCGGTAAGATGAAGGGCATGGGTACAATCGTCGAGTGGTCCATTCGTGACGAGTCAATACACGTACAGGGCAATGCTAAGTTGTTCCGCACACTCTGTGAAGAGTCGCCGCGTATTGTTAACGATGAACTGAAATCTAAGATCTACGAGATGGCAAAAAATGCAGTAGAACTTGAAGACAAGTTCATTCAACTCGCTTTCAAAGGCAACGATGTACAGGGTCTTACAAAGGACGAAGTACGCAAATACATTCGACATATTGCTGATCGCCGTTTGCTACAACTTGGACTCAAGACTAAGTTCAGACAAAAGGACAATCCACTACCTTGGCTTGACTGGGTACTAAATGGAGCGTCGCATGATAACTTCTTCGAGAAGCGAGTCACCGAGTACTCAGTAGTTGGCATGGAAGGCGACTGGGGGTGGGAAGAGGTCGCCTGATGGAATTCGAATACGAGTTTGAGTGCCCAGTTTGTGATACAGCGATGACGTTGGTGGTAAAGGATTGCGAAGAACCACCAACGCATTGCCCCATGTGTGGTTCTCCTAACGATGAGCATTGGGAAGACTTATGACTTGGTATTATGAAGACGAAGTATTCGATCCGGATGAGGACTTTATCAAGGACTATGTTGGGTTCGTGTATTGCGTGACTGAGAAAGAATCAGGCAAGAAGTACATTGGTAAAAAGTTCTTTTGGTCAGTCCGCAAACTCCCACCACTCAAAGGCAAGACTCGTAAGCGAACCAAGATCACCGAGTCTGACTGGCGCAAGTATTATGGATCCAACGAGCAACTCAAATCATTAGTAGAGGAGCGCGGTGGTGATGCGTATCATCGAGAGATCCTTCGCCTATGTACTACGAAAGGTCAGTGCTCATACTACGAAGCGAAGGCACAGTTTGATCACGATGTACTGTTGAGTGATGAATATTTCAACGAATTTATTGGTTGTAAAATTCATTCTAAACATTTACATTAGTATAAATATTTTTTATAATTGAATGATAATGGAGTTTTTATAATGGCATTGAATAATAGATTACACGTATTCGAAATTCTTGAAAAGGCGTCAAAGCTTAAGAGTAGGGATGAAAGAATTGAAATGTTACAGCAACATAAAATTATGCCTCTTCTAGATGTATTGAAGGGCACATTCGATAATACCATTCAGTGGAATCTTCCTGATGGTACTCCCCCATACACCCCTAACACAGAGGATGCTCCTTCACCCTCTTCGCTGTTAAAACAACACATGAACTTCAAGTATTTCGTCAAGGGATTGCGCGAGAGCAGCAGTCTTCCGGCAGTTAAACGTGAGCGCATGTTCATTGACCTGCTAGAGTCTGTTTCTTCGCAAGATGCATCGGTCGTAGTATCGATGATCAATAAGAAGAGTCCATATAAAGGTATCACGAAGAAACTCGTACAAGACGCGTTTCCGGACCTGATTGTGGAATGATTTGATAACCCCGTTGTGAGAATAGAAACTAAAGGAGGCACTTCCATACTATATTATTGAGTCTATAATCCAAGTAAAACAATAAGGAGGTCTTATGACTACATTTAATCAGTTGGAACGACTGAGAAGAGATTCACGAGAACTTGGGCATTATATTCACAAATTGCAGAAAAGAGGTAATTCTAATAAAGCGTATCAACTCTCTAAGAAACAAACGTTTCTAGAGAACGCTATATCAGAAGTTGAATCCCGCGTAAGGAGGTGATCCTATCTGGACATGCCCCCTTCATTGGGGGTATTGTTCCCTCCTAAACATGGAAAATTGTTATGCCAACATACGATTTAAAGAACACCGAAACAGGCGAAACGAAAGAGTTTATTGTTTCGATAAGTAAGAAAGAAGAGATGGTTGCTAGCGGAAAATGGCAACAAGTACATCTCTCTCCACCGCGAGACGTAACGCACGTCGGCAGTATGATCAGCAAGACCGGAAGTGACTGGAGTGATCATCTGAAGAATATTAAGAAATCAACTGGGAAACGTGTTAAAAATACGATTAACGTCTGATGAAAACAAAACAGCAGCAATCGGAATCGATGATCATTCGCATCGATGACCTCCGTACCATAGAACCCATCACTGATCACCAGCACCAAGCGTTTAATGCATGGCGCGAGGGCGATCACCTAGCATTAATGGGGACCGCCGGAACCGGCAAAACATTCTTAGCAATGTATCTTGCTCTCGAAGAAGTTCTTGACCGTTCCACTCCATACGATCAACTCGTTATCGTGCGCTCGGTTGTACCGACTCGTGATGTCGGATACCTTCCTGGATCGCTCGAAGAAAAACTCGATGCCTTTACTGGACCATATCGTGCTGCCACTGCTGAGATGTTCGAGGACAACAAGGCATACGAGAAACTCATACACAACGATTACCTGAAGTTTGAGTCAACCTCGTACATTCGTGGCGTGACCTTTGATCACTCTATCATACTGGTTGATGAGTGCCAGAATCTAAACTTTCACGAACTTGACTCGGTGATCACGCGCGTGGGTCAGGGCACTAAGATAATCTTCTCTGGCGACTATAAGCAGTCAGACTTTAAGAGCGACAGAGATAAGAAAGGAATAAATACTTTTTTACAGATCTTGGATCAAATGAAGAACTTCTCGGTTGTAAACTTCACATGGGAAGACATCGTAAGAAGCGACTTCGTCCGAGATTACATCATGACAAAAGAATGGATGGACATATGAACAAAGAAAGTGTATTTGAGCAACTTAAAATCGACGAGGGCGTGAAGTACGAAATCTATCGCGACCACTTGGGATATCCTACGTTTGGAGTCGGTCACCTAATTGTAAAGGATGACCCTGAGTATGGAGAACCTGAGGGAACTGAGGTTTCTGAAGACCGAGTATGGGAAGCGTTTGAACGTGACTTGCGTGTCGCAGAAAACGAGTGTGTTGCGCTATACAACAATAAGTTTATGATGTGGCCAGGCGAAGTTCAAGAGATCCTAGTGAATATGATGTTTAACATGGGGCGTACTCGCTTGGCAAAATTTAAGAACTTCCGCGCAGCACTTGAGGAGCAAGACTGGAAGCGTGCTGCTGTAGAAGGCAGAGACAGTCGCTGGTATCGTCAGGTAACGAACCGCGCCGAACGTTTAATGACCCGAATGGAGAATGTTGATAAGTGAAATACATTTTCATTCACATCCCAAAGAACGGCGGATCCTCTGTTGTACGGTCGGATTTACTTAAGGCGATAGTACAACAACCTAGTAAAGCAAAATTATCTACTTCATATATTATGGAGACTGGTATCAACCGAGCTTGGGGTCACTCTAGATGGAGAAATTTGGATGTTTCTTGGAGAAACTCTTATCCCGCATTCACTATAGTTCGAAACCCATGGGCATGGATGGTTTCTCAGTATCGCTTTAAACAGAAAATACTTACTGAAAAAAAACTGAGGTCGGAAAACGACGCATTCGACGTTGATTGGTCATTCGATCAGTTTATTGATTGGTTGGATAAAGAAAAAGATAAACCATCATTTCAGCACCTTAACTGTCATAGAACGACGTGTAATGTACAAACGCAAAAAAGTTTTATCGTTAACGAAGCAGGTATTCCATGCGTTGATGCACTTCGGTTTGAAAACTATAACGAAGATACTATGAAATACTTAGAATTGAATGAACCGCTGAAGGCAAGAAATATTACTGGAAAGGTTCATCATGATTACAAAACATATTACAACGATGATACTCGCCGCTGGGTCCAAGAACTTTTATCGGAAGATATCGATCACTTTGGATTTACGTTTGAAGGCGGAGCAACAAAAAATTATTTTTATGAACAGGAGGATGCCTAGAAATGGCAAAGTACAACCGTTTCGATCCTAGAAACAAAAAGAAAGGCCGCCACAAAAACCAATATCTAGATCGCTCATCATATAAAAGGAAGGCGCGACAAGATCAGCAAAACGAGTCGCTCTTCGAAGAGCGAATGCAAACAAAGTACAATTGAGGTTAGTATGTTTGAAAATTTTCTATTATGTTTTGTATCAGTGTTATTGGTGATCACTCAGTACAATATCTGGGTTGTTAAGAACCAACTTGAGTCACTGAAAAAAACGTTGAAAAATTTGGGTGCCGAAAAATGAAGACGCTTATCTATCAAGTGTGTATCGGTAAGGCAGCGAAATCTAAACTGTATAAGCACTGTATGCAATCAGTAAAGGATTACTGTGAGGCGCACGGTATTGACTACATTAGGCAAGATGTACCAGTGCTCAGAATTAAACCTGATGTTTTCCGCACTAATCGTAGCAAAGACTCGTATGAAAAACATGGCGGATACCTGCCAATCTACGAGAAAGAAAATGCATTCGCGTATCTCGAAGAGTATGACCGCATCGCTATTATTGATGCCGATATCTACATTCGCCCTGACTCACCAAATATCTTCGAAGAGTTCGGTGATGATCATGCGTTTGGTGCGGTATGCGAGCGCGAGATGCCAATCACCGAGCAATATAAAATTAAGATTAAAGGGTACTCAAAGATGCAGTACTCTACTCTTCACAAACCACAAATTGGAATTGATTTCGAACCAAACGATAAAGGGTTTGAGTTCTACAACATGGGTATGATCTTGCTCAATAGCAAAAAGTTCCTACCGTTCCTCAAGGGTCAAACGCCAAAACAGTTTATTGAGCGCGCAGAGTTTCAGAACTTTGTCGATGGCATGGGCGCATGGAAATGGAGCACTGATCAAACTCTGCTTAATTTCTTTTTGAAGAAACATAAAGTTCCTACCGAGCATATGCATTGGAAGTGGAACGGTCTTTTCACTGCTAACACAAACTTGGATGAGTGCCATTTTATACATTTTTTCCTTAAAGATAGACTGCCTGATGCGGGTGAAAATGTAGCAGAATTAATGGAGTTAATAAAGTGATTCAAGGTAAGATCATATATGTTCCTGGACATAAAGAGTCCATCGAGCAAGCAGAACAATCTGCGAATACCTTTTCTAATTTCAATGGATGGAATGTTCAATTACGTGCAGGAATCACCCCTAACACCTACCGAGAACCGCTCAGATTAAAATGGATTGAGAACGGTCGAATGGCGGGACATGCTTCGCGCCTTGATCGGTATCCAGACGAGGAATCGAGATGGCAAAAAATGTTGTTGACGAAAAAAAGTTGCGCAACCAACCATCTTAGATTTTGGCAAGAAACGGTTAAGTCCGGTAAAACTATGGTATTCTTAGAACATGATTCTATTTGTATTGGAGACTTCCCAGAGGATATAGAGTTCGAAGATATATTGGTTCTGAATATGCAGTATGTTTTTGATGATCCGAGTCCACTTGCGAGGTTCTGGAGACATACTCCTAAAAATAAAGAACCAGGAATATACAACTTCGAACCAAGTTATCCGGTAAGATATACTTATAAAAACGAATGGAATGGAGCAGACCTAATACCAGGAACTGCGGCATATGCGATCACTCCACAAGGCGCACAAAAAATGCTCGATGGAGTTAAGAAGCATGGACTTGATCAATCAGATTATATGATCAACAGCAAACTTGTTAACATTCAATACCTTTTCCCTAGTATCGTTAAGTTCAACGACGTAAACCTTAAAACATCGCACGGAGATGGCACGCGACTACCGTAATATGAAAACGTTTATCATTTATAATAAACCGATCAACCAATCTTATATCAACGCGATCGATTCTAAAAAGTCTTTTGAAGAATACAAAGGTTGGGATGTAGAATTGTTTGATGGTTGTAATCCATCGAATCTGGATGAATATCAGAAAATGTACAAACTGAAAGACATAAGAGCAGCGAATAGATCCGCTTCGAAGAAGTCTTGTTTCTATTCACATTTTCATCTTTGGAAATATTCTAGCGAGAACAACATTCCTATCGCCATCATAGAGAACGACACTGAGTGTTTATCGGACTTACCGGAGATTAATCAAGAAGGGGTGTTTCACCTTTCTATAGAGACGAATATTAAATGTCAAGCGCACGGCAGAAAGGTTGATGTCGATTCTATGCTGATATCAAAGAAACCTGCAGGTATTCATGAGGTTCAAGAGTTGAGTCAGAAGAACCTCAGAACTGGAAAAAAGTGTATGCCAGGATCTACTGCATACGTGATCACTCCAGGATCCGCCAAAGTTCTGATCAAAGACTGTGAGATAAAAGGTTGGTACCAAAACGATTCATTAATCACTACAGATTTGGTAAATCTACAGTATTTGAAACCTTCGCCAGTAAAGTACTGCGCAAAAAAAGAACTTAAATCTTCTTCAATTTGGAAGGCGGATTAATGTATCTTCGTGATCACAAAATACTGTATCTTCATATACCAAGAACTGGAGGGCAAAGTGTAACACGGTTCTTCTATGATTGCTTGGGTATCCTTGATCAGTTTGCCAACACGAACGGATACAATGAAATCAAACAAAGTAAAACAGTAGAACAACTCTATCAGTCAGACTCGCCGAATGAACGATACCTATTCGCCAAGAACAATCATTGGAAAATGCCAGGACCACTGATCCTGACGCATATGACGTTGGACGAGTATGTACAGCATGGATATATTACTGAACAGGAGTTGCTTTCTACCAAAAAATTAGTTACAGTAAGAAATCCATACGAAAAGATTATCAGTTCATGCAACTATCGAAATGTTGCCCCAGACTGGTTCTGGTTAGATCGTATGGTTAATGAAAGCAAAATGGGTTCAGAGAAATATCGGCACTTCATGAGACAATCTGATTACATAAAATACAACGGCGAAGTCACTGTTGATGAAATCGTGCGGATTGAGGATATCAACCGCATACCTTCCCTTGTATCAGATAGAATCGATGTGACCGGAAAATCTGTACCTCACTTTCATAAACTCCCTGCAGGGACAGTCTACAAGCGTGTGATCGACAGAGAGATCATATGCGCAACTGAGGTGGGGCATATTAAACGCGCAACATTAGATTGGATCAACGACTACTACCACGAAGACTTTGAGAGGTTTGGATACGAAAAGGTATGAAGGCAAAAATTATTACACTCCGAGATAATAAGTTCTCGGTAGCAGCAGTAGAGAAGGCACTCGCCTCATCAGAAAAAGTCGGAAACGGTTTTACCGTTGAGGTATACGATGCGATCACACCAGAAATGGTTGATGATAAAATGAAAGAGCATCGCCTCACTTGGAACTATCCATCTGCCGGTGAGGAGTATGACATGAAAAGTGGATTGAAGAAAGCAGCATATATGACCGCGAAACTCAACAAGCGAATCGGTTGTTTCTTATCGCACTATGAGCAGTGGAAACAGTGTGCTGAGTCTGGAGAATCGATGATCGTACTGGAGCATGATGCACTATTCACCAACAAGGTTGAAGTTGACATGCTCGAGGAAAGTAGTTACAATATAATAGGATTGAATAATCCGAAGGGTGCTACGCGACGTGCCAGTCTTTTCGATCAGCAAGTCAAACAGCGACCCGAGGGTGTTGTATCTTGCCCGAAGGTTGATCTGGATCATGTACCCCAAGGATTAGCAGGTAATTCTGCATACTATATAAAACCTGAAGGCGCAAAGAAGATGCTAGAACTGGTGAATGAATTTGGTGCGTGGCCAAACGATGCGATTATGTGTCGCCAGTTACTCGGCGGTAAACTGGGTGTCACGAACCCATACTACACGAAAGTACAAGGACTTGTTTCAACTACATCATTATGAAATCTTTTGTTATTACGATTGAGTCTATGCCCGAGTCAGTCAAACTCGCCGAGCGATGTATTCGCTCCATGCCTGAGTTTGATGTACAGAAATTTACTGCGATTACACCAGACGATGATCCTATAATGATCGCAGGTTGCGAGGGTTTAGACCTATCGTTTTTTGATGTCGACGCTCGTAGATATTCCCGCTTTGAGCGATGCGTGTCAGCGTTCTTATCTCACTACTCATTATGGAAACAGTGTGCTGAGGAAAACGTTGAGTATCAAATCTTTGAGCACGATGCTGTTTGCGTAGGAAACCTTCCTAAGTTTATTTCGTATGAGGGTTGTATCTCGCTAGGCGCGCCAAGTTACGGTAAGTTCAACACACCGAAGGTTCTGGGCGTCTCCCCTCTCGTCAGTAAGATTTACTTTCCTGGCGCGCACGCGTACCGACTTAAACCAAAGGCGGCGAAAACCCTCGTGCAACACGCTAGAGAGAACGCTGCGCCCACCGATGTATATCTGTGTAAGAGTAACTTCCCTTGGTTGCAGGAATACTACCCTTGGCCAGTAGAAGCGCGTGACACCTTCTCTACGATACAACACGAGCGAGGTTGTCAGGCGAAGCATGGATACAATGAGAAATATAAACTGTTATGATAAATGTAGTCTGCGTTTTATGGGGCGATAAGTTTCCCGAAACATATGCTCAAAACCTGAAGTCAATGGTAGAGCGTAACTCCACGGTTCCTCATAAATTTATTTGCCTGAGCGATAGAAAGATAGAAGGCATCGAGACTAAGATCCTTCGCCCAGGAATGAATGGGTGGTGGAATAAACTTCAGATATTTGATGGCAGTATCAAAGGGCGAATCGTATACCTTGACCTTGACACTGTGATCACTGGAAACATCGACTGGTTGCTCAGTTATGATGGTGCTTTCGCTGGAATCGAAGACCTCGGCAGTGTCAATCCTCACCAGAAACATTTGTCTAACGTGCTACAGAGTGCGGTGATGTCATTTGACTCAGCAAAGATGGACTGGGTTTGGTTTGACTTTATGATGCAGCAACAGACGATAACGTCAAAATTCCGAGGCGATGGTGAGTATCTACACAGTGCCATAAAGAAACCTGTTTTGCTGCAACGTAAATTTCCGGAGCAAATTAAGTCGTATAAGTATCAGGTGTATCCGGATAATATTGGAGGCACTTCCATTGTTTGTTTCCATGGTCGCCCAAGTATTATTCAAGCGATGAATGAATCAGTAACAACCCCAATGAAAACATATGAACCACAAGAGTGGGTGAAGGAATATTGGAAATGACTAAAGTTGTACACGTAATTGGTAACGGCGACAAGGCGACTTACTACAACAAAGAAGAGCGTAAAGGCATGAAGATCTTATGTAACATGCCTCCGTTCGAGATATCACCAAGCGAAGTCTATGCTACTTGTATGGTTGATTTTAAAATGATGATGGCGCTGACTGAGGGTTCGGTCAACCTTGACAGTTATCAGTGGATTTTAGGCACTCGCCCTAAGATCTGGATGAACGATAAAAAGCGTGCGCTCTTCTACATGAAGTACGCTCCGAACATCCGAGAGTTCTATACTCACATTCCTAAGTACGCCAAGAACGCAACCAACTTTAACTGCGGTCACATGGCAGTACACTATGCCGCGAACAAGCAGAAAGCAGACGAAGTACATATGTATGGATTCGACACGCTACTTGACTTCAACATGCGTAGCACCACTGACCTTGTACTTAACAGCGATCGCAGTAACAACAATAACTATCGCCTACTTAACAACTGGAGACCTGTCTGGACCAGTTTGTTTAAAGAGTTCCCGAATACTAAGTTTGTTCTACATCACAACCATGACAACCTGAAAATTAAAAAGCTTGACAATATCGAAGTAAAAGTATACAATGGTATTCTAACTAAAGCGCAACAGCGTAAAGACGAAAGTGATTTCAGTGAGACAACAAATGTTTGAACATGTAGGAATTGATCTGGGTTATGAAGACCTAGATTGTGAAACCAAAGAGTCGGGTAGAAAGTATTCAACACCCGAAGGCGTTAAGTACCCATCGATCACCACGGTACTCAGTATTCTCTCGCGCGATGCGATTATGGCATGGCGACGTAGAGTCGGCGCTGAGGAAGCAAATAAGATCTCTCACCGTGCTTCAACACGTGGTACAGCGGTACACGCTATCATCGAAAAGTACCTGAACAACGATGAGGACTACCGTGAAGGATATTTGCCAAATATCATTGACAACTTCCTGACGGTTAAAGAAGTATTAGATTCCCGTATCGGTAAGATCTATGCTCAAGAGGTTCCACTGTATTCTGATTACCTTGGCGTTGCTGGTCGCGTTGACTGTGTCGCTGAGTTTGATGGTAAACCTGCAATCATTGACTTTAAGACTAGCAAGCGTTTAAAGACAATCGAGCATGTTGAGAGTTATTTTATGCAGGAAGCATTTTATGCTATAGCATGGGAAGAGCGTACTCAGATTCCTATTACTCAACTGGTTACAATCATCTCAGTGGATGGTGGTGAGTGTCAAGTGTTTGTTGAGCATCGCGACAACTGGGTCAAACCTTTGCAAGATGTAATCGCTAGATACGACAAGAAGAGAAAGTAATAATTGCCGCTATAGCTCAGCAGGTAGAGCAACTGACTTGTAATCAGTAGGTCCCGCGTTCGATTCGTGGTGGCGGCACCAAATTAGTTTATATATAAAGTAACATGGGGCGGTAGCTCAGTAGGGAGAGCGACTGGTTTGCATCCAGTAGGTCGGGGGTTCGATCCCCTCTCGCTCCACCATGTTAGAGGATTGTCTGAGTGGTCGAAAGAGGCGGTCTTGAAAACCGTTAGACCGAGAGGTCTCGGGAGTTCGAATCCCTCATCCTCTGCCAATATTAATGGCGAGTAGTTCAGTTGGTAGAACGCGTGACTGTTAATCACGTTGTCGCAGGTTCGAGCCCTGCCTCGCCAGCCATTCTTATAGGGAAGTTGGAATTAATCTGCCAGCGGATTGTCTAGGGATTTTTGTAGGATATCTCTGAGGTCCGCGTCAAGTTTATCCATCTTTTTCTCGAGGCGATCTTCGAGGGTTCTCATAGTATCTCGCA
>Ga0181390_1000212_pt1 | contig 25302 bp, 12 predicted proteins | sample 13SPOviralmetaG_FD_130085 | JGI IMG/M metagenome (GOLD analysis project Ga0181390, IMG submission 130085) | Marine viral communities from the oligotrophic San Pedro Time Series (SPOT) site, San Pedro Channel, CA, USA - 13 SPOT_SRF_2010-07-21 | ecosystem: Environmental > Aquatic > Marine > Strait...
AGTGAGCCCAATTTGTTTGGTGGCTTCCACACTCTGGTGTGTCAATCAATATGTACGTGTGCTTCTATACGAGAGCTTTTTCCACAGCGGTATTAGTAAACTGGCCCGCCAACCTTATGTGTTGGAATGCTTTGCCTGGAGATGTTGTTCTAACAATGCCTGTTTGAGTTTGTCTGATCCGCCTACTCTAACATTAATAATACCATTGTAGTATTCATCTGTCTCAAGTACACGCCTATCAAACTGTTCTCTTGCCTCTATGTAGGACATTTCGCCCCTACCTTTACATAGGTATAATATTTCTCTTGTAAAATTATCTTCGCCTAGTGATGCTACGTCTGCATTAAGCCTATCACTGGATCCCCAATAAGTTCTCCAGTCGCTTTCTTTGTAGCCTCTACGTTTATTCTTCTTGCCTTTGAGTGGTGGCTTGGTAGTTTTAAACTTTGCTAGTTTTTTGCCTATGTATTTTTGATTGTTAGTTAAATTGGTAATAAGATAAACAAATCCTTCGTACTCATCTGGTATTTCAGTAATTTCTTTACCTTTGTATGTCCAATTCATACTGTAGTTACTTCTTCTTCAGTGCCTCACGTGCCTTTTTTGGATTATTATTTTTTCTACCGTCTTCTATGTGCCTAATATGTTCTTCCATGATTTCATCACGCCTTACTTTGCAAAGATCACGCAGTTCGCCTAGTTTCTTTCTGACTTTTCTGCGCTTCAACTCTGCAGGACGTTGTTGGAATATTTCATTTAGCTCAAAATATTCCAACACTGTCTTGATTATTTTGTCATGCGTGTCGTCTTCAATCATTCTACAATTTCAGTGTCGTTCTCATATGACGTAAAGCCGTTTTCTTTAACAACTTTAAGCACATTGTTCACTCTGCCTACTAGTTCGTCTTTGTGTGAAATTAAGAATATGTTTTTATCACGTTCTCTAGTCATTTTCTTTAGTATGCCTATGCTATTCTCTACACCAGCAGTGTCCATGCCGCTATCAATCAATTCGTCAATGAACAATAAGTTGATATTCTGATATAATGACTCCCAAACATCTCGAAATGCAAAGGAAAGACCTAGTATTAGTCTGTTACGTTCACCACGTGACAGGTTATCAAAGTCTAAGTCTTGCCCTAGCTGGGTAATCTCTACTGCTAAGTCGTTTAAGAACACTACTTGGTGTGGTAAGCCTATCTTGTCTAAGTAATATGTGAGCCTTGCGTTTAAATATGCCAAGTTTTGATCGATAATCTTCTTTCGAATGAAAGAATCTTTGTTTGTCAATAGTTTAAGCAAGAACTCTTGGTGTTCTTTTAAACTAGTGAGCTGATTTACCACTGTCCAGTCAATTACTTGCAAGGCAGTGTTGGTTAAATCTTCAATTTGTGCCTGGTATGGGTCTTCTTCTTGTTGTTTACTTACCAGAGTTTGGCGTAAGTTATCTACGTTGTTTCTATGCTCGTATGCTTCACGAGCAGTATCGTAGAATGTATCTGGTCTACCGTTAATATCACCAATATCGTCCAGTTGTTTCATAACAAGTTCTAATTTGTTAGCAACTTCAGTTTGATATGCCATTGAATCGGTTAAGTCTTTGGTCTTTGTAGCAACAATCTCTGCTTTTTTATCTTCATGTAGTGCTTGACCGCATGTATAACAAGTTGCATCGTCTAGATCGGTAATATCTTTGTTTGCTTTGTCAACACTCTTAGTTGCCCGCATCAATGCAGTTTCTAATGTTGACCTTTCTTTAGTCAATGCATTAATTGATGCATTTAGTTCGTTCCAATTAAGTAGTTTCTCGTGACTGTCTAGTTCTGTATCAATATCTAGCTGTTCTAGTTCTTTAATACCGTTATCTAGACGTTCGGCATCGCTTCTCTGCTTACTTAGCCATGCTTTTTGACGTTTACCCAGTTGATCAATGCTAGTTTGTATCTTTTCGTTGCTACTTTGTACTGCTTCAATACGCATTGTTTCCTCTGTAAGCGTATCTTTAGTACTTTTGACTTGATCTTTAAGCATAGCAGCCTTTTCGCTGAGTATAGTGATACCCAATAACTGCTCGATTATCTCTCTTTGGTCGTTTGTACGCATACTTAGGAACGGTTCGGTATATGTGTTTAATGCAACAATATGTTTGAACATATTGTGACTCATACCAAGTAGTTCTTGGATACTTTGTTGAGTTTTCCGACTATCACCTTGGCTGTTATCGGCTAGTTCGTCAACTTGCTCTTGTTCGTTGATGTAATACTTGAGTACATTAGGAGATCTACCACGTTCGATACGGTATTGAACATTGTTTTTCTCAAAGTTTAGTGTAACCAACATGCCCTTGCTATTGGTTTTGTTTATCAAGTTGTTTCTCTTGATGTTTGTTAGTGCTTGGCCGTACAGTGCATATGATAATCCGTTGATAATCGTAGTTTTGCCTGTACCGTTGCGTGAGCCTGAATCGTCACCTCCTTGGTCTAAGTTTTCACCAAGCACTAGAGTGAGTTGTTCCTCTTGGAAATCAACTGCTTGGGTAACATTACCCACACTCATAAAGTTTTTAACTGTAAGATCTTTTAATTTTATCATTCTAATCCGTTGTATATGTCCAGTAGCAATGCTTTGTCAAAGTTTTCGCTATCAATTGCAAGTATTTCGTTAGATACAATTTGATCAACACTTTCAAATTGCTCAATGTCTAAGTCGGTGGTTATTTCTTCAATACTCTTCTGCGGAATAAGTGTAATCTCTCTACACTTATATTCGTTCATAAATGTTTCTTTGATAAACGTTGCTTCTTCGAAGCTAATTGGTAAGTCTAATGTAACTCTTAGATACATTTTGCTCTTAAGCATAGTATCTTTTTCATCAATTAGCTGAGATAGCTTTACTGTACGATACTTAGGGCAGTCTGGCCAGTTAATATACACTGGGTCAGCACTGTTCTCACGGTCTAGTACCATCATTCCACGATCGTCGTCCCAAGCATCTGCATAGTTATGCGGAAAGGAGTTACCGATGTAGTGTACATTCTTCTGACTTTGGCGCTTGTGGAAGTGTCCAGTAAACACATAGTCAGGCTTTGTTAAATTTTCTGCTTTAAGGTCACCGTGGTCGGGCATTCTTACCATAGCATTCATTAAGAAGCTAGGTAGTTCAAAGTGTCCAAACATATACTTACAGTCAAGACTAGCAACCTTCTTTGATTCTTCGCCTACCATCCATGGTACCATTGCTACATCTTCGATCTGCGTAATCTCTTCAACAACAGTTACACCTGGAATATGTCTTGCAAACTCAGTGCTCTTAACATCACGTTTGTCTTTATAGTACAAATCATGGTTGCCAGCAAACATGTAGAAGTTGTCAAATGCCGCTCCTAGCTTCTCTAATGCACGGATACCCGCATCCATTGTGGTTAGGTTAAGACTATTTCGATTATGATTCCAGTCACCGCAAAAGATTGCTGTCTCACAACCTTCTTCCTTTGCAGTTTTGATGAACCAGTCAACAAAATCTTCGCAATCTTGGTTATGAATACGGCTATTGCCTTTCATGCCAAAGTGTATGTCAGTAAATACTGCTGCTTTTTTAAACAAAATTATACTCCGTGTAGAGTTTATTGTAATTTAGATCAAGAACAAAGTCAACCGGTTATTTGCCTTCGGTTTCTCTTCGTACTGCTGCGTCCCATTCGCCGCTGTGCAATCTTGTGTAACTTGGATTAAGGTCATTCATTTCAAGAATATCGTCTCGTATGTTTTGATTGCGTTTTTCCAAGTTAATCACACGCACAAAACTGTTTGTAACTGCTGCTGTATAATATGCAAAAGGATTCTGTGACTTTGATTCATCAAACTGTAGTCCAATTTGCGATAGTTGAAGGATTGCTTGACCTTTCATTTCGTCATTGTAAGTGTATCCACGCACATTGCCTCTTGTAGCATAACGATCAACTAATTTCATCCACATCCTTGCTAATTCGTTAGTAGCTTTACCGTGTTCAAGGCTGAAATATCCATTTTCCATGCCTCCAGTCCAATGGCTTTTTCCAACACATATTAAGTTATCATCATCGTCAAACTTATAGTGCTGATAAGGAGGAAATGGCAATTTAACTTTATGATCAGCAACTGTTTTTGGGTTCTTTTTTCTACCAGGTTGGTCTGGAATATGGTCAAACATCATAACACGAAAAATTAGTTCAGTCTTTTCCATAGTTCTATAATCAATTTCGCAATCTGCAACTTTAACACGTCTACCAGCAGCCTTAGCTGCTTCGTAGTCGATTGTTGACAGTTTTTTTGCTTTATTTCTTTTTGCTTCTGCAATACTATTCCGGTTTATCTTGTCGATGCTTGGTAAGATAATATCGTAATTTGCAAATCCAGGTTCCATAAAACTGCTGTAGTTAATTTTGCTCTTGTGTATTTCTGATAGCATGTCTCTATTATTAAGATACTTTACTCTTCTAGCCATAATTGCTCCTATTTTATATTTATTATAAACTACGTACATATCTTTGTCAACTAAATACTATAACAGGAGTATACATGGGATTTTTTAACTTTCTTGACACAGTTGCCGAAAATGTAAACAAAGTCAGCAGCACTGTGCAATCAGCACGTAACTTTGTGGATATGGTAAGAGATCCTGCAAAGTTGATTAGTAGTATTAGAAGTAGGAGTATTCCTTCTGGTGCTGTTCCTCAAGGTAGGCGAACTGTAAACGGAAGTTTTGTTGTTGCAGATCAAAAAGATGGACAAGACTGGCGTGTTCGAATACATTTACCTGCGCAACCTAGCACATTTGAAACTTCAAAGATATTGCAACCTTTGGTTAAGAGTAATGGAAGTATGGTTTTTCCTACTACGCCACAAATTCTTGTAACACACGGTGCAAATTATAATATGATGCATCCTGTTCATACAAATTATGCATATCCTGTTTATGAAAACAGTATGGTTGAAGATATTACTATCAGCGGAGAATTTCCTGTAGAGAACGAAGCAGACGGTGCATACTGGATTGCATCAGTACACTTTATGAGAAGTATAACAAAAATGTTTTACGGCGAAGGTGATTTACAAGGTTCACCACCGCCGAGATGTGCGTTAAGTGGATACGGAGACTTTATATTTGATCAAATGCCTATTGTAATCAAGATGTTTAGTATTGATTTACCTAACAATGTTGATTATATAAAGGTTCCAATTGACGGCGAAATATATCAAGATGCAATACTAAGGCAGCAAGGATATGTACCCAAGACAAGTACATATACCTATGTTCCAACGTTAAGTACTATTAATATTACTGTTGCACCTGCATTTAGTAGAGATGCAACTAGGCAATTTAACCTTACAGATTTCATTAATGGTGATTATGTAGGCAACGGTGGAGGATTTATCTAATGGCAAAAACATTTTATGCAAAATCAAGTCCGTATTACAAAACTCCAGTATTCGACAGACAAATGGGATACTTTAATAAACGTAATATCCCAGCTGATATAAATGACATCACATACGAAATTGAACCTCAGTATGCTTACAGACCAGATTTGTTAGCATATGACTTATATGGGAGTGCAAAGTTGTGGTGGGTATTTGCAACAAGGAACATAGATAGTCTTAAAGATCCTATTTTTGATTTTGTTCCTGGACTAAAGATAAAGTTACCGCAAAAACCTACTATTGATGCATTAATTGGATCATGAGTATACAACCAAATCCTTTGGCAAAATTTGCTAGTTATAATTATAGATATAAATTAGGAGTTGTTTCTCCTGATAAGGTAAACAACCCTGAATTGTACATTGAGAACGGCCCTGACGTTACAATAATAGCATCTGGCGGAGCTGCTGGCAAAAATGTTACAACATTTGCCGAAGAACAACTAGGAGTAAATGTAGAATTTTTTATTGATGACTTTAGCAGCGAATATCTAGTTGTTCCTAACCAAGCAACAAGTGTAAGTAATCAAATACAATTTGAATTTAAAGTAACCGAACCGTTGAGTGTAGGGTTATTCTTTCAAACAATAAAACTTGCAGTAAATCAAGTGTACAACAGTGAATTTAGTTATTTAGAAGTTCCATTTTTGTTAGAGCTAGATTTTGTTGGATACGATGACGACGGAAACATATTTCAAGGGGCTGAATATGGTATACCAAAACATAGTTTATTAATAAAACTTACAAATGTTACATTTAATGTTGACCAATCTGGTTCTATTTACACAGTAACAGGGATGCCGTGGAATCATCTAGCACTTACAAATAATGCATCAAAAATACAAACAGATTTTAAACTTGCTGGCGATACAGTTGAAGCAATGCTAGAGGGTAGTGAAAATAGTTTAACTGCACGTCTTAATAAAATTGAAAAAGAATTAGAAGCTACTGCCGGACAAGAAGGCAGACACAAAATAGTTGGAAATAGGTATCGTATAAGTTTTCCAAACGATCCTAGTACAAAACAACCTACATTAGATTTATTTCAAGTAAACACCAGTAACGATCCTAGAGAAATTGAAAGACAAGCCAACGGAAATTTTGTAAACAACAGTGACGACCTTAATGCACATCTAGCAAATGATACTGCTAGGACCTATAGTGCTACGCCGACAACAATAATGACACCCGGCGGCCCTGAAGAAATAGTTCAAGGCGCATCTGAACTTTTGCAACGGCAGAATGCACTATCTCAAGTGAGAACATCAAGTGCTACTGCTAGTGGTAGTGTAAATTATCTAGGACAAAGTGCAATTATCACAGACTTTACAGATTACGGAACCAATCCGTTTGGAATAGATAGTGTAGTGTTTAACTTTGATGAAGGCGATGACGATAGAATAGGCGATGAAATATATACTCGTGGTCCTTTAACAATTGATGCAAATACTAGAGAATTTCAATTTGATATTGGCACAAAAATATCTAAAATTATTGCTGATGTAATTTTATCCAGCGATTGGGGCTTGAATCTAATCAATCAAAAACCTGACGATAAAGGAAATATTGAATGGTTTAAAATTCACACCGACACAAAGATACGTGGCATTGAAGAATTAAAAAATACAGGAAATTTAGCATTTGACTATAATTTTATAGTAACTCCTTATAAGACTGATGCAAGTCTAATTGCAGGAAATACAGTAGCACACAATTATACTGCAAAAATTGCAGATTGTGTAAAAAGTTATCAGTACATTTACACTGGACTAAATCAAGATATTATTAACTTTGAATTTAACATAGACAATGCATTCTATAAAGAAATATTTAGAAGCAACGAAGGAAATATTGATAATGCCGCAGACGGTGGTACCGCAGTAACTACAGATGTAGTTGAGAGACATGTTGGACGTAACAGTGTAACTAACGGAGCAGGACTTGCTTCAATGGGAGCTAAGGCAGCAATTGTACCTAGTGCTAGTACCAGCGGTGGTAGCGGTGCAAGAACAAGCAAAAGAGAAGTTGCAGACTTGTTTGCTAATGCTGTCTTAAACAGTGATATTGATATGGTTACACTTGATTTAAAGATTTGGGGAGATCCGTATTACTTTATGGATAGCGATGTTGGCAATCAACGAACTCCAAGCGGTGGCAATCCAAATGTTACAATAGATGGAAAAATTGATCCAGCAAGAAACGAAGTATATGTGTTGATTCAATTTAAATCTGCTGTAGATTACAATGGCAATATATTACAAATGGATCCAACTAATTTATTCAGCGGAATTTATAAAGTTGTAACATTTACCAATGATTTATCCGGCGGTTTATTTACTCAAACACTTAACTTAATTAGAATGCCAAATCAAACCGAAGAAAGTGTTGAAGCTAGTAATTCTATTGTAACAGCAAATGCACAAGGAAACTTGCCTTTGGTACTATCAAACTTGCAAACTGAAAGTGCTAATAGAGCTGCTGATTTTGAAGCATTAGTACAACAAGCAAGTGATTTACAAACACTACAAACAGCGTTTAGTCAAGCAGGTATACAAGATTTTGAAAAGATTCTAAATGGCGGGCAGATATTTGATATTGCCCAAAATTTAGGAGGTGCGTTTAATCAGTTAGCAACAGCACAACAAGGTTTCCAAGCTGCACTTAATGTATTAAATGGAGGATTGCCTGGATTGTTAAATCGTGCTATTGGAGATACTAATCTAGGGCAAACAGTTAACAAGGTAACAAACATTAGAAACAATGTTAATAATATACGAAATGATATCAGAGGACTTTTTTAAATGCCAGGTGGAATGAGAAGAACACGTGATGGAAGAACCAAAGATAGTGTAGAATCTAGAAATATAAAGCCCGGTATTCATATCGGTAGAGTAGTAAATCATTTAGACCAAAGATTTATGGGTGCTCTTCAAGTACAGCTATTGAAAATTACAGAAGGTGGCAACGACTTTCAAGAAGGCGGCCAACTTATTACCTGTCAATATGCTCCACCGTTTGCAGGACAAACACCTTTACAAAATGTAGGTGCAAACAACACATATGCTGAAAGCCAGCAAAGTTACGGATTTTGGGCAGTGCCTCCTGATGTAGGAACAAAAGTTATTGTACTACTAATTGAAGGAATGCAAGATTTTGGATTCTGGACAGGATGTGTACAAGATGATTATATGAATTTCATGGTACCGGATGGTAGAGCTGCAACAGCAAACAACAACGACGGTATTAAACTTCCTACCGGTGAATACAACAAAGCACTAGTTGAACCCGATGGCGAGTTACAACCTACAAGATATCCCAAACCTGTAAACACAGACTTTGTTGAAAGTCTTTCAGAACAAGGATTGTTGGAAGATGATATTAGAGGACTTACTAGCAGTAGTGCTAGACGTGAAGTTCCTAGTGCAGTGTTTGGAATAAACACACCTGGTCCTCTTGATAAAAGAAATGGTGCTCCGAGAAATCTCAGAGGTGCAACTGGCCAAGAAGCTAGTGTGCCAAGCAGTAGACTTGGTGGTACCAGCATTGTAATGGACGATGGCGACGATAAGATTTTACGTACCGGTTCTCCTGAAACTAGTCCAAGTGAATATGTAGACATTGAAAACAGTTCAGGTTCAGGTGACAATACTCGTCCTGCTAATGAATTGTTTAGAGTACGTACTAGAACAGGACACCAAATATTATTACACAATACCGAAGACTTGATTTATATAGGCAATGCTCGAGGAACAAGTTGGATTGAAATGTCCAGCAACGGTAAAATAGACATATATGCCGAAGACAGTATAAGTTTACACACTAGTCAAGATTTCAACTTCAGTGCAGATAGAGATATTAATTTAAATGCAACAGAAAATATCAATATTGCAGCTGGTAACAAAATCAAAACCACAGCAGGTGCAAGTATGGATTTTACAAGTGTTGAATATACTAGTTTTGTTGCAGGTGGAAGTTATACTGCAAAAGCAGATAGTTATATTTCCTTGAGCTCAGACAGCACAGTAGGTATTGCGGGCGTAAACAGTGTTGCAGTTACAAGTAGTGCAGCAGATGTCAATTTATCAGCTGCTAAATTTGCAAATGTTGCAGGAGTATCTGGAATAAAAATGGGCAGCAGCGGCGATGCGCATATGAAAATTGGCGGTAATATTTTCCAAGAAACTAATGCTTATCACGTAAACTCGCAAGAGTTTTTTGCATATGCAAAAGGACAACTTAACTTAAAATCTGATGCCGATATGTTTTTGAATTCTGCTGTCACTATGAACATCAAAGGCAAAAGTGCATACATCAACTCCTTATCCGGAGACACACATATCAAAAGTGGTGCAGATGTTAAAATCAACGCCGTGGCAGACATCAGTAATTATGCAGTTAATGTGCTGAGAAATGCAACAGCAAATATTCAAGATAGAGCTGCTGCTGCAATTGATGTACAATCAACTGGTGGATATATTAGGTTAAATGCTGCAACTACAATGGATGTCAAAAGCGGCACTGCTATGAAAATTACCGGTAACACTATGGATTTAAAAACACTAGGCGGTGTACTAATAGCAGAAGCAAGCAGTGATTTAAAATTAGAAGGTGCGTTAGTAAAAATTGACGCCGGTGATACTGCAAGTGCAGCAACAGCAGGATCGGCAAGTGTTGCAAGTGTTGCAATCGGTGCACAATCAGCAACACCGGCTACTCTTGCTATCAGGCCAAATCCTGTTACTCCTCAAACTCCGATAATAAGTTTAATAGCAAAAATTCCAAGTCGTGTTCCACAACACGAACCGTGGCTGCAACATGAAAATTTAAACCCGTTAGAATATGTTCCAGAAAAAACACGAGCAGGAAAAGAATCAGTTGACTCTTTTGTACAGCCTATACCAGATACGTTTGTCAACATTGGCAATAGAACCACCGCAGGAACAACAACTGCATCAGATAGAACATCTGATCGCGGCTATAATCCTACAGATGGAGATTACGAAGAAGAAACTTTAGGAGATTTCAAAAACTTAGCAAGAGATACAATATATGTAGTTGGAGATTTTCATGCAGTAGGAATACAATCTGCAGGAGGCTTCCAAGGTTCTCCTAATGCTAGTGCAACAGCAGAACAAATTGCAGCAAACCAAGTAGGAAGAGTTCCTGAAAATAGTGTAGTAATTGTTGCTGCTGGTGCTAATAGTTCAGATAGCAGTCCAGATGTTGTACAAAAAACAGTCCAGGAAAAAATAGTAGATCCTCTTCTGAGAAAGAACTGCTATGTATTGTTTGTGAATTATCCTACTGTTGACTTAGCAGGGTCCTATGCAAGTGCTTATGATGCTGCCGGCATTGATGCAAATTATAATGCGGTCCGAGGTGCGTTAGATCAAGTTGGCGCAAACGGCACTATAGATTTAAATCAATCTGAAATTGATCCAGCAGATCCTAGAAAATTACGTGCAACAACGGCTGCATATGAACGAATAGTGCAGGCTGCCGAAGCAGCAGTTAGCGCTCTTCCAGATCCTTCACCGTTTGGAGAATACAATGGCACGATGGGCCCGTTACTTGCTGCTATAAGAATTTGCGAAGTTAGTGATGCAAGTCCTCCAGGATATAGTATTGTTTACGGTGGAATTACAGGATCATCTAGACCTCCAAGACCAATAACACAAATGAGTGTGCAAGAAGTAAATAATTGGCAATTTAGTATTAGAAACAATGTTACTAGTACAGCAGCTGGTGCTTATCAAATTATTTCAACAACATTAAAAGGGTTGATCGACAGCGGCGCATGTTCTGGCAGTGATAGATTTGATGCTGCTACACAAGACAGGCTTGCTCTATCATTGCTTAACCGGAGAGGAATGTCAGGATGGAAAGAAGGGCAAACCAGCGACGAACAGTTTGGATATAAGATGGCTCAAGAATGGGCAAGTATGCCTGTTATGATAACTGGCGTTAAACTATCTAGCGGAACATCTACAAATGTTAATAATGCATATTACGGCGGAGTTGCAACAAATCCAAGTAACGCTCGAAGACCGGCCAGTTTTATTAAAGATGCACTTGTAAGAAGTAAGAGCGGCGAGACACAGGAAAATGAAGAAACAGAAGCAACACTAACTGGCGAAGAACTAGAAGCATTAGGATTTGAAGGCGGCGATCCTTATGCAAACTTATCAACACGTAGTACGTTTACCACACCAGGATATGTCGGAGGAACAGGTACAGAACGAGTTCGTCAACGCCAAATTGGACAGAATAAATTCCGAAGCTTGCCAGTGCAGCAGCAGCTAATTGATATACTTAATAATGCAGCAAATGCAACTGGATGCTATGTTCATATTAGCAGTGGCGGACAAATGTCCGCTTCAGACTGGCAAGCCTATCCTGCGTCTAGGAGATCTGGAAGCGTAGGCGGCAAATGTTGGGTAAGAGAACGTGCCGGCGGTCCTCTAGTTAAAGCTAGAACAGGATCGCGACGACATGATAGTGGCATGGCCGCTGATTTGCAAATATCAAGGGATCCTAGTCCAACTACTAACAATTTTGTTAGTTATAACTTTAATAATCTTCCAAATCTTAACGGAAGTAACGACCGCCGCAGTGCTGATAATATACTTTGGGATAAGTTTATATCAAATGCTTTTTATTATGGTATGCGAGGATTTGGCTTCAGATATATGGGAGCCACAACTATTCACCTTGACACACTAGGTGCTTACATTAGGGCAGAAGGTCGATACGTCAATACCGTGGTTGGACATTGGGAAGCCACTCCGGCATGGTGTGTTCAGCAAGCACAAAACGGATTGGACGCATCATGAGTAATTATGTAGATCCAGAAAAAGTCTATCCGTTTGTACACCCGGATGAAACCGAAGTTGTACTTAACGGTGCCGTTGGTCCAGAACCATATGCTATAAAGACATTTGACACACTTGATAGATTGGAAGAATACTTTGTCAATGACAAACCTCCGTTTTCAGATCTTGAAGGCTATAACGTAGCACCAGGCTGGAGTTTTCTAGTTAGAGTTAACGAAACCTACGAAGGTATTGCTGGCAGATTAATATTATTTTATGCAGCTGATAGTGGCATTGAGTCGTCAACTCGTCCTGGGCAAAATATTTCGAATCTGCAGGAAATTCCTATAAAAGATCCGTATGCTGCAAATCCGGGAGCTAGTTATCAAGATGGCGGAGAATTTGACTATGTAGAATTAGAGCCAACTACTATTCCGGCAGAGACACTTGCATTCTACGGAGTTATAAGAGAGAACAACGAAAATCCTAATCAAACTGAACCAAACACAGAGGATGTAGGTCTTGAAGCTACTGCTGAAAAATCCGCAGAACCTGCTAAAGATGCTACAGATGCCCAAGCCGAAGAAACAAAAGATGCAACAGATACAAGCGATACAAGTAATCCGGTAGGTGCAGCTACAGCACAAACCAATGCTGATTTAGCAGCAGCATCTACAGTCGAATCTGATATTAGGAATGGTGCTCCTCCTGGCTCTACTCCAGAAGTTGTTGCAGAATTTGAAGCAAACGCAGATGAATATGCTGCACTACAAACTGAATTAAGTACAAATCCTCCTATCACTCGTGTTGCTGAAATCACAGATAGATTACAAGAAATATCAACATCTCTACCACCAAATTTATCATCTGCAACTACTGCAATCACCAATGCAGTAACACCCTTGCAAAATCCTGGAAATATACCCGGATATGAAAGTTTAGTTTCTCAAGCAACTGCAACCGCAGGAGGTTTTGTTCCTGATGCACGAAGTGCAGTAAACGCTGCTACCGACTTGTTAGATTTTGATGCAGGACTTGATCTTAATCAGTTAGCTAATTTAAGTCAAACATTACAAACTGGATTAACTCAAGCATCTGGGTTATTATCCGGCGGCAACTTATTAGACAATTTGCCAGATGTTAATGAACTGTTTAAATTTGACCCACAGGCACTGATTAAAAATATAGACCTAGGATCGGTAGTTGATAGTCTTTCAACAGTTAATTTTAAAGATATAATTGATGACGTCGGCGGCGATCTCACTAATGTAATTAATTCACTAGAAGGAGCTTTTGGAGCTATTGGCAAATCGTTTGCAAATATTCCTGCATTGGCTGATTTAGTAGGCTCGGATACAGGATTTGGAAATAATAGTACACCGTCGATTACCGGTGGAGAACAAGTACAACGAAGAGTTATTGCAACTCCTGAAGATCCTGCGGGCGGACCTGATCCTGTAAGCACTACTCCTTACGAAAAATTAATCGAAGTGTTAGAAAAAACACTTACACAAGACTGGGCAGTTAAATCCGGCAATGGCGATGGTATAAAGCCTAGCGAGCTAGAAGAATCAAGAGATCCAAGGGGAAAAGATCAAATACCTCCTGTGCCTCCGAATACTAATCCACTAATTATGGAAGCGTACAGGATAAGTGGAAAAACTGGGTTTACTAGAGATGGAACTACAGGTGAATATTCTTGGCACACTGCATTTGTTAATTGGGTACTAACAAAAGCCGGATTTACCGCTGTAGGATCAATGAGTGCGCAAGCATATAATTCCTACGGCAACAGAGTTAACCATACAAACTTCAATAACCTACGTGCTAGAAAAGGCGATATTGTAATCTTCAACAGTAGGACGGGTGCAAAACATATTGGATTTTTCTGGAGAATCAATAAGGGTGCTAGGTCTATAACAATACTAGGTGGCAATCAAGCTGGTACAGTTAAGTTGAGTAACTTTCCGTTTAGTTTGACAGATGGCGATTTTTATGTAACTCACATACGCAGAAATTGGGAAGTACCTGCAGAAGTCGAAGCAGCTGGACCTGAAGCAGATCCTGATGCAACTGATCCAAGGGGAGATCAGACAGGTACTACATCAAACGAAAGTGCAATTGTTCCGACAACATCGAGTGTGTTTAAAACAAGCTCAAGCAATGTACAATAATAGGGTAAATACAACATGAGCACATTAGAAAAAAATCTGTACAAAAATCTAAGAGTTAGATCGCCTAAGACTAATACACAGCCTATTATTGACAAAAGCTACAAAGGCATTAGTACAGTAAGCTCAGAAACAAAAAACTATAGATTACGAAATATTGAATTAATTAAACAAGATATTGTAAATCACTTTCATATAAGAATGGGTGAAAAACTAGAACGCCCAGAATTTGGAACTATTATTTGGGACGTTCTATTTGAGCCCTTAACAGACAGCCTCAAAGAAGCAATAACACAAAATGTAAATGACATTATTAACTTTGATCCTAGAGTACAAGCTGAAGAAATTGTTGTAGATTCTTTTGAAAATGGTATACAAGTATATACAACTTTAACATATCTTGATTACAATATCACCGAACAATTGCGCTTTACATTTGATAAAGAAAACGGTCTCATTTAATCTGCGCACTTTATTTTTTTCATAAATATTGTATTAGTAGAGGAAGTGCGAATGTCGGCAACCGATAGACAAAATAAATTATTGTTAGCAGAAGATTGGCAAACAATTTACCAAAGTTTTAAATATGCAGATTTCAAAAGTTATGATTTTGATACACTGCGTAGGACAATGATCAATTATATCAGGTTAAATTATCCTGAAGACTTTAGCGATTATATTGAATCCAGTGAGTACCTTGCATTAATTGACTTGATTGCATTTCTTGGACAAAATATTAGTTTCCGCACAGACTTAAATGCTAGAGAAAATTTCATTGAATTAGCAGAACGTAGAGAAAGTGTACTAAGATTAGCAAGACTTATTAGTTACAATCCTACACGAACACAGCCGGCAAACGGACTACTAAAAATTACAAGTTTACAAACAACTGAAAATATCATTGACAGTAACGGAACAAATCTATCAAGTAGAAATATTAGATGGAATGATAGTGTAAATGACAACTGGTTTGAGCAATTTATTAAAGTTTTGAATAGCTCTCTTACACAAGAAAATAAATTTGGTACACCTAGAAAAGCCGAACTAGTTGCTGGCATTAGAACAGAAAAATATAATGTTGACAGCAGACCAGATGTTTTTCCGGTATTTGCCTTCAATAAAAACATCAATGGCAAAAGTTTGCCATTTGAAGTTGTAAGCACAGATATAGCTGATGGCGAAATTATTGAAGATAGTCCGTCACTTGGCAAAAAGATAGGCATGCTTTATAGAGACAACGGACAAGGTGCTGGAAGTGCAAACAGTGGATTCTTTATGCACTTTAGACAAGGTACGTTACAAAAAGCAGAATTTACTGTTAGTTTGCCTACACCAAATCAAACTGTTGGACTAGAAAGTTCAAACATCAACAACCAAGATATATGGTTATACCAACTAGATTCCAATCAAGTTGAACAAAAATTATGGACAAAGGTTGATGCAGTAGAAGGCAACAACGTCATTTATAATAGTGTTGCAAAGGGTGTTAGAGATGTTTATGCTGTTCAAACTAGGACAGACGACAGAATAAATTTAATCTTTAGTGATGGAGTGTTTGGTGAACTACCAAAAGGAAACTTTAGAGCTTTCTATCGCACTAGCGAAAATTCTGATTACACTATTACTCCTAATGAAATTTCAAATATTAAGTTAAACATTCCGTATGTAAGTGCAACCGGAAGTAACGAAACGCTCATTGTACAACTGTCACTTAAACAGACAGTAAGCAATGCTGCAAGCAGTGAAAGCACTGATAGCATTAAGCAAAATGCTCCAAGTACTTACTACACTCAAAACAGACTTATTACCGGAGAAGATTATAACATTGGTCCTCTTGGTATTAGTCAGGACATTATTAAAACTAAAGCAATAAATCGAACCAGCAGCGGCATAAACAGGTATTATGATTTGCGTGACAGCACTGGAAAATATAGTACAACTAATTTGTTTGGTACAGACGGAATTTTGTACAAAGAATATTTAGATATAAAATATAACTTTAGTTTTCAAACTAAAACAGATATCGAAGCTACTGTTGAAAATCTTGTCACTGAAATTATTGCAGATAATAATACCAAAAACTTTTTTGCTGATCAGTTCTTAGACCAAGATTATACGGATCTTGATCTTGCTTGGCAACAGCAAACTAAAGAAACAAATACAAGCACTGGATTTTTGTTAGACAACAATCAATTAGGCGATGCAGATCCGCAGTATTACTCAGTAGGAACAAGCACACAAGGTCCGTTAAGATTCTTGCAAACTAATGCTTTAGTTAAATTTGTTGCACCTTCGGGCAGTCACTTTATGCCCGATGGTACTATTATGAGTGGCCCAGCAAACCATGCTGGAAGCAGAACTTATATTTGGACAAAAGTAGTAGCAGTTCGTAACACTGGTTCTGAACTAGATGAGGCAACAAATACAGGTCCTATCATTTTCAGTGATATAATCCCAAGTGGTGCATTATTGACTAAGGTTAAAATAAAGTACACTAGAGATATACTTACAAGTATAAAGCAAGATATTATAGACCAAGTATTTGCATATAGAACATTTGGATTACGTTATGATAGAGAACTAAGAAATTGGTTTATTATTACACAGGATAATATTAATATTAAGGATAGTTATAATATTGGATTAACTGGAGATACTGCTGGACAAAATCTAGACAGAAGTTGGATATTATTATTTGAAACAAACGGCATTGATTACACAATTACAGTAAGAACATTGCGTTATATTTTTGAAAGCAATGAAGAAATACGTTTCTATTATGACAATAACAAAAAGATTTATGATAGCAAAACAGGCAAAATAGTTAGAGATAAAATTAGTGTTCTTAACATTAATACAGACCTTGCAAGTGCTGGGCAAACTTCACCGTTTACGATTGATTTTGATTGGGCCATTAGCAAAGAGTACAGAGACGATATCGGTTATGTTAACAGCAAAAAAGTTGAAGTAGTATTTTTTGATGAAGATGACGATGGTATAGTTGATAATCCTCAAATTTTTGACGATATCGTTTCGCCAGATACAGTTCCTACTTTAGAAAAATATGTGTTTACAAAAAAATATACAGAGTTTGATACTGAGTATTATAGATATATTTCTCAAAGCAGCGAGAATATTATAGTTGTAAATTCTTATAGAAGTATTAACGCTTCTACTGTAGGAAATCCGGTTTACTATGTTGTTGAAACTGATAGCTTTTGGAAAGTTACTACAGCGACAAGAACTATAGCACAAGTATTTGACTATAAATCATTTGTTGGTAGAGATAATTTAAAATTCCAGTATATTCATGCTTCAGACGAAAATGCAAGAATTGATCCTGCAAGTAGCAACATTATGGATACTTATGTACTTACAAGACAATATGATTCTCAATTCAGACAGTTTCTTAAAGGCGAAGTAACTAACATGCCTTATCCTGCAAGTAGCGATCAATTGTATAGAAGTTATGGTAAAGAAATAAACAAAATTAAAAGTATTAGTGATGAAGTAATTTTTCATCCTGTACAATATAAAGTATTGTTTGGAACATCAGCGGAGACAAATTTGCAAGCAACATTTAAAGTTGTAAAGAATAAGAATCGTGTAGTAAATGATAACGATATTAAAGGTAAAGTAGTTGATGCAATCAATGAATTCTTTAGTTTAGAAAATTGGGACTTTGGTGAAACTTTCTATTGGAGCGAACTTAGCGCATATATTGTAAAACAACTATCTCCAGATTTAGTAAGTATTGTACTTGTGCCAGTAAGTGGACAAAGTAGTTTTGGTAGTTTATTTGAAGTAAAATCTGAAAGTAATGAAATCTTGATAAGCGGTGCAACTGTTTCCAATGTAGAAATTATTACAGCAATCACTGCCGATAGATTAAAATCAGAAGGCAATATTGTTACATCAGTTACTGCAACTGGCGAAGTTATTCAAAGTGCAGCAGAAACAGTAACAAGTACAACTAGTACAGTAGGCACTAGCAACACCGGAGGAAGTAGTTACTAATGGCATACGATAAGGATCAACAGGATTTTCCATTACCGGCAGGTAAAGAACCTGAAAGAAAAGCAGAAAACTTTTTGCCAAAATATTTTAGAACTGATACAAATAAAAAGTTCTTACAATCAACAATTGATCAATTTATTAATGAAGGTGTTGTAGAAAAACTTAACAGTTTTGTAGGTAGACGAAGTGCAAGAGCACGTATTCCTGCAGATACATATCTTAACGATGTATCAGCTAATAGAGAAAATTATCAATTTGAGTCTACTGTTGTTTATAAAGACGAGTTAAACAACCTTGATTTCTTTGCAGATTACAATGATTATTTAGGTCAACTTACAAACTTCAAAGGAACAACTGCAAATCAACGAGTATTAAACCAGCAGGAATCTTATAGCTGGAACCCACATATTGATTGGGACAAATTTAGTAACTTTAGAGAATATTATTGGTTGCCAATGGGTCCTCAACCTATTCCTGTAAAAGGACAAAGCAACAAAGTTGTAAGTACATATACAATTCAAACAGTTGATGATGCAGGAGCTGTAAGCTATGTGTTAAGTCCGGACGGCTTAACTAGAAACCCAACTTTAAATTTGTATAGAGGTCAGGCTATTACATTTGAGATTAATTCTCCTGGGTTTCCTATTGCTTTTGCCAAATCAAGAGATTTTGATGATGCTGATCCTTTACTAGGAGTTGACCAGCAAAATAATAGCATCTTATATACAGACAATATTAAAAAGTACATTCTAAACGATATCGGCGAGTATGTTGAAACACAGGACGACTATATTGAAGAAGGCAGAATTATTTTTGAACCAGACAACGATACTCCTGATGAATTATATTATATAAATCAAAGAAATATAAACATTAGCGGATTAGTAAATGTTTATCAAATTGAAGAAAACAGTAGTATTGATGTTTCTAAAGAAATAATTGGAAAAAGAAATTACAAAACAAGTGACGGTGTAGAATTATCAAATGGTATGAAACTATACTTCCTTGGAAATGCTACACCGGAATCATACAATAGTGGATATTATTACGTTGAAGGTGTCGGAGATAAGATTATACTTGTTTCTGAAAGCGATTTAGAAGTACCGGCAGTATTTACAAATTTAGAACCTGTTCCTTTTGATAATGCAGAATATGGTTTTGATAGATTTCCTTTTGAAGATGCTGCTTCTTATCCAGCAAACAAAGATTATATTACAATTAATCGAGCAAGTGCAGACAGAAATCCTTGGAGTAGATATAATCGTTGGTTCCACAAAGATGTAATAGAAACAAGTGCTAGAGCCAGTAATCTAGATATAAATTTAAATCAAGCACAAAGGGCAAAAAGGCCTATTATTGAATATAACGCAGGTATTAAATTATATCAACATGGACATAAAGCAAAACAAAATGTTAATATTGTAGACACTTATACAAAAGATGTCTTTAGTACAATTGAAGGATTAGAAGGTTATATAATTGACGGAGTAACATTAGCTGATGGTATGCGTGTGTTATTTACTGCCGATACTGATGATCTTGTTAAAGGAAAAATTTACAAAGTAAACTTTATTAACTTTGGAACTACAGAAACTAAGAAAAGACAAATTAGTTTAGTTGAAGAACCTGATGGATTACCTGCAAACGGTGAATGTATTCTTGCATTAGAAGGCACAGAAAATGCAGGACAAATGTATTATTATAATGATGATGCGTGGTTCAAGAGTCAAAAGAAAACAACAATTAATCAATCACCGTTATTTGATCTATTTGACAATGATACGATTAATTTTTCTGATACTATAAATTACACTGCTAGTAGTTTTGCTGGCAACAAATTATTTTCCTATGCCATAGGCGCTGGCGCAAATGATCCAGAATTAGGATTTCCTTTAAAGTACAAAAACATTAATAATGTAGGCGATATAGTATTTGAATTTAATTTAGTTAAAGATCAGTTTACATATCAAAATAGTACACAAGATCAATTCACCAAAACTTCTGATACAGGTTACTTACAGATTTATAACAGATCATCAGATAGTTTTTCATACGAAAATGGTTGGACAAAAACTTCAAATAAACAAACAGTTAGAGAAGGTGTTGTACAAGTATTCGAGAATCAAACAAATAACTTTGATATTGATGTGTATACTGATACAACAAAAGATATTTTTGTAAAAGTTTATATCAACGGCGTTAGAAAACAAAAAACAGTTGACTGGAATTTAACTCAAGGTGCAAACAATAAAATTGTAACATTAGTAACACCTGCTAAACCGGGCGATTTAGTTGTTCTAAAAACTTATTCTAGTTCGTCAAAAAATGAAAAAGGGTATTATGAAATACCGCAAAACTTAGAAAGCAATCCTGCAAACTCTAATGTTACAGACTTTACCTTAGGCGAAGTAAATTCACATGTTGAAAGTATCATTGAAAATGACTCGTCTTTTGTTGGTGTATATCCAGGAACAAGTAATTTAAGAGATGTAGCATCTCCTACAAAATATGGTACAAGATTTATGCAGCATAGTGGTCCTGCTAATCTATCAATTTACCATATTACAGATAGAACTGCAAACGTAATAAAAAGTATTGAATTTGCAAGTAGAGAATATAGCAAATTTCAACAACAATTTATTAAAGAATCTGAACTTACAGGATTTCACGGCTCAGCAGAAAAGCATGTTGATTTAATCCTAACAAGATTGAATGCAGATAAGAATACCGACTTTAGTTTCTTTGCAAGTGATATGCTAGGATATAAACCAAGTGTAACTACTTCTCATAAAATTGAATATGATGGCGAAGCTTTTTTTGCATTATCTACACCTTTTGATTTAAGTACATTAACCAACAAAGCAGTTAATGTTTACTTAAACAATGAACATCTTGTCTTTGGCACAGATTATATTTTTGAAAACGGTTTTGTAAAAGTTACTAGAAGTTTAGTCGAGGACGACGAAATTATAGTTGTTGAATACAATAATACAAATGGTAGTTATATTCCACCTACTCCGAGTAAATTAGGATTATTACCAAAGTTTGTACCGGTATTGTTTCCTTATGTAACTACTAATGGAACAACAGTTAATATGATACGTTGTCATGACGGTAGTTTAACAAAAGCATATGATGATTATAGAGATGAACTTATTCTTGAATTAGAATATAGAATTTATAATAACATTAAAACTTTATATAATGCTGATGTTCTCGATTATTATGATTTCTTTCCAGGGTATTCAAGAAACACAAATATATCAAAACAAGAAATTGATAATATATTATTAAAAGACTTTAGCAACTGGTTAGAAAAAGCAGGTAACCCAGATTACAGTGATGCATCTTTTTGGGACTCGTCAAATAGCTTTACATATAACTATAGTAATTCAACAGATATAAATGGCGTGCCGTTACAAGGTAGTTGGTATAATATATACCAAACTTATTTTGATACAACAAAGCCACATTTAACACCGTGGGCAATGCTAGGATATGATATAGCACCGACATGGTGGTATTCAGTATACGGTCCTGCTCCATACACTCGAAATAATACTATACTTTGGAATGACTTACGTGACGGTGTTATAAGAGAGCCGGGCAAGTCTGTTATTATAAACAAAAAACTAGCAAGACCAATACTTAACGATGTAATTCCAGTAAACGAATTTGGACAACTTATAAGTCCGCTTGAATGCGGATTAGCAGTTAATTTTGTATTACTAGAAAGTAAACAAAGTTACGTATTCGGAGATCAAGCACCAGTTGAAAGAGCCTGGAGAGAAAGCAGCGAATATAATTTTGCGTTACTTAAAGCATGGGTGTTATTACAGCCTGCAAAACTATTAGGTGTTGGATTTGATATAAGCAGAATAGAAAGAGATATTGCTGGAAATATTGTATACTCTGCTACAGGAAAAAGAATTGCGTTACCAGATTTATTATATCCAAATGTAAATGGTGAAGATAATACAACACTTACAAGCGGCCTAGTAAATTATATTTCAAATTATGTAAGATTTACAAAAGCTGGAAAGTACGAAAGTTATCAAACCCAGTTAAGCGGCCTTAAAAATCAGTTAGGATTTAAATTAGGCGGCTTTGCAGATAAGTCAAAATTAAAGCTAGTATTAGATAGCAGAAGTCCTTTAAACAAAACAAGTGTTTTTGTTCCTGATGAAAACTATGATATATATCTAACTACAAGTAGTCCGCAAGATACTCCTGCTCTAAGCGGTATTATTATTGAAAAAGTTGTAAATGAAAAATATCTTATCAAAGGATATGATAAACAGAATCCTGTATTTACAATTAATCGAGCAATTCCTAAACAATCAGATACTGCTATTACAGTAGGCGGTGTAAGTGAAACGTTTATTACCTGGAATGAAGAGAAAACATATAGCATTGGATCTATAGTAGAATATAGTGGTGCATATTATAGAACAAAAATTACTCATGTAAGCACATCTGATTTTGATACAACTAAATTTACAAAACTAGCAGAATTGCCAATAGTTGGCGGAGAAACAGCAGTGTTGCGTAAATCCTTTGAGGAAGAAACAACAAATATTCCATACGGAACATTATTTGATAGTGTGCAAGATGTAGCAGACTTTATGCTAGGATATGAATATTATTTAAACTCGCAAGGATTTGTTTTTGAAAGTGTTAATCAAGAAACAGCACAAGTAGAAGACATGAAACTTGTATTACAAGAATACTTATTCTGGGTTACACAAAATTGGTCTGCAGGTACAGTAATTGCAATAAGTCCAGTAGCAAGTGAAGTAAAGTTTAGTAGAGATTATTACAGTGTTGACGATCTTTATGATCCTTTCTATGAAACTAACATACTTACTGGTAATGGAACAGCATTAGGTCCAGAATTTAATAATATTTTCAGAGACAAAGATGTTGACTTTACTTTACGTCCAATAGAATCTGATTCGGGTGTTTATCTAATCAAACTACCCTTAGTACAAACTGAACATTTGGTTTTGATCGATAACGAAACTGTATTTAATGATACAATTTATGATCCTACTGCTGGCTTTAGACAAGACCGTATTAAAGTAGTTGGATATAGAACCGATGGCTGGACTGGTAATTTAAACATACCTGGGTTTGTATATGACAGAGCTGAGTGTAGAGTATGGACCCCGTTTACTGATTATACAATTGGAGACTTGGTAAAGTACAAAGAGTTTTATTACAGTGCATTTGGTAAACACACAAGCGGTCAAATATTTGATAATAAAAATTGGAGAAGACTGGCCGAAAAGCCTACGTCACAAGTCTTGCCAAACTGGGATTATAAAGCAAATCAATTTGCTGATTTCTATGATTTAGATACAGATAACTTTGACACTGAGCAACAACGACTTGCACAGCATTTAATTGGATATCAACCAAGAGAATACCTTGCTAACATTATTACCGATACTGTAAGCCAATACAAGTTCTATCAAGGATTTATACAAGAAAAAGGTACTGCAAACAGTTTAACAAAATTATTTGATCCGCTAAGTGCAGCTGATAAAGATAGTGTTGAATTCTATGAAGAATGGGCAATACGTTTAGGGCAGTACGGTAGCATTGATAACCTAAGAGAAATCGAATACAAATTAGACGAAAACAAGTACAAGCTCGAACCTCAAGTATTTGAACTAACAAATAGTATTAATCAATCTAGAGTTGATCTTGTAAATGAGATTCCTAAATCAACTGTTTACAAAAAACCAGCAAATTATGATCATACAATCGTTCCTGTACTAAATGATAATACAAATTATACTAGGAATGCAGGATATGTTAAAAACGATCAAGTATCTTATGTTATTACCAATTGGGAAAATATATTAGACATAAACATAGATTCACTTAATGTTGGCGAAAACATTTGGATAACACAAAACGAATCAAACACATGGGCTACTTACAAACATGTTAGATCTGATCTTGTTGTAAAATCTTATGCTGCTTCAACATTCTCGGACATAGAGACAGTTGAAATTGTAGCTGATAGCTACATTAAAGATATTAAAGTCGATGATTTTGTTGGAGTTCTAGCACCTGAACTATCGGGGTTTGCACAGGTTGTAGATGTAAACTTAAACAAATTACAACTTATTGGATTACCTACCCCGCCAGCAATCGATGTTGACGACAGTACTGATAATCCTTATGCTAATGCATCAATTACAAAATTTGTTAATAGACGTTACAACGATACTAATGACATGGCCACTAACATTACAAATATTGAAAAAGACAATGTAGATACAATATGGTTAGATAATAATGGCACAGGCAATTGGTCTGTTTATGAAAATAGATCAATATACGATTTAACTAGAGAGTTAGGCAATCCTACTAGTGACCTAGGATTTGGAGAAAGTTTTGATTTAAATGCTACAAATAATGTTTTAGCAATAGGCAATCCGAGAACAGAAAAATTACAAATATATTCTAGATTTGCCCAAAAATTTAACTTTAGCGAAATACAAGATTATGGAGTTTCAACTGATTACCACAATGCTATTTCAGACTATGGACACAGTGTTGCAGTATCTCCAGATGGAAATACAGTAGCAGTTGGAGCACCGTTAGCAAGCAATACAACTACTAGATTCAAAGGTCCGCTTGTAGCAGGACAGGCGTATATAGCTGGCGATATTGTTAGCGAAAGCGGTACGTTATGGAAAGCAAAAGTTGATATAACATCTTGGGAAGATGCACAAGGCGATAGCAGTACTATAACAAGCAACGACCAAGATTGGGAAGCTGTTTACTTTATTACAGCTGGAGAAGGAACAGGCTCAACTTTAGCACAAGA
>Ga0181390_1000213_pt1 | contig 25241 bp, 25 predicted proteins | sample 13SPOviralmetaG_FD_130085 | JGI IMG/M metagenome (GOLD analysis project Ga0181390, IMG submission 130085) | Marine viral communities from the oligotrophic San Pedro Time Series (SPOT) site, San Pedro Channel, CA, USA - 13 SPOT_SRF_2010-07-21 | ecosystem: Environmental > Aquatic > Marine > Strait...
AAGAAGATTACTAATCACTGTTAAGAAGTTTGTTGCTTCTACATCTAGATTCTTAGTATTTGAACAAAATACTGCTCAGACAAGAGGTAGATTTATAAACACTGTACAACCTTACTTAGAAGGAATTCAACAAAGACAAGGATTGTACGCATTTAAAGTAGTAATGGATGAATCTAACAACGGACCTGATGTTGTTGATAGAAACATACTTGCTGGACAAATATTCTTACAACCGGCTAAGACCGCTGAATTCATTGTAATTGATTTCAACATCTTACCAACTGGAGCAGCTTTTTCAGCATAAACTAAAAATAATAATAACTAATATTTATTAGTATAACAGGAGAAAAATAAAAAAATGGCAGAAGTATTAGAATTTAACGAAATGATGTTCACCAACTTCGAACCGAAGATGAAGAATCGCTTTATAATGGAGATTGAAGGAATTCAATCATACCTTATAAAAACAGCAGCTAGACCTTCAATCAACTTCGAAACTGTGAAATTAGACCACATCAACACATACCGAAAATTACAAGGTAAAGGTGAGTGGCAGGATATAACTATAACATTGTATGACCCAATTGTACCATCAGGTGCACAACAGGTAATGGAATGGGTACGTTTAGGATATGAATCTTTAACTGGTAGAAAGGGTTACGCTGATTTCTACAAAAAAGATATTGATTTTTATATGTTAGGGCCCGTTGGTGATAAGATAGAGCAGTGGAAGTTAAAAGGTGCATTTATTGCAGCAGCTAACTTCAATGATTTAGATTTCTCCTCTAATGATGCCGCTGATATCGAATTAACGTTATCTTACGATTACGCTATATTAGAATTCTAAAAATACAATAAATATTTTAATAATAGAAAAGGTTCTCTTAGTGAGAACCTTTTTTTTTTACTCTTTTTTAAGTTTTATATATTTATATACGAACAAATAAAGGTTTATTATGAGTGATACTAAATATGAATTTCCAACGGAAATTGTTGACTTACCTTCAAAAGGTTTAGTCTACCCAGAAGGACATCCCCTACGAAAGGGTAATGTTGAGATAAAATATATGACTGCAAGAGAGGAAGATATTTTAGCTTCCCAATCTCTAATAAAGAAGGGTGTGGTTTTAGATAAATTATTCGAATCAGTTGTAGTAGAGAAGGGTGTTGATATTAATGATATATTTATTGGAGATAAAAACGCAATTCTTTTAGCAACAAGAGTAATGGGATATGGTGCAGATTATCAAGTAGAAGTAACTGACCCATTTACATTAGAAGCCCAAAATGTAACTATCGATTTAGGAAAGGTTAAAACCAAAGATTTTGATGAAAAATCATTAAGTGGTGATAACATTTACAAATTTAAATTACCAAAAAGTGGAAAAGAATTGGAATTTAAACTTCTAACTCATGGTGATGAAGCTGAAATTACAAAAGAAATCCAAGCATTAGCTAGATTATACAAAGGTAAGGGAGAAAAATCATTCGATGTAACAACTAGGTTAAAGTATATGATACAATCGGTAGATGGTAATCAAGATAGAGGATTCATAACCAATTGGGTTCAGAATGGATTTCTTGCATTAGATACAAAATCATTTAGAAAATATGTTAGGGAACTAAGTCCAGATATGGATTTAAAATTTGAGTTCACCTCTGAGGTGACCGGTGAGCAGGAGGCACTTGATATCCCGTTCGGGATTTCATTTTTTTACCCTTCCGAATAACTACACTCAAATACTTCATGACCAAATTTGGCAACTTATTCAATTTGGTAACGGATTTACTTGGAAAGATGTTTACTTCATGCCAATACAATGGAGAAAATTTTACTTTCAAAAATTAGTAGAATTGAAGAAAAAAGAAGCAGCAGAACATAAAAAAGTAGAACAAAAATCAAAAGTGAGGGTTAAACGATAATCCTCACTTTTTTTATATCATATATTTATAGGAGTAATAATAGGATAACTAACTATGGCAAATAAAAAGAAATTAAACGAAGCTTCTATTTCTGGATTCATTAATCGATTCTTAGATGATATGCAGCAAGGTACGGTAGATAGGTTTATTAAACAAGCTAAAACAAAGAATGTACCAAGACCTGTTGTAAAGCAGTTAGAAAAACTTAAAAAAGAAAGACAGGAATTAGAGAAAATTCTTAAAGATTTATAATCTAAATGGCTGAAAGTAATAATCTACTTAAAGAAAAGGCTCAATTATTAGAGCGTATAAGGGGTATTCAAGCCGAACAAGGTAAGGAAGCCGCTAAACTTGATGGTGCCTACCAAATTGCGGCAAGTAGATTAAAGGAGATTGTAAAGATAATAAAAGCATCTGAAGTTGCGCAGGAAAATGTAGCAAACTCAGTTGATGAGATGGTTACTGGAGCACAATCATTGGGTAGTGTATATAGTAGAATCAAAACTCAACAATTAGAACAAGCTGATATATCTGCAAATATAGCTAATTCATTACAAGGGCGTATTGATAGTAACTCAAAATTATCAAACCAAAACGCAACCGCACAACAACAAGCATCATCCATCCTAACCGCATATGGTGACCAAGCATCTATTGCAAGGGAAATGTCCCAATTAACTTCAGAGGATGTAGAACAAAAAGCAAAATTACAATCTGATTTTGATGCAATGGGTCAATTGATTCAAGAAGAATTGGATTCTATGGATAAGAGATTGGCAGTTACTAAAGATTTTATGGCTCAACAAGGAGTTATATCTGATTCTGTAAAAAATCAAATAAATGATGCACAAGAGTTATCTTCATTATCTACCGAACAAAAAAGTATATTAGAACAACAAGCACAAGTCTTTGATTCAATGAAGAATAAAGTAGATGCATTGGGTTCAACTCTAACCACATTCCTTAAAAGACCACAAGCCGCAATTGGGGCATTGGTAATTGGTATTGGTAAATTCGCTGGTAAATTTGGTGAAGTAAATAGAGAATTAGGGCAAAGTTTCACACAAGGATTAAATTCATCAACATTATCAGCAACTGGATTAGGTTTCATATTTGAGGATACTGCTGGAACTGTAAGAGAATTGGCATCAGAATTTGGTGGAGTAGATGCAGCAACACTTAGTACACAAACTAATATTGGATTGATGGCATCAAATATGGGTATCACCAATAAAGAGGCTGTTGGATTAACTGCATCATTTGCACGATTGAATGGAAGTTCGAACGATGTTGCAGCTGATATGATTAAAACTACTCAAGAGTTTGCTAATCAAAACGGAATAATTCCTGGAGCATTAATGGCTGATTTAGCTGGTTCAACTGAAGAGTTTGCTTTATTTGGAAAAGATGGTGGTAAAAATATATTAGAAGCTGCTGGTTATGCTGCTAAGTTAGGTACTAATATGAGTACAATTAGTGGTATAGCAGATGGGTTACTTGATTTTGAATCATCTATTACCAAAGAATTAGAATTGGGAGCAATGTTAGGTAAAAACATCAATCTTGATAAGGCTAGACAATTAGCAATGGAAGGTGACTTAGATGGTATGATGAAAGAAACCCTAAAATCACTTGGTGGGATTGATGCATTTAACAAAATGGATTACTTCCAAAAGAAAGCTACGGCTGATTTATTGGGTGTATCGGTTGCTGAAATGCAGAAAATGGCAACCAATGCAGAAAAAGCTGGTACAATGGGTGAGGTTATGAGTTCTTCATTTTCCAAAGCAGGTGAATTCTTAAATACAGGTTTAAATAAATACTTAGGAACTGGACTACAAGGTTTAGGAGGTATGATTACTATGACAGGACAGGTTGGTACTGGATTCTCAGCAATGGGAACCTCAATCGGTGGTGTAATTAAAGGTACTGGGCAAGTTCTTAAAAACATAATGGGTATGGTAGCCGGTCCTGTATTAAAAGGTTTAAAATCAGTAGGTGGTTTACTTGCTAATAGTAAAGTTGGTAAAAAAGTAGGTGGTATTAAGGACAAAATTCTTGGTGGTGTAAAGGATAAGTTTAGTGGTGGTGGAGATGCATCACCTAAAAAAGGTGGTGGAATGCCTGGTAAAGGTATTATGGATGGTATGGCCAAGATTGATATGAAAAAAGTATTACAAGGTGCAGCAGCAATGGTAATCGTAGCTGGTGCAGTATTCATATTTGGAAAAGCAGTACAAGAATTTATGAAAGTTAGTTGGGAAGCAGTTGGAATGGCTGTGGTATCAATGTTAGCTTTAGTTGGAGCAGTTGCTCTATTAGGTGCTATTATGATGAGTGGTGTAGGTGCTGTGGCTATTTTAGCTGGAGCAGCGGCAATGTTAGTTGTTGCATCAGCAGTGTTAGTATTAGGAATTGGATTACAAGCAATTGGAACTGGTTTTGAAATGTTAGGAGCTGGGATATCATCATTAACTCCTAATTTATTAGCAGTTGGTACATCTATATTAGGTATGGTTACATTACTACCAATGATTGGATTATTATCATTAGGATTAATTGCTCTTGCTGGTTCGTTAGCTTATTTAGCACTATTCGGAACAGCAGCACTACCTGTTCTTATGGGAATCGGAGTAGCAATGATGATGGCTGGTTTAGGTGTTACTATGTTAGGTAAAGGATTATCATTAGTGGGAGCAGGTTTAAAAACTATAAGTGATTCTATATCTGGTATAGGTGATACTATTTCTGGTGTAGGTACTGTAATTGGAAATATTGTAACATTTATAGGACCAATAATGGCATTATCACTAGCACTAACCGCACTTGCAGCATCTTTGATGTTAGTTAGTGTAGCTGGTATTACTGCTTTGCCTGGATTACTCGCAATAGCCGCAGTTGGAGCAATAGCTGTGGGTATTAGTGGATTGTTTGGTGGGGATGATGAAACTGCTGATGTGGATACTAATAGTGAGGGTGGAGATAGTGCATTGATAACTGAGATTAAAGGATTAAGAGCAGACCTTATTGATGGTAAGGTTGGAGTTTATATGGATGGTACTAAGGTAACGGCTGCTATATCAAAAGTGGTAGATAAGGTGGGAAGTAATTCTTACGCAATATAAAATAAGATATGCCAACATTATTAGAATTATTTAAAAGTCAACAACTACTATCTCAGGGAGGAAAAACCGCTGAGGAAGCTTATGATATCCAAAACTCAAAGGATATCAAAATTTCAACATCAGACCCTTTAGTAAATAACACTGGATTTGCAGCAGCTAATCTATTAAGAAAAACATTAGGTGTAAGGGGTAGTGAAACACTTTTAGAACAAGAAGTGGTAGGTACTCGTATAATTAGAGGATTTTCTATACCTGTATTGTATGGTAGTGATTTACCAAGAATTACATTAAAAACAACACCATTATTAGATGTAATGAAAAAGGGTACTGGTGGTACCGAAGGAGATGGTGGGTTAATTGGTGGTGCAATTGAAGATGCTAGAAACTATATAACTGATAAGTTGGGTATCCCATCAAATATAATCCCAACTAAAATATATAATGATGAGAGAATAAAATCTAAGGGGGAAACTCAAAATAGAATGATTCTTTTAGCTGATATCAAAGGAGAGCCATCAGATAAGTTATTAGCAGAGTTGTTAAGAAGTGGTATTAGTGGAAACCTTAAAACCATTGGAAAGCAAGCAATTGGTGGAGCAATCAACATAGCAAAAGATAAGATTAGAGGTAAGTTATTTGGAGAACGTTCTAAGACGGGATTCAATAACGCTGGTTCTAATGAAGATGGTTCAAATATAAGCATAAACTATGGTAGTTTAGATAGTGAAGTTGGTGTAACAATTAAAACCGACCCTAAAACTGGTATAAGAGATGTAGGTGGTTTGACGTATCAAAAAACATTTAATCTAACCTTCAGAGATGATAATGAGCCTGGTAAATTAAACTTTATAGATTCAACTGATGAAGGTGGATTAGCAAGAAAAACACCAAATGTAGTAATAAGTAAATTTAAGTTACCATCATATGCTGGATTAAAGGCAGGGGATGTGTTTCCATTATATAGTAAGTTATTTTTAAATGCTAAATCTAATAATGTAAAAGATTCAATTGATAGTGAGGGAAAAATAATAAAGAAAACTGATAAGTTAACATTTCCAACTAAATCTGAAGCAGTTAATGAAGGTGAAGCTGATAGTGTTCAAATAGCTAATCCAGATTCAATACCATATTCACCAAATACATCATTACATAGTGATAAAAACTCAAATTTAGCTACAAAGCCAAATCCCACTACTGAGGAAGTATCAACTGATACCAAACCGGAAGCATTAACTTTCAAAACACCATCAGAGACAACTTCTGAAGGTGAAGGTACGTTTGATACAGATAAATTACCAAAAACACAACCATCAACTGAGAAATTTTCTACAACTGCTAATGAAGCAGATGAACCTCAAAATGATATAAAAGATGCGGTTAATGGTGATGGTACATTAGCTGATACTGTTCCAATTACATGGTTAGATGCTAATTTCACAAAAGAAGATGGTACATCTACTGAAAAAATAGAACTAACAATTGATAGGAATAGAATCACACCAGATTTAGATAGATATCCAAAACGTTTGGATTCTAAACGTGGTATAGAACCTAAAAGTGATAGTATAAACATAACATCAATACAAAGTGGAGAAGGTACTGATGAAAACGATGCATTAGATTTTGCACCATTGAAATTTTATTCAATTGCAAAAGATAAAACAGTACAATTTAGAGCAACTATAAGTGGGTTAAGTGAAACATTATCACCATCTTGGGATTCTGCTAAATTTATGGGAGCACCATTTCAATATTATACATATGGTGGTGTGGAACGTAGTATAACTTTTAATTTTAAGGTGTTTGCATTAAATGCAAATGAACATAAGGCTGGTTGGGATAAATTGAATTTTTTAACTGGATTGGTATATCCACAAGGTTATGATGGAGGTTCAACCGCTATAACAGCTCCTTTTATTAAATTTACATTGGGTGACTTGTATAAAAATAAAGAATCATTTATAGAATCGTTATCATATACATTCGATGATTCTACTCCTTGGGATATTGATGAAACAAATTACAGATTACCAATGATAACTGATGTAGCAGTTACTATTAAATTTTTACAAAGTAGAAGTACAACGGAGGGTTCAAAGTTTTATTCATTTGCACCAACAACATAATATAATATGGCAAGTAGATATAAAAATAATGAAATAAAAAACACCAATGATGGTAGGAGAGTATATCGTTCTAAGATATATCCTCAAATTCCATTAAGTGATGATGATATCTATGTAGCAACTGAAACAGGTGATAGATTAGATACCCTTGCATATCAATATTACAAAGATGCATCACTTTGGTGGATAATAGCTTCAGCTAACAACATACATACTGCTCCATTAGGTTTAGTAGATGGAACCATATTAAGAATCCCACAAAATTATATAGAAATAAATAATAAGTTTATAAATTACACCTAAATAAGTTATGTCAGCATTTCCTAATTTCTCAAACATCAGAGGGTACATACAAACCGAATTGGATTCTAGAATCGATTCTACCTTAAAGTTATCTCAACTAAATTGTTGGGCAAAGGTAACTTCTGGTGTTGGTATGGCTATGGTTTCTAATCCTAATTTTAATTTATTTAAAGCAGCTGGTGGTAGTACTGGAATATATGGAAATGAATCATCGTCTGGTACAATTGGAACTGATTGGGGTGGTTCTCCTATAAACTCTGGAACGGGTCAAGGTTTTAGACCATCTCCTGTAATTTCATCAATTGAGATAGATGAGGGGTCTGGTAACTTATCTAGAAAGGCAACATTTTCAATTACTGCATATACTTTGGAGCAAATGGAAACTATTACTGAATATTATTTAGAACCTGGATATTCTATATTTTTAGAATGGGGATGGAATACCCCATCTGGAGTAGGTGGAATAGTTCCATCAACCGCCAATGCAATAGCAAAATATCAATCATCATTTGAAACTGATAAAAAAAGAGAAGATAGTGGAGGCCAATACGATAATTATTTAGGATTCATCACAGGTGGTAGTGTAGCTATTGATGGTGATAAATGGACTATTAGTGTTAAATGTACGGGATTTACTGAATTACCTGCATATCTATTAACTTCAGAGACTGGTAATCAGAACGAAGGTGAAGATGCCAAATCAAATTCAGCTACATTATTTGGTAGTGGGTGGTTGGAAGCAAACGCTAAAAATTTAGGAGAAGAACGTTGGATGAAGGTATTTAATTCATTACCTAAAACAAGACAAACTATTCCTGTTAAAATGTTATATAAAAAGCAAGATAAAGATGGAATTCCATATTCTGAAATATCAAATGAGTTTAGTTATATAAACTTTGATGAAGAGGTTTCAGAAAAAATAAATGAAAACACTGCAAATGATGGATGGTTTGATTTTGGTAAGGGTGATGTTGAAGTAAATGGAGAAACAGTTGATTTAGAAAAGGGTACAAAGATTATAGCCGATGATAGATTTATTAAATTTTCAACTTTGATGGTAATATTTAATGAAATTGGTATAGATGGTTATAAATTGGGTGGAGATGACTCAAACGTTGTTAAATTTAGAATAAGAACTAATTTGACAACATGTAGCGCTTTTCCAAAAATATTTAGTACTGATGGTGATAGACTGTTCATACCCAATTCAACGGCACCTAAACTAAGTTTGAATGAAGTAAGTGGTGATTCAACGGTTGCGGATATAACAAAGGAAACATATAATGCACAAATCGGAAAAGCTATATTCCCTAGATTCCAAACTGTAACACTACCACCATCTGCCGTAGGGGGTGGTAATGGTGTTTTGTTAACAAGTGGATATTGGGGTTTATTAGATGATTTATATGTAAATTTTGAATTTGCTAAGGGTATAATGGATACTCCAAACTTTTTTGTTAAAGATGCATTATATCAATTATTAAATGGATTATCATCGGCTGTAAATGGTATGTGGAACTTTCAGATACAAGAAACAGCAACTGATGATAAACAAACAACGGAATTACGAGTTTATGAATTAAATTCAATTGGAAGTGGTAAACCATCGGAACCATACCAATTTAATATGATAGGTAGTGATTCTGTTTTTATGGAGGCTTCACTTGATTTGGATATTAGTGGTGCTAAGATGAATCAAATAATTGGACAGAGATTATCTAAAGGTGGAAAAGGTACTAAAGTAAATGGTGATGCAAGTAGAATACCAGGAAATCTATTTTCAACAAAGCTAGATTTATTAAATGTAGAGATAAAAAAGAAAGAAGTTCCTAAAGTTGAAGAAAAAACTCAAGCTGCAGATGATGCAGATGCGGCTAAAGAACAAATGTTAAATATAATATTAGGTAAAGCTAAGTTCTATCCAAAACCTGAATTAGAGGAAAGTGATGATATGAAAGGTGATTTATTTGGTTATTGTGTACTTGGTGCATTTAATGATAGTGCATTATTTTCTTTATTGAAACATAATATGGATAAAAATTCAGCTGATGCAGAAACACCATCACCATTAATGCCAATAAATTTTTCATTTAGTGTACATGGTATTAGTGGAATTAGACGTGGTGATATGTTTAAAGTAAATGGAATACCTACTATGTATAAAAAAGGATTCTTCCAAGTGTTATCAGTTAAACATACAATAGATGGTATGATGTGGAAAACGGAAATAACTGGTGGATATAGAAATAGTTAATTATGAAAATAGATAGATACAATAGTATTTCTAAATTAGGAAAGGAGTATAATAAGGTAAAAATAATAGCACATATACCAACTCCTAAAGATACAGATTATTTAGTTGGTTATATCATACGATATTTTGTACAAAAATCAAATGATATAAATTCTTCTATATTTGAAGTTGGGTCTGATGTATCTTCTAATTTTTTTAATAATCCTTTTTATGTAGTAACAACAATTGATTGGAGAATAAAGGGAACACCTGAAGAAATAAAGAAATCAAACTCTACATCTATACGATTGGCATCGGTTGATATTCCTAAAATTGGATTATACTTACCTAACCTCTTACAATTTCATAAGAAATAATTTTGTAAATCAATATATTTTTCGTATATTTGGTATCAAACTAACAATTAGATGAAAGTTACCATAGTAGTAAGAACATTCAAAAGACCCGAATTCTTAAAACAAGCATTATCATCAATACAACTACAAACCTATGATGATTGGGAAGTTATATTGTTCGATGACAGTGGTTCTACTGATAATCTAAATATCTATAATAATTTCAAATCCAACAATCCAACAAAAAGAATAGTCTATATTACATCAGCTACTCCATATGATATGTTTAAGGATTCTTGGAATATTGCACCTAAATTATCAAAGGGTGAATTAATTGTAAGATTGGATGATGATGATTTATTGAGAGAGAACTCACTTGATTTTATAGTTCGTACTTATGAAAATAATCCAACTTTAGATTTTAGTTATGGTTCAGCTACATTTTTTGAAAATGATACATTAAGAAGTAAGATTACAACACAAACTCCAATAGAGGCTCCTAAAACAGTTGATATATGGGAAGGGTATCTATATGAACACCCATATAACCTACCTTGGAGATTTAAACACAATCATTATGATGAACCACAATATCATAGTTCTATAATTCATTGTTCTAAGGCTAATCATATGTGTGTATATCACACTTATGTTATGAGGGTATCATCAATACTGAAAGTTATCGATAAAATGGAAATAACATCCAACTTTGTTGATGATTTGGAAGCTATGGGTATTATGGATTATTTAGGATTATCTCACACTTCTATAAAAAAGACACTAACCTACGCTAGAATCCATAGTAATGGTAGAGTTACTGATAAGGCTGGTAATGGTGAAGATACGTTGTGGAATAACATACTCAGAATTAGAGATGATGTTGAATTTCATAGAACTGATGGATTCCAATCTAATATTAATACAAATATAATAGATGGTGATGTTAATGATACTATAACCGATGAGCATAGACAGAGATTTAGTGAATATCTTAGTAAAGTAAAAAATACTTCAAAAACATTGGGATAATCCAAATATTTTTCGTATATTTGTATAATGGTTATAGTTGAATCGCAAAATGAAGTAAATGAGTTCCTACAAATGTGGGAAACAACTCCATCTACAATAATTCCTATTTGGAGTGATTTGGATAAACATCCAATGAACAACGAACTTGCTTTCTTATTTGTAAGGATGGGAAATACTGACTTTATCCTTATATATAATCATATTGATGGGAAATCCCAACAATTAGACCTCACAACTTCCACACAACCAAAATGGGTATGGAATAAGAAAGGCTTATTACAAATGGATATGGGTATCCAAAATACAATTGATATATCTACATACACATTCTTCGAAACAAATAAAATTATACCCGATGAGGTACAAAATCAATCGTTTATCTCACATTATACCCGAATGGGTATACGTGATAACTTAGGAAAGATATCACCTCTAATGAAGTGGGGGGAGTTCCTAACAACATTTGTGAATAATCTCAATCTTCCCTCTAAATATGAAAGTTGGGTTGATAAAACGATGATTCCTCTTCTTTCAGATATCGAACGATATGGGATTAATGTCGATGAGAAAAAATTTATTGATAGATTTCCACAAGCTACTAAACAGCTAATCAATACAACCCTTTATACCCAATACAACCCATACACCATTACATCCCGTCCATCCAATAGGTTTGGTGGAATCAACTTTGGAGCGTTGAACAAAAAAGATGGAACGAGAGAAGTATTTATCCCAAAAGAGAATCATATATTCTTACAAATGGATTTTGATGCATATCATCCCCGTATCATTGGTAAGTTAACTAATTACGATTTACCTAAAACATCCGTACACCAATGGTTGGCAGAACAATACGGATGTTCCTATGAAGAATCAAAGGGAATCACATTCCAACTACTTTATGGTGGTATACCTGATGAGTTTGATGAGATACCTTATTATAGGGGTGTTAGAGAGTTTATTGATAAATTGTGGTTAAAGAGTACTGAGAGTGGATATCTTCAAACACAATGTAGGAGAATACCCTTAGAGTGGATTGAGGGAAACAACCCACAAAAGTTATTTAATTATCTACTTCAAGCGACTGAAACTGAGCTGAATATGGAGAGACTAACGAAAATTTTAGAATACATCAAAGATACGGATGTAGAATTAACTTTATATTCATATGATGCATTTTTATTTTCATATCCAATTGAGGGTGGAGCAGAACATGCTAAGAATTTGAAAAAAATAGTTGAAGGTGGTGGGTTTCCTATCAAAGCTGATTGGGGAACGGATTATGGAAAACTTTAATATTTATAAGATATAGGGATTGAAAACATCAAATTATGAACAAAACCGAATTTATTGAAGAGCTAATATTAGAAATATCCTATCGTTCAGATGAGGGATATCCTATATTAAATAAATCTACACATATTACACTACTATCTGAGATATTAGATGAGTGGGGATATACCGAAATTAAAAACGAATTAATACAAAATCTTTTAGAAGCAGATGATGAAACATTTACTGCTACAAAGAAAGATACAAAACAAACATCAACATTTGATAGTGAAGAAGCAAGAGATGATGCAATTGAAAAGGGAACTCACATTAAGAAAGATGATACTAAAGATAATACTACTAAAAAATCAACCACATTTGATGCATCTACTTCTGATGGATTAGCTTATATAAAAAGTTTAGGAAAGGATGATGAGGCATATAAAGCAGCAGTTAAAGCTGGTCATATAACTGATGATGATAACGATGTTAAAAATACCAATAGTAAACCAAAAACTAATTCCGATTTAGAAAGAAGTGGTTTTGGTGAAAAGGATAAAAAACACTTAGATAATCCAAATGGACCTACTCGTAAAGAAATAAACGATGATTTAAATGAAGGTAATTTGGATAAACTTACGGAATATCAAAAAGGTGTTCAACTCAATAGAGAAAAGGGTATTTCTGGAATGGGAGGTGCTGTTGCAAGTGAAGGTGAATCTAAATATTGTGATGCTACTAATACCGATTTTGAAAAATGGGATTCCGATAACGAAGATAGAATCAATATTGTACAAAATGAAATAGCACAAAAAACAAAAAAATCAGCAGATGAATTTAGAGTAGCTGATGCATTGGGACTATCACCTAATTCAGATGAACTTAATAATTATCTTGCAAAAAGACAAGTTTGGGTTAATGAACAATTGGAAAATATCAAAAAAGAAAAAAACAGTGTTTTTTACTTAAAAGGTAAAAAAGGCTTTAATGGTAAAGATGCTGCATATGAAGAATGGATGAAAGTTGCTTATGATGGTGCACAAACAACAAAGAGAGCAATAGATGATTCATCAATTGATTCATCAAAGCCAAATGTAACAATTCAATCTACGGCAGAAGTAGACCAATCAGTACAAGCACATTTAGAAGATAGTGTACAAAACGCTAAAACCGATGATGATAGAAAACATGCTGAGATTCAATTAAAAAACTTCAATAAATTTAAAAGTTATCACGATACATATGTAGTTGGTAAGGATATAAATGGTAGAACTACCTATATGGGAATATCTAACAAAAAAGATGGTCAGATGAATGACCCTCAAAATAACACTACTCCAAAGAAGCGTTTTGAACAATTAGCAAAAAAATATGGTAAAGATGTTGCTGGTACTGTAACTCAATCATTAAAAAATAATGTAAAGGCAGTTTCTGAGGTCAAAGGAAATACAGTAAAAAGTTCAAGTAAATTGATAATTGATAGTGAGTATGTTGCTATATGTGAAACAAAAGAAATGAAATCATATCTACAAAAACTAAGAGATACTGGTTCATTTAGAGATTATGTAAAAGCTAAAGGTATGGATCCTGATACAATTGGTACAAAAGAACTTTTAACCGAAATGAATCAACATGCAAATGAATTAATTGAAGCTGGTAAGAATCCAGGGTACGATGCATATGGTAAAATTGCTATAAAAGTTGGTGAATTTGCACAACAACCCAAATTTCAAAAAGAAAATCCTCTATTGAACTTCGAAAATGAAAGTATCAAAAAAGCAGTAGATATAAAGGAAAATGAAAAAAACGTTGTTAAAACATCACACCTTAGAGTTGTTAATGAGTTAGTTGATGCTGATAAGCCTGATGGGTATTCTGATGAAAACCCAAATGCAGATAATGGGGTTCATCAGCAAGGTTATATTAGTGGTGTATTAGATGCATGTCATATAGATACATACATAGATATGGATTCTGATGATGGTATGTTACTTCAAATGGGAATTAATGGTGTAAAACCATCTATGTTAAGAAAGTGTGTTGCTGAAAAAAGTGGATTTGAGGGAGATAGTACAACTACAGAAGGTAAACAACAACTAAAAGACCATTTACGAAAAAGATGTAGAGTTACACCTGGTGGTGATAGAATTACAATTAAGGGTAGTGATGGTAAGGATACTGAATTATTTGAAGATTCTTGGAGAACTGCTGGTACTTCTCAAAAGGTAGCAACTCATTTTGGGAAGAGTATGAGAATTTGTTTACAAAAGAAAGCTGCAAAATAGTAATAAAAGTTATCCCTTTGTGTAAGTAGTTTATATTTATAACTGAAAAAAGGAATTCTCATTTTAGAGAAAATATAAATATGAAAACGCAATTACTGTGTACATTTACGACAAAGGCTGAGTTACAAAAGGTTCTACAAGATATTAGAGACACTTATGTAATAGTATATAACTACATCTACATACTTCAGAACAAATCAAACTTAGATGAATTATACATCACATATAACATCAACACCGAATTCAGACCACATCAACCATTAAGTGATACTATTTTGATTCATCGTAAAAAAGAATCAAATTCACTATATACAATCAATGCACTAAACCAACTTGTGAAAGAAGAAAATGGTGGAGTGTTAGATAAATCATTTATCATCGATTGGCAGAAGTTTAGAAATTCTATAATACTTACAAATACTGAAGGTACTAAGAAAATCCAAACTCGTATATTTGAAGTAATTGAGTTTAATCAAAAATAAAATAACAAATGGCAAAATTTACACGAGAACAAATCGAAGAAGCATTAAATTGCAATGGCTATAAATACTTTACAAGTGATAAAGGATATGATGTTAACATCGTTGGTATTAGAAATTCCGATACACATGGTGAAGTAACAAATAGATTTGATGATACTTTAACAATATCATATAAGGATTCAGATGGTAAGTGGATTTATAATGAATACAAAGCAACAACTGATCCTGGTTCTCATTGGGAAAAGAACCTAATGAATGATAAAGGTGTTGCAATACTTAAACCTGGTCAATATAGAGGTTCACATAAAATCAGACTTCATCAGGGAAAATATGAAGCATTAGGTCAACAAAAACCTGTTAAAGTTTATAGAGATAATAACAAAGATGGTAAATATGATATGATTGAAGAGAATATAGATGAAGGTATATTTGGAATCAATATTCATAAAGCTGGAAAGTTTGTAAATGGTTCAACTCAGATTGATAAATGGTCAGCTGGTTGTCAAGTATTCTCTAAGGAATCAGATTTTAACGAATTTATGGAAATTTGTAGAAAGGCTAGAGATATATGGGGAAACTCTTTCACATACACATTGATAGAATCTAACGATATCGTATAGATACATAAAAACAAAACAAATTGAAAAAGGGGGAAAGAAATTTCCCTCTTTTGTTGTTTATATCAATTATTTTTCGTATATTTGTGTAACAAATGAAGAAAATGAACACTCTAAAAAGAAATTTGAAAATAAGTAAAAATAAATTTGGCAGTATCAATTTTATTTCGTATATTTGTATAACAAATGGATAAATACCCACTTAAAAGTGGATTTTTTGATATTTATATAAGGTGTAGGAAACACACCAAAATAAAACCATTAAATAAATAAAACAATAAAATTTAAACAATTATGGCACTAGATTTAAGCGCAATCAGAGGTAGACTGAACAAACTACAAAACACTGGTAATTCTAAAAGTAATCTTTGGAAACCAACTCCTGGTAAACATCAAGTAAGAATTGTACCTTACCTATTCAACAAAGAAAATCCTTTCATCGAATTGTATTTTCACTACAACATCAACAACAAAACTTATTTATCTCCTTCTTCGTTTGGAAGACCAGACCCTATTGTAGAGTTTGCTGACAAACTAAAAAGAATGGGTGATAAAGAAGATTGGAAAGCAGCTAAGAAAATGGAACCTAAGTTAAGAACTTTTGTACCTGTATTAGTTAGAGGTGAAGAAGGTGAAGGAATTAAATTTTGGGGATTTGGTAAAACTGTTTATCAAGAAATCTTAGGATATATCGCAGATCCTGATTATGGTGATATTACTGAACCAACAACTGGTAGAGATATTACTATTGAATATACTTCAGCTGAAGATGCAGGGACTTCATATCCTGTAACTACAATTAGAGTAAAACCAACTCAAACTCCTATAACAAACGATGAAGCGCAAGTAAAACAATTGTTAGAAGGACAAACTAATATTACTGATATCTATTCAGAATTAACTTATGATGAATTGAAAGGTATTTTAGAAGGTTGGTTGAATCCATCTGCAGAAGGAGGACAAGAGAGTGTATCACAACAATCACTTTCAACTCCATCAACTCCATCAACTCCAGCAGCACCTGCTCCACAGGCAGCAGCACCTGTTGCAGAAGATAGAAAAAAGTTAGATGATGTAGCAAACGCATTTGACGATTTATTCAATTCATAATACTAAAACTTAATGGCAAAAAAGACAAAAGAAGATGATTTGGCAAGTTTACTTGCTGAATCATTAAATAAACAGGCAAAAGACCAAAAGGTAGCATTCTTTTTGGACGGGGGAGATTCCCCTACTGATGTATCCGATTGGGTATCAAGTGGAGCATCTATGTTAGACGTTGCCATTTCGAATAGACCTTATGGTGGATTTCCTGTTGGTAGAATCGCCGAAATTACTGGATTGGAACAATCTGGAAAATCATTAGTATCAGCTCACCTCCTTGCGGAAACGCAGAAAAAGGGTGGTGTAGCTGTACTGATTGATACTGAGAACGCAGTAAGTAGAGAGTTCTTAGAAGTAATTGGTGTAGATGTATCTAAATTATTATATGTAGCAGCTGAGACAGTAGAACAATGTTTCGAATTTACTGAAACTATTATTGAAAAAGTGAGAGTAGCATCGAAAGATAAACTTGTAACAATCGTAGTAGATTCAGTAGCAGCAGCATCAACTGAAAAGGAGATGGATGCAGATTATGGTAAAGATGGGTACGCAACTGATAAGGCAATTATCATTTCCAAAGCAATGCGTAAAATTACTAATTTAATTGGTAGACAGAAAATCACATTGGTTTTCACAAATCAGTTAAGACAGAAAATGAACGCAATGCCATTCTCTGACCCTTGGACTACTTCTGGTGGTAAAGCTATCGCTTTTCACGCTTCGGTACGTTTAAGATTAAAAGGAATGGGAAGTATTAAGGCTAAAGTAAATGGTATTGATAGAATAGTAGGTATTAAGGTGAGAGCACAGGTTGTTAAAAACCGAATGGGACCACCACTTAGACACGCTGACTTTGAAGTAATGTTCGATAGAGGTATCGATAACTATGGAGCATGGTTAAAGGTAATGAAAGATGAAAAAATCGTTACACAAGGTGGAGCATGGTATAAGTATGTTGATACTGAAACTGGTGAGGAGTTCAAATTCCAATCCAAAGACTTTCCTGAGTTGTTGGAATCTAATAAAGAGTTGGAAGAGCAAATTTATGGTAAAATATGTGAAGCAACTATTAGAGAGTACAAAACAGCATCAGAGGATGTGGATAACTTAGTTGTAGATGACCAAGTTATCGGAGATTAATAATAAAAAATAAGTTATGAGCAAATTGACACAAATGTTAAGAACATCAGCAGAAGCTGATAAAGCAAAAGCACTTCTTACGTTAGAGTTGTTGGAAAATCATCCAGCCGGAATTGGTGACCACTCTACAAAAGATTTCTATGAAAACGCTGAAGAAGCCCTTCAGATGTTAATAGATTCTGATGATAGATTGGCAGCAATCGAAAAGTACCTATCTCCACAAAATGTGGGATTGGTTAATGGTAATGGTTATACAACAACAACAACATAATGAAGAAACTCTACAAAGATATCCTCAACGAAGTAAGTGAGGAGCACAAAACAAATCACCTTCGAGAAAGGAACAGTAGAGTTCTTATCATTGATGGATTAAACACCTTTATCCGTAGCTGGACTACCAACCCCACAATGAATGAGGATGGTGACCATACGGGTGGGGTGATTGGTTCACTCAAATCCATTGGATATCAGATAAGAGAATTCAATCCAACTCGTTGTATTGTAACCTTTGATGGTAAAGATGGTTCAAAGTCCCGAAAGGACATTCATGAAGGATATAAAGCTGGACGAGAGAAGAATCGATTTAGAGTAAATCGTACCTATGGTGAAATGATGAGTGAGGAAGATGAGAGATTATCAATGAGACAGCAGTTTGTATGGTTAAATGATATATTAGATTATTTACCTGTATCTACTATGGTTTATGATGGTATCGAAGCTGATGATACTATTGCATATGTTACACAACATACTCAAAATGAGTTAGATGGTGAAGTTGTAATAGTTTCAACTGATAAAGATTTCTTACAATTAGTTTCTAAACAAGTGTTAGTATTCTCACCTACAAAAAAGAAACTCTATAATAGACAGATGGTATTTGATGAGTTTGGTATATGGCCTGAAAATCTTCTATTATATAGAACATTGGATGGTGATAAATCAGATAACATTCCAGGCATCAGAGGATGTGGTATCAAAACTCTTTTAAAGAGGTTTCCTGAACTTTCTGAAGATAGAACTATAACACATGAGGAGTTCTTTAAAATGTGTGAGGAGAAACAAGGTAAAATCAAATTATATGATGATATCTTAAAAGCTAAAGACCAACTTCTTATGAATAAGAGGTTAATGGAATTGGATGAACCTCATATTCCAACAAATAAGAAATTAAAAATATTAGATAGATTTGCTGAAGAGGATATCAAATTTAATAAATTGAATTTCCTTAAAGTTGGAAACAAATATAAAGTTCTTCAGAATTGGAGAGATATTAATGATTGGCTACAATCAACATTCCACAACATTATTACAAAATAAATTAGGTTTATTCAAATATTTTTCTTATATTTGGAATCAAATAGGTTATAAATGCAGAACATAGATACACTTTCTAAATACGGACAATCATTTCAAACAAAGGTTTTAACATCTTTGATTGCTGATGTTCGTTTATTAGATACATTAAGTGAAATTATTCATCCAAAGTTTTTTGAAGCTGAATCAAATAAATGGATAGCTGAGGAAATTCAAAACTACCATAGTGAGTTTAAGAAATCACCAACGCTTGATGTTTTTAAGGTTGAGGTTTCTAAGCTGGAAGATAGGGGATTTCAAAAAAATGTAGTTGAACAACTTAAATCAGTATTCACTCAAATTGGTGATAGTGATTTAGAATACGTTAAAAAAGAGTTTTCTTCATTTTGTATCAACCAAAATTTAAAACAAGCAATAGTTGAATCAATTGATTTACTGAAAGCTGGAAACTACGATAGAATCAAAGATTTAGTAGATAAAGCTATGAAGGTAGGTGTTGATTCGGATATGGGACATGAGTATGTATTAGATTTCGAAGAAAGAACAACCGAAATAAATAGAAACTCAGTTCCAACTGGTTGGGAATGTATTAATGAAGTAATGGATGGTGGTTTAGGACCAGGTGAATTGGGAGTAGCAGTTGCACCATCTGGTGTTGGAAAGACTTGGGTATTATGTGCATTAGGAGCAGCAGCTGTAAAAGCTGGGTTAAATGTTGTACATTATTCTTTAGAACTTTCTGAACATTATGTTGGACAACGTTACGATACTGTTTTTACTCAAATTCCATCAGCTGATGTGAAGGAAAAGAAAGAAACTGTATTGGAAAAGATACAACGATTAAAAGGAAAACTTTTAATTAAGTATTATCCACCAAAGGGTATATCAGCTAAAAAGATTGAAGCTCATATTGAGAAGATGACTGCTGCTGGTAATAAGCCTGATTTAATCATAGTTGATTACGCTGATTTGTTACTATCTCATACTAACAAATCCGATTCTACTTATGGTGAGCAAGGTGGTGTTTACATTGAATTGCGAGGTATAAGTGGTGAATTGGGAATTCCAATTTGGACAGCATCCCAAACGAATCGTTCAGCAATAGATTCTGAAGTTATTGAAGCTGATAAGATAGCAGATTCTTACGCTAAGGTAATGAATGCAGATTTTATTATGAGTATCAGTAGGAAAGCAAAAGATAAATTGAATAATACTGCTAGATTCCATATTATGAAAAACCGATTTGGACCTGATGGGATTACATTCCCATCTAAGATGGATACTAATACTGGATTCATTGAGGTTTATGATGGTAATTCATCTGATGGAATAATCACTCAGAAAGAATCAGCAAATGGGCAAGAAATGGAGAAACAACTACTACACAAAAAATATGTAGAAAACTTTGGTTAGTAGTTGTGAATCTATTAAATTACGATTAAGGTATTTTAACACCTGATTAATTTTGGGTAATCAAAATATCAAAAAGTAATTTATAAAAAAATACTATCAAAACATATTCACTTTTTGAATATATACGATAGTTATATTCACCCAACTCAAATAAGGGTTGGTAACTTTAATAATTAAAATAATAAAATTTATGGCAACATCGCAAGAAGTGTTCGAACAAATACAAGAGTTATTTGTATCGTTTGAAGAAAATCACAATGGAACAACCAAAGCAGCTAAATCAAGAGCTCGTAAACATATTGGTGAAATCAAAAAATTGGTAACGGATTATAGAAAACTTTCAGTAGAAGAATCTAAATAAAACCAATTATGAGCAAATTATTTAAAGAAAGAATTCCTTACAAGCCTTTTGAATATCCTGATTATTACACCGAAGGGTGGTTAAAGCAAGCACAAGCATTTTGGTTACATACTGAGATACCTATGCAAGGAGACGTAAAAGATTGGAATGAACATCTTACAAAGGAGGAAAAAAACTTAGTTGGAAACATTCTTTTGGGATTTGCTCAAACTGAATGTGCAGTTTCTGATTATTGGACTACTATGGTTACCAATTGGTTTCCAAAGCATGAGATAAAGCAGATGGCAATGATGTTTGGTTCCCAAGAAACAATACATGCTACCGCATATTCATATTTAAATGAAACATTAGGGTTGGATGACTTTTCAGCATTTTTGCATGAACCTGCAATTGCTGAAAAGTTTGAACTCTTAACAGCTACATCTAACGATTGGAAACACACCGATTTAGAAGTAAACGCTGAAGCTAGAAAAGAAGTAGGACGTTCTCTTGCTATCTTCTCAGCATTTAGTGAAGGAGTATCGCTATACTCTTCATTTGCCGTACTCTACTCATTCCAAATGAGAAATCTATTGAAAGGTATAGGACAGCAAATGAAATGGAGTATAAGAGATGAATCCTTACATTCTAAAATGGGTTGTCAATTATTTAGAGAAATGTGTAGTGAATTTACTGACCTAAAAGAAGATAGTAAAGAATCTATTGAAGAAGCAGCAAGACTTATCGTAGAATTAGAATCAAAATTCATTGATAAAATGTTTGAGATGGGTGAATTAGAAAACCTATCTTCATCAGATTTGAAAGAATTTATCAAAGCTAGAACTAATACAAAATTAGTTGAGTTAGGATATGAGAGTATATTCGAATATGATAAAGATGCAGTTGAACGATTAGATTGGTTCTATCAACTTTCTGGAGGTGTTACACATACCGATTTCTTTGCAGTAAGACCTACTGACTATTCCAAAGCTGGAGAAGGTGAAGATTGGGATGATATGTTTTAACAAAAACCTTTGGTAAATCCAATTAAATTTCGTATATTTGTAATATGAAACCATTTACATATTTAAACGAATTTTTAAAAACTGATATAGCACCCTCATCAACTCATGGTATAGGAACTTTTGCTCTTAGAGATTTAAAAGTTGGTGAGGATGTTTTTATCAGATGGAATGGTGAAACTAAAGTGTACATACTACCTAAAGATGAATTCAATACTTTAAGTGAATCATCAAAGTTTTTGGTTCTAAAATCATATGAGAATAAAGAGCAATATCCATACATTTGGTTTAGATTGTTCAGAGATTCTTATTTTAATTTATCAAATCCTTGGGCATATGTTAACACAAAAGAAACTGATGGTAATGTTGATTCTGTAACAAAGAAAGTAATAAAACCCATTAAACAAGGTGAAGAATTATTCGGAACCTATAACTTAAAAAATACAATATTAAAATGACATTCGATGAATTAATACATAACGTAAAGGATTGGGCTGATGCTAAAGATATCCTTAAACGAGAGAACGCACCTAAGCAACTAATGAAAGTAATGGAAGAGTTGGGTGAAACCGCTGGAGCTATTGCTAAAAATAAAAAAACTGATGAAATCCAAGATGGGATTGGTGATACATTTGTAACATTAATCATACTAGCATATCAGTTAGGATTAGACCCAACTAAATGTTTAGAGCATGCTTGGAATGAAATAAAGGATAGAAAAGGTAAAACCGAAAACGGAGTTTTCATTAAAGAAGAAAATTAGAAACAATGGCTAAAAATCACGGAGAATATTTAGGTTGGGAATTGGGTGTAGACTTCCCTGAGTGGGGAAACACCGATATATATGTAAAAACGATATCTAAGGGATATCTACTTGCTGGTGAAAAACCAAAAGATGCATATTGGAGAGTAGCAACTAAAGTTGCACAACGTTTGAACAAACCTCAAATGGCAAGTAAGTTTTTTGATTACATATGGAAAGGTTGGTTAAACTTAGCTTCACCTGTTCTTTCAAACACTGGAACCGATAGAGGTTTACCTATTTCTTGCTTCGGGATTGATGTAGCTGATTCTATATTTGATATTGGTAATAAAAACTTAGAGTTGATGTTATTGGCTAAGCATGGTGGGGGTGTTGGTATTGGTATCAATCAAATCAGACCAGCAGGAGCACCAATTACTGGTAACGGAACTTCGGATGGTGTAATACCATTCGCTAAAATATATGATTCTACTATACTTGCTACAAATCAAGGTTCGGTAAGAAGAGGAGCAGCATCTGTTAACCTTAACATCGAACATAAAGATTTTGAAGAGTGGTTAGAAATCAGAGAACCTAAAGGTGATGTAAATAGACAATCACTTAACTTACATCAGGCTGCAATTGTAGGTGATAAGTTTATGAGAAAACTCCAAGATGGAGAAGTTGATGCTCGTAGAAAATGGGGTAAGTTACTTCAGAAACGTAAAGCAACTGGTGAACCTTATATTATGTATAAAGGGAATGTGAACAAACAAAATCCTGAGATGTATAAGAACAATGGTTTAAAGGTTCATATGACTAACATTTGTTCTGAAATTACTTTACATACTGATGAATCACATTCGTTTGTATGTTGTTTAAGTTCATTAAACTTATCAAAGTATGATGAATGGAAAGATACTGATTTAGTTTACACAGCTACTTGGTTCTTAGATGGTGTAATGGAGGAATTTATCCAAAGAGCTAAAAATCTAAAAGGATTTGAAAACTCAGTACGTTCAGCTGAAAAAGGTAGAGCATTAGGATTGGGTGTATTAGGATGGCATACATATCTACAAAAGAATGGAATTCCATTTGAAGGTATGACTGCACAATTTGAAACTCGTAAGATTTTCTCTCAGTTAAAAATTGAATCGGAAAGAGCGAGTAGAGATATGGCTGTTGAATTGGGTGAACCTTTATGGTGTAGAGATAGTGGTTTTAGAAATACTCACCTAAGAGCAATAGCACCAACTGTATCTAACTCTAAATTGAGTGGTGATGTATCAGCTGGTATTGAACCTTGGGCAGCTAACATATTTACTGAACAAACTGCTAAAGGTACATTTATTCGTAAGAATTCTGAATTGGAAAAAGTACTTAGAAAAGCTGGAATAAATAACAAAGATACTTGGGACAAGATTATGGCTGATGGTGGTTCAATCCAAGATATTAAAGAATTGGATAATTGGTGTTATTTAAATTCGAAAGTAGTTAAAGTATCTGATTTATCTGAAGAGGATACTGTTAAATCTTTTACTATTAAGAGTGTATTTAAAACATTTAAGGAAATAAATCAATTAGATTTAGTTAGACAAGCTGGTATTAGACAACAATATATTGACCAAGGTGTATCTTTAAATTTGGCATTTCCTGCAACAGCTACCCCAAAATGGATTAACCAAGTAACTATGGAAGCTTGGCAGCAAGGTGTAAAAACTCTATATTATATGAGAACTGAATCAGTACTTAGAGGTGATATCGCTTCACAGGCGATGGACCCAACTTGTGCTAGTTGTGATGGATAAACGTTATATTAACAATTTAAAAAAAAATAAAAATGATAGAAGTAAAGAAATTTTTCGGTGAATGGTGTGGTCCTTGTAAAGCACTTGCCCCAACTATTAATAAATTAAAAAACGAACATACGGATGTTACGTTTTCTGATTATGATGTTGATAAGGATTTTGAAGAAGCATCTAAATATTCAGTTCGTAGTATCCCATTAGTTGTTATTGAACACAATGGAAAGGAAATCCAAAGATTTTCAGGATTACAATCAGAAATGGCATATAACAACGCAATAAATGAATTGAAAAACGCAAGATAAATGCCAATACTAAGAGGTCAGTCTCATCCATCTTCAAAGTTAACGGATGAGCAGGTTATACAAATAAGAAGGTTATGGAAAATGGGACATAGAAATGTACGAGTTATAGCTCGTAACAATAAATGTTCTTCAGCCAATATTCTAAGAATAGTAAGAAACGAAACGTGGACACATTTGAATGAATTTTGGTCTGGTAGTTTATGAAAGAAAGCAAAACATATTGTGATACATCAAAATTATCAGTTAGATTAATAACTAAATCAGTAGCAAAGGATATCATTGTTAACAATCATTATAGTGGGTTG
>Ga0181390_1000220_pt1 | contig 24863 bp, 28 predicted proteins | sample 13SPOviralmetaG_FD_130085 | JGI IMG/M metagenome (GOLD analysis project Ga0181390, IMG submission 130085) | Marine viral communities from the oligotrophic San Pedro Time Series (SPOT) site, San Pedro Channel, CA, USA - 13 SPOT_SRF_2010-07-21 | ecosystem: Environmental > Aquatic > Marine > Strait...
CATACGTGGTAACATTTATGGTGATGACTCAACGCTCCTAGTTGATGCTATAAACGGAAAAATTGTAGGACCAGTAGTTACAAGCTCAGTTACAGCAACTAATTTAGTTGGTAACTTAACAGGTGACGTAACAGGTTCTGTAACTGGTAATGTTGTTGGTAACACAACAGGAACACACTTTGGTAACGTAACTGGTAACATAGTTGGCGATATGCTAGGTAGTGTATTTTCAGATGATTCAAGTGTGATGATTGATTCAGTAGGCAAAAGAGTAGTTGCTAATATTGAATCTCCATCTATAACAACTACAAGCGAAATTGTTGTAACTTGTGACGCATCTAATGAAGGAATAATAGCAACTGGTCTTTCAGGAGCTGATTCAACTGGTACAAAATTTATTGCTCAAACATCAACAGGAACTGTAGCCGCTCCAACAGCAGTTGTAGGTAGTACAACAGGTAGTGGACTTTTAGACTTACATGGCTTTGGTCATGATGGCACAGATTATACCCTAGCAGGAATGGTTAGAATTGCAGTTGACTTAGATGCTACTGTAGCAACAGACCAAGTGCCAGGAAGAGTTTCTTTTATTACAGCAAATGGTTCAGGAAGTTTAGTAAACCTACTTACATTTAACAGTTCAGGTAACTTAGGTATTGGATTACCTAGACCACTTGAAAAATTACATGTAAATGGTAATGCAAGAGCAACTGGATTTGTACAGTTTGGTTCTTTAACTACTACTGAACGTAATGCACTTACAGCCGCAAATGGTATGGTTATCTACAATAGTAGTGATAACAAATTTCAGGGTTATGAAAACGGCGGTTGGGTTAACTTAGTTTAAACTTAGTAATCATTATTTCATCAAGCGTAGTACAAACTTCTTTACCACAAATAGTCCATTCTTCATTAAAAAGTTTAATATCTTTTTCAAATATATTGCCAACAATACCTGTGTTTGCACAGGTTCCGTATTGAACGTCTCCGTTTGCTTGTATTAGAATCTTCTTATTTGTAATACCACACTTCCAACCAAGAAACTTATTAGTCCTTTTTTGTAAGAAATCAATAGCATTAGTTTGTATTGTATCGTCTACAGTAAAGTTTAAGTAAGTTGGTTTTTCTTGTTCTAGTGTTTCTATAAATTCTAGTTCTTCTTTAGTATAATAATTTAAATCACCATTATCTAATTTTTGATGATAACCTTTTAGATCTCTACTTGACTCAAATGTTTGATTAGTAACTTTTGTTTTTTTATTGTACAACGGATTAACCGGAATTTTATATATAGGTGTATCTTTTAGTTTCTTTTCAAGTTCAAATATCTTATCAAACAATCCTTGTGCTAACATTGCTCTTACTTCAACATTACCGTTATTGTCTTTTATCATATTAACAAAGTCAACTATTTTGTCTATATCAGCACTTTCAGGATGGAAACTTATTTTAATATTAATGTTCTGAAAAGACTCTTTACTGTAATCGTATATACGTAATGGTAAACTGCCGTTTGTAAATATACCAACACGCATTCCGTTTTCGCCCATATAGTTGAACCATTTATGAACATCTTTAATTAGAAATGGTTCTCCACCTGTTATGTATACTAATACAGATTTATCAGAAGGAACAGCATCTCTAATTTTTTTAGATGCTTTGATTAGATCATTTACATTTGGTAACTTTGCTTTATTAATGGCAAGATGGTTACTAGGTTCACAGTAACTACAATCATAATTACACATGTCAGTAGGGCGCCAATGTACGATATAATCTTCGTACCAATCAGATTTTTCTATTTTCGATATAGTCATTATATAAATCTTTTCTATTAATTTTACCTTGACCTTTTCTTTTAATAGAATCAACAGTAAATATTTTAGGTATCTTATATCGTACTAGCTTTTGTTTTAACATTTCTATATCAACTTCGCCTACTACTTCTGCATATACGTTATCGTAACCAAATACAATAGCATCTTGAGCACCGCACTCTAACAATGCTTTTTCAACTTCATACGGCATAATCTTCCAACCGCCTTTAATAATAATTTCTTTCTTACGACCTGTAATGAATAAAAATCCATCTTCATCAAGATGACCTAAATCTCCTGTAGCAAATCCATTCACAACTATTTCTTTGTCATCTTCAAATGTAACATTCATTCCATCTAACAAATAGCCAACACTGTTATACTTCTGTGGATAATGCATAATGCTAATTGTACCTAATTCATTTACACCATAACTATCTGTTGTTAAGCAATTAAAAAACTGTTGAGCTTTTATTTTTAGATCCTTATACATAGGAGCACCTACAGTTCTAATGTGCCTTAGTGTCATGTTATCGTAAGGAATACTAGGATCCATCATTCCTCTTAACACATTAGGACTACCTATAACAAATGTAGGTCGTACTTTAGGCCAATGCTTCCAAGGATCTTTTAGTACATGATATGTTGCTCCATATTTGTAACAAGCACAAAACGTTTGAAATCCTATACACACCCAATAAGGAATAAAGTTTACAGTACTATCTTTCTCTGTAAGATTTGCATGTAGTTGAATATTATTATCTAAACCATCAATATCGTATTGTTGTTTTGTAATCGGAACAATACGAGGTTTATCAGTACTACCACTAGAACATATACCTGCTACTTCATCGTCTTTGCACTGATTAAATCTTGGTGCTGGTATACTATCGCTCCATATATCTATATCGTAAAAATCTAATTCAAAAGTCTTAGAATCTTTATCTACTATTACAGGACTGCATACTTGCATAGCACCAAATATTTTAAATATATTATTCCAGTCGCTGTAAATGCCGATACGACAAGTTCTATCGTATCCCGCTTTTTTTAATTCTTCTGCGTATACGTTCGAAATTTTATCAAACTCTTCTTTTGTATACGACTTGCCGTCTTCAAACTTTAGTATTGTACTCACTAATTTCTTTCTCAATCATTGTAAGATATTGCAATCTATAATTATTATCTGACTTCAATGTAGTTTCTTTACTTGAATGTCCATAACGTTCACTTAGATATTTATGGTTAGGTTTAAGTTCATCGAACTCTTGTTGGCTAAGAACTTTTCCTAAATTACCGTATCTTACCATTTTAAAAGTTCGATCTATTTCGTCAAGCATAAAAGCATGATGAGCATGTGGTGCATAGTGATGAGAAGATGGAGGGTGTTTTAACATATCTTTAAAAATATTATACTTGTTTTGTCCATTATCTTCTGTGCCCACTATTACTGTAGCAGTACTATAATCTACATCTAACATAGATTGAGTAATTGCAATACAACCTGGATAAAACAAATAATTTTTTATAAATCTTTTGTGATGAATTAATCCTAAAAATGCTCCTAGACTAAATCCTATATGCATAATATCACCTTTAGGAAATTCTACATCAAACATTTTGCTGAATGTAATATCATGATCGTCTTGTTTGTCACCATCGCTCCACCATAAATTTTTAATACCATGTGGAGTAAAGTAATCGATTAGATGTACTTCGTAACCTTTACTTTCAAAGAAATCGCGAGCGAAGGTTTCGGCAGAGCCGATTCCCCCGCTACCATGCGATATTACTATTTTCATTTTAGTGCAAGTTCAATCTTAAATACACTTTTTAAACCAAGTGCTTCTATATTAAACCAAACTAAATCTTCTAACGCCTCAGGTGTAACAAAAGTCATTAATGTATCTCTATGGGCATTGCCTTCTTCGCCAATTAGCCATTCATACTTTCCAACTTTCTTTTCGATAATAGCACTGCTTTCTGCATTGTTAGACATTTCAGTTAATGCATCTTGTAATACTTTTGCATTAGGATTACCTTCGTTTACCCACAATGCTTTTTGCATTCCGTCTCTAAAACTTTTTACAAGTTTGTAAGCGTCATACATTTCACCTACAGGATATGCTCCCCACTTTTGCTTGTATAGTTCTTCAAACTGAAAGCCTGGATAGTTTGGATCATCTGTGTGTGAACCGTCTGCTTGTAGAATACCATGATGGAACCAAATTTCTGCATTTGAGTCTGGCTCAACATGCTTTTTGTATGCCGCAGGATTTTCTCTTGTACCTGTTAGTTCGCCACGTTTAAAAGCAAGACGTCTTTCACTTCCGCCCATACCTTTAATCCATTTTACTTTTTTCTTAAAACATGTTGCATAGTACATAATACCATAATGGCTTGGACCACAAATTAACATTGCCATTGCATACGCTTCTGGTGTTTGACCGCTACCTGCCGCAAAGCTAGGAGTTGTCATATCTTCACCAATACGTTTACCTGCAATAATGTTAAGATTCATAAGTCCAATACTTTCGTATTGACGGTAATCATAGTCTACTTCTTCTTGTAAAAAAGCAACACCGTTACCACCATGTGATACCATAATTACTTTATCGTCATCACGCATTTCGTTGTGCCATTTGTTAAACCCTGGAATATCTCTTGCTCCGGGAATATGTTTGATATTGATATTTTCGCCAAGATACTTTTCAAGTTCTTTAGCAACTATCTCTGCCCAAACACTTGTACCACCTCCTGGCTTTTGCGGTACAACCATTGTATAATCTGCATATGCTACTGTAGTAAACATTGCAAATACTAGTCCTAATATTAATTTACGCATAGTTTATTTTCCTTTTTGATGTTAATCCCCATATTAGTGTTATACCTATTACAACACATAAACCGAGGAATATTGGTTTGTCTAACAGTTTTTCGACTGTATAAAGTCCTGTCATTTGTACTGTGAGTGCTTCTATTCTATCTGACAGAATAAATGCAAATAGCAGGGCAGGTCTGCTAAACTTGTATCGCTTGGCAAGTAGTCCTATTATACTACATACCACAAGCATGAAATAATCTTCCCAACCTCCAGTGTATTGAACACATGCAAGTACTATAAATCCTAACAATAATGGGAAGTAATATTTGTAAGGTATTTGTGCTATTCGTGCTATAATCGGTGTCGTAAACAAGCATATAGCGCCTACAAGCACTGTTGCGAGCATAAACCCGTATAACATACTATCGAAGAATTTAGCGTCATTTGCAAGTTCTAAGGTACCTAATTCAAAGTCTAAGTATGCAAATAAGCCTATTACAATAGCCGCAAAACTTGCTCCTGGTATGCCAAATAATACTGTAGGAATCATTGATGTTGCCTTTTGTGCATTGTTGGCTCCTTCAGGTCCTATTACTCCTTTGATATTACCATTACCAAATTTATCTTTAGGGTGGCTTGCAACAGTTGAACTATATGCCATCCAATCTGCAACTGCGCCGCCTAAGCCTGGTAACAAGCCTATAAAGGCTCCAATTATTCCGCCTCGCATTGCGTCCCACTTATTATGCCAAACAGATAATATTCCTTCTTTAGTTTGTTGACCATTAGCAAGTGCAACCATACTTGTATTTGTTCTTTGTTTTAGTCCATCAAGTAGTTCTGGTATTGCAAATAATCCTGCAACCAAAGGCATAAGTTGTACACCGTCTCCAAGATACTCCCAGCCGCCTGTCCATCTATCTGCATTAGTGCTAGGATCAACTCCTATTAAGCCTACAAATAATCCAATGCATAATGCAATTATACTTCTAAACCAAAACTTGTTTGTAACAAATGTAACACATACCATTGCTAACATTGTAAATGCCCATAGTTCAGGCACACCAAATATCATTATTAATTTTGTATAGTAAGGTAACAAAAAGAATGTAAGTGATCCCCATAGCAATCCGTTTAGTGTACTTGTAGTAACTGCGGCACTTATTGCATATGTTGCTTTGCCTTGTAATGCTAGAGGAAAGCCGTCTATCATTGTTGCCGCGGCACTATTAGCACCTGGTATACCTAATAGCACACCTGTGTAAGTATCACCTGTTGTGCTTGCGGCTACAACTGCCATAACAAATATTACTGCTAGATAAGGATCTGGAAACAGTGTAATAAATGAAAATACAAATATTAAACCTGTGGTTGCTCCTGCACCTGGCAGGATTCCAATTATTAGTCCGTATAATGTTCCTGCAAGTAATGCCAATACTGAAGCCATGCTTTTTCCTTCTATATAATTAATTATATAAAGAAGATACTTTTTTGAAGAAAAGTGGAATTTTTTTAATAGAAAGTGAAAAAAATTATGAATACACGAATTTTTTCGTTAGTAATGCAAAATTTAGAACAAGCGTTTAGCTTGCCGAAATACAGCGACTTGCAATTAGGCAAGCATAGTATTATTGACGATATGCCATTCACACCTGCACGTAAAGAAAAGTTCTGTCAAAGTTTAATGCATGAATTAGATATTGAACATTTAGACTTAACAGGAACTGTAGAACAATTTGTACAATCATTAGATACATTTTATATGAAAAGATTCTTTGGTGAAATTTGGAAGCCTAATACAGATGATCATACATTTAGTGGTTGGAGTATTGTTGATAGAATTAATGAACGTAATCCGAAAAATGTTTTAGACTTTGGATGTGGATATAATCAATTTAAACCACGTATTAAGAATCTTACAGGAATAGATCCTTTTAACGAAAATGCAGATTACATGGTCGATATATTAGACTTTAATGTAGATGAAAAATATGACCATATGATTGTGTTTGGTAGTTTAAACTTTGGCGATGAAAACGATATACGTACACGCTTTAAAAAGTTACATTCGTTACTAGACGTAGGTGGTAGAATGTACTTTAGGATTAACCCAGGTATACTATGGCCTAAAGGTCCATATGTAGATATCTTTCCTTGGAGTTTTGAATTTGCATACGCACTTGCAAAGGAATATAACTGTAAGTTAGAACAATACAAAAAAGATAGAAAACGTTTTTATTTTGAAATACTAAAGATGTGATCTGTTTTCAAACAGTACTTTACATTTATTATAGTTTTCTTTATTAATTACAAGTTGCAATTTATTGCATACTTCTTCATACACATCATACTTTAAGATATCATTTATTTCTGTAATAACAACATCATCTTCAGTTGAGTGTGTTTTATAATTTTCAATTTGTATTTCAAACTCATTAGCAAGTACTTGCTTCATAGTAATACCTTGTTCTTTAGCTCTATCCTCATATAAGTCTTTATAAAGATATTCTTTGTGTTTAGGATCAACAAAATAATAATAACTTGATCGCATCCATCTTTCAATTAACAATTCAATATCATCTGGTATTACAACAATATACTGTGCAGGATCAAAAAACTTTTTAGTTTTATCTAAGTCATCATGCAGTGTATATATAAAGTGATTAGGATATAATTTTTTCTTCCATGCTTGTATGTCTGCAGGAGTAGTTGTTATTCCTCTTGACTGAGCAAAACTTAATACTGGAGGTATAGTAAATTTAGGATCTAGTCCTTTAGGATTTGCTCCTTTAAATCTTTTGTTAAAGTGCATTTTACTAAAGTCTTTATCTTTGCCCATATAAGGTAACCAAGGATGTTCATTATTTTGTTCGTGGTCAAACCACACCACATTTTCGCAACAGGCTATCATACGCCCAAGCATGTGTCCTCCACTTCCTTGCGGAAAATTTAGTGTTATACAATTACTTTCTACCATGGTACCAATAACTTCCTTTTTCAAATTTTATAATATCGCCTGTAGCAAACCAATCATCGTATACACAAATATCACCTTTAACCATTAATTCATTCCATTCAGATATTTGTATATCACAAAATGCTGTGTCACCCATTATAGTATATCCTGGCAAATCATATGCTTCTACATCTTGTGTTGTATATGTTTTGTTTATTGCCATTGGACCTACTTCACTCATTCCCCAGTTAGCAATAAAAGTAGCACCCTTGGCTACAAATCTGTTAATACATTCTGCAGGTACTCTATCGCTACCACAAGCAATAATCTTACCTTCTAAATCTAAATTACTCCACCCTTTAGTCTTTGATATAGCAAGACACATTCCGGGTGTTAAATGACTGTGAGTAAAATGTTTGATGTTGTTTACCCAACGAAAGGGATTGAACTGCTCTATATGTACTTCAGCATCAATTTCTATAGCTGGTAATGTTTGTGCAAGCAATCCTCCTGCATGATCTAATTTACAAACAGTATAAATTTTGCTTGTGCTTGTAATTTTTTGCACATCACGTGCCGCTTGATTTGCATGTTTAATTTTATCAGGGCTTTGATATATTTGTTTTGCAGTTCCTGTTGTACCGCTAGAACTTATACTAGTTCCGTTTTTTAAAATGTTTTTCAGTTCCATCTGTAATCTTCTTAGCTAGTTTGTATGGCGTAAATGCAAATAAGGGAGGAAATATGGCATGTATTGTACCAGTTATAAACACTAATAGAGCTAGTACGTTAAAGTACATAGCATAAAAGAAGTGCTTAAAGTATCCTGTTTTTATCTTTTTTAAGTGATTCCAATCCATTATACGCTCCCATAATAAATTGCTAGGTATGCATATACATACGACGGATATAAATTAGTCTTTAAATTTGTGTTATCTTGAATACGTTTCATTAAGGTAGTCTTTCCATCTAACTTAGCATAGTGTTGCCAAAAACTTGTTTCTTGTCTTGTAGTACACGCATAATGATGCCAAATAAAATCTGCAACTTGATCAAAAACTTTAGCAACTGCTCTATTATATATTACATCTGCCCTAGGCTTTCCTAATACTCTGGATAGTGTTTTAATTTGATGTATTAATAAACTAAGTCCGTTTGCTTCCATTGGTTCTATAAATCCTGCACTTAGTCCTACAGCAACAGTGTTATCTTGCCAGGGTGTTTTTAGTCTTCCTGGTTCCCATTCAAGCACACGGAAATCTGTTAAAAATTTTCTGTGTCCGTTGTTTTGCATGTATTCTTTTTTAGCATCTTCAACATTAATTTTATTACTATCAAATACGTATCCACAACCTACACGCTTATCACTTAGATAAACATTAAAGTCCCAACCATAATCTCTACCTATAGTTTCTGAATAATTTTTTGTATCTTCTTGTATACGTCTTACAATACAAGTGTCAACTAATGTGTCTGGATAGGTATGCATAGTTTTATCTTTCATTAAATGCCTACCTAAGCCTGTACAATCAATATTTAAATCTGCTTCAGGTAGTTCATCTCTTGTAACAGTAGCAAGAACATGTTTTATATCTTTTGTATATTCTTTTACAATTTGCCATGCTTGAGCCGCATCAATATGATATGCAAATCCTCTCCAATCATCTGGATCATATAAATCATATAAACTATATTTGGTTACTTCTTTGTTTTTATATTTTTCATACCATTCATCAAATCCGCTATGTATAAACATAAAATTTAAATCTTCATCACCTACATAATTAAAATTTGTTTTTACATTTCCTTCTTTACGTACTCCGCTACAACTTTTAATCCATGCTTCTTCTGGTATTTCTAGTTCTTCAAAGAACGCTCTTACATTAGGCATAGTACTTTCGCCTACACCAACTGTTGCTATGTTAGGTGATTCAATAAGTGTTATTTCAACATTAGGATGATTTTTACGTAGATAACCAGCAGTCCACCAACCACTTGTTCCTCCGCCAATAATATTAATCTTCATAACGCTTCCTTATTTCAAAATATTTGTCATTATTTAATTTCCAAATACTTTGTACAGAATTAAAAACTTGTTCGTTACAAATCCATTCAACCATTTTACCTCTAGCCATAGCAGAAAAACTATTGTGTATCCTATTCATTCTTCCACTGTTATCTCTATCTGTATTTGTTGTAATGTATAAAGGCTTGCCTTTTGCAAATTCTATCTGTAGAGGAAGGTGTGCATATATACCCCAACTTTGCATTTGATATCTGTTCAGTCCTTTTACACGTCGTGGCCATAATTGAGCTCCTCTATATAAAGCTCTATAGCCGTCTTTAAAAGGATGTATACCTGTAAGGCTTACTATTGAATTATCTGTGTATGTAGCATACCACATACCTTTTTCTAAGCACCAATCCCAACGTAGTTCTTTAAGACTGCTATTGTTTTTCCAACCAAACAATTTGCACTGTGCTATAAAGTCTTCCAAAGCAGGAGTGACTTGTGTTAGTTCTTCAGTGTAATAATTCATTTTGCTCGCATACGTTCAATAACTGTCATAACTGTTTTAGGATTAGTTCCTACATTAAGTACAATCATATAAGCATCTTCGCTCCCAGCATTAAACAAATGATGTTGTTTTGCAGTATTAAGAAAATATGCAGAGCCATTTTTCCAAGGTAAAATTTTATCTTCTAGCATAAATGTAAACTTAGGGTATTCCATATTTCTCATAGGCACAATTATTCTAAAAGAATGTAAGTCAGTAGATTTGAAATCTCTATGTGGTGGGAAAAATCCTCCTGGGGGTATTTTTAAGAAGTGTGAACGTCCTACATAAGGTTGCCAATGTTCGCATAACTTTTTAATTTCAGGATGCTCGTAAACAGGTGTAGGTACATTAATATCCATCTCTGTTGGCATTGATTCAGGATCTTCTGCATAAAAAGAGTCAAGGTCAGGACGTCCTGACAGGCCGCCATCTAAACTTGTAATACTTAATCCCCAACGATTAATATTTTTACGAGGGTTATATTTTACATATGTAAAGTTTTCCTCAGACCATTTTACAATATTCTTTGGTTCTTTTAGTGTAATGTCTAATTCTATAAAATCGCCATAGGTACATAAAGTCACATATTCTAACATTCTTGTTCTCCTGCTACTATATTACTTATTTTGTATCAGCATTGAATTTAAGCAATATGGCATGTAATAAATATGTATAACAAATTAAGGAGACTATTGTGAGTAAAAAATTTGGTGAAAGCAACCCGCCTACAGCACCTCAAAACGGCTTTAATGTACGAGGCAATAATAGAGACAGTACAATTAAACACATGTTCTATAATTGGGATCAAGAAATGGAAATTATTCGGGCTTCACAAAAATGCCAACGTAATTGGGACTACAGCAGAGATGTACATCCTGAAATTATTGATTACCTACTATGGCATGCTGAAGAAGCTCCTTCAAAGCAATATGAAGCATACTATGATGTATATTGGACAGCAGATAGAAAAGTAATTGAAGAATGTTCAAAATATACTTGGGGATCAACTCACACTAGAACTCCCCCGTCAACATGGCGTAATACACAAGCCAATGCAAATATGTATATGCTATTTGTTGCAAAGCAACCTGAAACACAACTTAATTGTAATCACGACGGCACATTAAAAGATAACAAACATCATGCACGTTGGGAAAACTCTTATGTTAGTATTGGTATTGCTATGGGACTTGTTATGCGAGCCGCAAATAGTTTAGGACTTGCAACAGGTTGTAATAAAAGTCACGGGGACCTAAATGGTAACATGTTCTGGGAAAAGAAACTAGGAATTGAAAAAGATGTACTTGAAGGAAATAAAAAAATTGCATATGGTATTGGTATTGGCTTTCCTCAAGAAGGAAGACCAAGATGGGAAACTGATGATTATGAATTAGCAATTGGTTCTGGTAACGGAAGTCATCTTACTACACTAGACGAAAGTCATCCCGACTGGACAGAAAGACGTCAACTACCTGCTCCTTGGGATAAGAAGTTTCATAAAATTAAAATTGTAGATATTAGAACAACAGACAAAGCAACTGATCCGCAAGGTGTAGAACATGAAATACCTAATGATTCTAGTATAAAAATTAACACTATGAGAAAGAGAATAATTAACGTAACGGAAATAAAATAGATGAAAACTAGATTACTTGCTTATGGATGTAGTAACACATTCGGTGAAGGTTTAGATGACATATGGCGTCCTGGCGATGGAAGTGTACGTTATGGAATTAATCTTGGAGAACCTAGTCGGTTTGCTTGGCCTAGAGAACTAGGAAGACTTATGAAGTTTGATAGGGTGCATAATCTTGCAGAAGGTGGTGCATCAAATAAAAAAATATGGCGTAATATTCTACAAACAGAAATAGATCCAATAAAAGATACTGTAGTAGTGCAATGGACTTTTGTAGATAGATACACAATTTTTTATGATGATGGTTCGCATGAAAGATTTTTAGGAAATGATATCGATAATAAGGGAGGCAAACTAAAAATGTCTGCTGGCTTAGCTTTACAAAAGATTAAAGAAGATAAAAATAATAGAACCAAAGTTTGGTATGAAGATTATCATACTGATCATGATGCTATACTAGACTCATATTGTAGGATATCACATACCAAATACTATTTAGATTCTAAAGGAATACGAAATTTTCATTTTATAAACGATAAAAGATGGAATTGGAGTACTGCACCTAGTTGGATTGATCCTAATGTTTGTAAATGTTTACTGTTTAAAAAAGAACACGGTGTAGCATTAGACGGTATGCATCCTGGCAAAAAATCGCAGAAAAAATATGCTCATACAATTTATGATTCTATAATCGACCAATCAAAGTAAATCTTGTACCTCTTAAATCTGGTACTTCATCTTCAATTAACACCTCAGCGTTCTCGGGCAATTGATCTTTAAATTCTTGTATAGTATGTACACAATTTGTATGTGTAGGTATATCAAACATAGCATTTGATTGAAAAGCAAAGTAAGCGGGCGATACTCTACTCCACCAAGGATTTTTATATTTAGGCCAAGGTCCCCATTCCTTCATAGGAGACATATGTTCGCAAGATGTGTTTATGAATAAATCACATGTTGTATATTGATCTCTATACTTTTCAAACACGTCACCAGTAATAAAATCTATATCAAAATCTTTAAACAATTCGTATTTGGCTCTGTATATTACGTCAGAATCAACATCAATACAAGTAATTTTTTTAACTTCATTATAAAAGGCAGGAATAAGAATACTTCCATACCAACTTCCCATTATAACTATTTCTGAATCTTTGTCTAAAAAATTTAAACTTTTAATATGATCAATTAAATTTAACTTTGATAAAAACTGATTCGAACTAAAACTATCCAACACATCTTTTTGTCGTAACTGTCTTAATCTATTTTTATCTGCATCAGGTGTGTTTGCAAAGTCACGCATTTCTTGTGTAACTAAATTATCAATTATTGTTTGTAATTGCTTTACATCTATCGCCATTTAACTACATCCTGTAATGGTGGTTTACGATCCCTGCCATACTTGCCGTGTTCTTTTAGCCACTGACACCTATAGTAGTCGCCGTATCCTATAGACATAATAGCATGTACCTTAGCTAACCCTTCATCATACCATAACCAAGGTGTATCCATCCATTTTGATTCATTCTTTGGAAGACATGCACAATAAGATACATCAATTCCTTGTTCTATACAAAGTGCAGTCAGTGCTTGAGAAAATAATCCTACTTCATAACTTGTGCTTTCTGCTATATCTCTTACCATGCTTTTTTCACATTGTTCAGCATAATGTCCTTCTAATGCTACTTTTTCTTGATAAAAAAGATTAGGCTCTGGGCATACTCTTGATGCAACTACTATTAAATGCGAATTTTCTAGTACATGTAAATATGATGGATTAGGTGCAAAATTATATTTTACTTTCATCGTAGGGTTAGCTGTACTGTTTGTTTTTAAACCTTTTGCGTCATAATATTTGTGATTACCAACTACTTTATGATATATTAGTTCTTTTCTTTTATCACCAGGACCTAAAACATTTACAGTATACGGCATAAAGTTATTCTTTGATGGGCTAATTTTCCATGCTTTAAAAAGTAACTTTGCTAACAAATCGTCCTCAACATTTTTATCTTTGTATCTAAGAACATGATGTCTTTTTTCTAGTGTATTAAATATATTTTGCTTCTTACTCATCTTGTTATGCTCCAATCATTTATTACCAACATATCTAACTTAGTTTTGTTAAATGTTTTGATTGCATCTTCAGGAGTTTCTACTATAGGCTCTTGGCAATTAAAACTTGTATTCAACAACATTGGTATTCCTGTAATTTTATAAAATTCATTAATTAGATCATAGTAACGCTCATTATCAGATCTATCTACAGTTTGTATTCTAGCAGTACCGTCAACATGTGTAACACCAGGTATAGTATCTTTCTTTACTGGCATAATTCTTGACATGTAAGGACTTGGTTGATTAGTATCAAAATACTCTTGGTAGTGTTCAATTAATACACTAGGAGCAAAAGGTCTAAAGTCTTCACGCATTTTTATCTTACTATTAATGATATCTTTAATATTAGGATTTCTAGGATCAGCAAGTATGCTTCTATTACCTAATGCTCTATTGCCACTTTCTGATTTGCCTTGAAACCATCCTACTATTTCTCCATCTGCAATAGCCTGTGCTACTTTTTTAATATCTAATTTGTCTGTACCTTCGTAATTATAATCTCTGCCTGCATATACACTAGGAATATGTATTTCGCCTTCTATAAAATACTTGGCATGCATATATGTACCTAATGCTTGTCCTTCATCGCCAACAGCAGGAGGAATATGTACATTAGTATATTGTTTAGTTAATTCTTCATTCATATATCCGTTATATGCTACGCCGCCTGCTACACATAAATTTTCACTTGACTTTAGTGGATATACATATTTTTTAACTAGTTCTATTGTTACTTGTTGTAATGTAAACGCTATATCTTCTTTAGATACTTTGCTAATAACAGCAGGTGCAAACTTTGGTAAAGTATGATTAGGATCTAGCAAGTATGCGTCAATCATAGCATGTGCTTGATAGTTATACTTTCCGTATCCTGCTAGACCCATAACCTTACCAGCATCTAAATATTTAAAGCCAATATCTTGTGCTAGCCTATTCCAAAGGCCGCCGATTGGAATTTTATTACTAAGATCTATAATTGTACCTTGCGAATTAACAAATATACAATTAAATTTCCATCCTCTACCATCAATAGCTAATATGTCTGACTCTGAAAACCCACTGCTTAATAATGCATACGTAGCATGTGACTGATGGTGGTCGATATAATACATGTTATCTTTGTGATACGGTTCCCAGATATTTCTAGGTTTAAAATTTACAAAATCTTTATCATCAAAGTGTTCTTGGATAAGTTCTTCAACAAATTGGTATCCTAAATTAGAAATAGTAAATGCAAATTGATTGTCTCCATTCCTTGCTTTGTATTTAGGTAATACATGCTCCATAAAAAATTCTTTGCTTGGACTAGGATCGTGTGGCCAATCGTAATTTAAATTATGCTTACGTCTATTATGCCGTTCAATTTGATTATGAAACTCTCCGTCATACGAATTATGATCGTGTATGTTTAGTGCTACTGAATAAATGTTCATAATTCTTCTAACGCTATCTTTTCTAAAATTTCTAACCTACGCTTTGTAGGTCTGGGTGGAATAATGTCCATACATATCTTACAATAACTTTCAAACTTAAATAAATTAAAAGTCATCATAGCATCAATATTTTCTTTTGTTACATCAAATGCACGTGATCCATTGATAACTTTTCTACTACAGTGCCTTATCTTTTGTATTTCAAAGTCAATTACAGGAACCAAAGGAAACTTTGCACACACTCTTCTATCTAATTCTGGTGCTTGTTCCATTTCATGGTCGCCAAAGAAGTCAGGTGATCTTGAATTGTATTCTTTAAATTCAGTATTCTTATGATCGATAATGCTTAGATCATGCTTATCTCTATATGCAAAATATCCTGGAGTTTCAATAATAAGATTGTAATTGTTTAATTCATTAGGTTCAAACCAATCATAGTCTCCTAGTTTTTCAATTCTATCATCATAAAAATCTAATATCAAATGCTCTATGTATATAATTTCAGGATCTTCTAGTATGTGTGGATAAAACTTTCTAACAAGAGAATTAGACAAAACTTGTATTTGTAAATTTTCGTACTTTTTAATTTCTGCAATAACTTCGTCTAAGTTTTTGATCAGTCCAGGTTCTCCGCCTAATAAACAAATCCTTGTTTTGTAGGGACTAAGGTATTCACATGTTCTACGAAGAAAGTCCATATCTACAGTTAAGTAACGCATTTCTAATGTCCAAGCAGTACAATAGTGACAAGACTTATTGCAAGACTTTGACAAGTAAAAGTCTACAGTAAGGTAATCTGAATTTTTTAAGTCAGCTAGAGTGTTAATTTTTTTCATACAAATATTTACGCCTTTTTTTCTGTTTTAGAGGCTGATGTGGTCAAACTGTGCTTTGACTATTGTAATAACGGTGTTAACTTCTTCATCAGTAAGCCAAGCATGTATAGGTAGTGATAAAACTGTATCAGAAGCCGTCTTAGACTGCGTACAAGCGTCACTCCTGCTATCTAATGAATCATACATACTATTTGCACTCAAAGGCTTTTCGTAATGTATACTAGCATTTAACGCATCTTTTACACGCTTCCTAGTATCTTTATCTAAGAAACGTACAACATACTTATGATAGTTATGATTTAACCCGTTTGACATTTCTTGCACTGCAATAGGCAACCCGGCAAATGCTTCATTGTATGTTCTAGCAATTTTTTGTCTACGGAACTGGTTCCGTTCTGCAAACTTTAAGCGTTGGTTAATAATTTCTGCATTTAGTACATACATTCTACTATTGTATCCTATCATACTAAAGTCTTTATCTTTACCATGACGTCTAATCATTTTTATACGTTTAGCAATTTTACTACTATTAGTAAGTACAACTCCTCCGCCGTTTATACCAGCAATAACTTTGTTGCTGTTAAAGCTGTATACCGAACAATCTCCTAAAGTACCTGCCTTTATTCCGTGCAAACTACTACCTAAACTCTGTGCCGCATCTTCAATAAACAATATACCTCTATCTTTACAAAACTGTTGTATTTCAGTTGTGTCTGTCATGTTACCAAATAGGTGCGGATATATAATTGCTTTTACTTTATTAGAATACATACGCTTAATACTTTCTAAGCATATATGGTAGCTGTCTAAATCAATATCACAGAATACAGGAGTAGCACCGACCATACTAACTACAGCTGAACTACTAATCCAACTAAAATCAGTAACTAATACTTCGTCATCTTTACCTATATTATGAGCTAATAAAGAAAAATGTAGGGCATCAGTGGCACTTGCTACACTTACACAATATTCTCTTCCAATACGCATTGCAAAATCTTCTTCAAACTTTTCATTATTTTCGTAATTTGTTTGTTTCATAAAACTTTCGAATATGTCAAGGTATGCTGATCTATTTTCTTCGTACTCTCTATCCCAGCCATCATATGCAATCATTTAAACTCTCCTAGTGCTTCTTCGATAGGTTTAATATCAGGTATGCTTGGTTGTCTATCCCAATAAACGTTGCCGCCATCATTCATATTTTTGTCCCTTGCATAAATTACTTCCTTGTTATAGTATTTACATTCTTGAAAAATCCTTGGTGCTGGATCAAATGTATCTTTTGTATATACATATGTTTCAAACAAACTCATTAGATTTTTTACAGGAACAAATATGTTATTATTTTTAGGATTTATGTAATCAGTATCATATGTTAAAATACCATGATCTGGATATTGATCAATTACTTTTTCTACTGTTGCATAATACTTGTCATTAGTACCTAAAAATAAATGTTTGAATTGTATATTATCTTTGTGCTTTTTGTATATGTCAAAATTAATTGTTTTCTCAAAATGTATTCCTACACCATTAGGATATACTTCTGTATCACATAAGTCCACAATTTTCTCAGGTTCGTAAAATTCAACTGCTAGTGGATATTTCGTAGGATGATTTTCTGAGTATACACTAATTACATTACCTGCAAACAAAGTACGTAAGATCATTTGCTGTTGTATTGTATAACTATCAAAATCTTGATAGCTTAATGTCATCATACTTCTGCCCATAATTAATGTAGCATCACCCGTCCAACCGTCTAGTGAGTTAAACAAAACATTATGTTGATGTATGTATTTGTACTTTAGAACATCTAGGTAATCTTGTTGAGTAAAGTTCCTATGTGTAATTACAATTACTCTCGCTTTTATTCCTAAACTATTTAAAAGAGAACAGTATTCATAACTGTAATAAAAAAGTCCATCTACAGGTTTACTTGTAACAACAATATTAAGCATTGAATTGTTCCTTTAGCCATTCAAAATCATTTATTAAGTTAAGATTAGAGCTGTTAGAAAGGCCAAACTGCATGCCAGCATTAGCACCTCGTAACGCATCTCGCTTATAACTTCCAGTAGCATAAGTAGTCCAAGTTTTAAGTCTTGCATTAGTTTCCTCCTCGTCTTGTCTGTTTATTGTTTTACTTGCTAATTTTGCACATTCTCTAAAAGCACTTTTCCATGTGCTAAATTCGTCTGTATCAAATGCTGTGATATTACTTACTTCATTTATTACTTTAAATTTATTACTAATACTTGTAGTCATATCAGTAGTTGTTATATCCATGTTACGTGTAAGTTTAGTTGGTAATAATTTTACACCACCATAACCATATGTTAAATCGTTAATAGGATTCTTACTATGATAAACATGTACAATATTATCTACTAAATTAGGAACAGTATAATCAAAAACAAAACTGTCTAAAATTTGTGCATCTCCGTCTACTACAAAAAAGTAATCTGTGTTTACTAGTTTAGCCGCTTCAATATGTGCATTATGTATGCCTTTAACATTAGAAACACGCTTTACTCTATCACCAAATACACCAATAGTATTAAATCTACTGTACAAATCGTCAAAATTTTGACGGGCATTTGGTTCGTTGTAGCTTATAAAGACTATATCATACATTGTTTACACTCCTCGTAAAAATCTGCCATTTGAGGGAATACTTCTAAGAAATTTAAATCTCGACGTTTATCGTATTGTTGAATCCATTCATAAAACATTCTCCTGCCTTCGATTGTTTCTTTTTCAAAATTAGGATTATTCTGTCTTAAATTTAAATCTTGTATAATACGTTTCATTTGTGTTATTTCTTTATTACTAAACTTCTTTGATTCCATATAAGAAATGCAAGGATGCAGATATTCTTTAATTAAATCATTTGTAGCAATTTTAGCATCTAAAAATCCTGGATTCCTAACATAAGGTATATCTACTCTAACAGTATTATCGTAGCCACCTTTAAGTCTAGCAACATATTCTAAAAAAGGTAAAAACGTAGGAATACTTAATACATTAAATGCACTCATAAAGACACAACTACCTGTTGTCTGCTTCAAGTAATACTTTACATTGTTTGCAAACATTGTCCAATTCATGCCATGTCTGTTATATTCTTGTTGAGCTCCTTTGCCTTCAGCACTTACAAATAAAACAAATCGTTTAATACAATTATTATCTTCTAAGGCTTTAATCTTATCTACAAATTCCTGCCATTGTGTATTTCCTGGAGGGCATGCGTTTGTGTTTATTGCAAACTCTAACTCAGGCTGAGGATTTTCAATTAAATACTCTATTACTTTGTTTGTATGCTTACTCATTAGAGGCTCTCCACCTGTAATACGGAAAGTATGCATATGTGTTACTGCTTCAGGAAACCATTTCCAAAATGCATCAATATATGGATTAGTTTCTCTTTGTGGAATTTGCTTTTGGTATTCATCTGGCTGATTGTATTTCCAATTAATCATACTAAATGTGTAAGGACCGTGTTCTTTAATTTCGTCGCCCCACTTACTACTAAATGCAGGGCCACAATATCCACACTTAAAGTTACAAACATTACTAAAACTTACTTCAACATAACGAGGATAAAAGTTTTCATCACCAGTCATCTTAGATATAGTATCAAAATCAGACCAACTATACGGATCGCTACTTTTAAAAACTCTATCACTATATTCGTCTGTGTTATCTTCAATACGCCAGCAATAGTCACATTCATGTGGACGCTCGTTGTTAAGCATCTGTTTTCTTACGTTCTTTTTAAATCCAGTGTTATGTAATGTACCAGGATTTTCTGCAAGTTCGTTTAAATCAATAGGGTGTGCTTTGACGTGATGACAACTATGTGTAAGTCCAGAGCCTAAGTGAATTGTTACTTGTGTCCATTTAGCCAAGCAGAATCCACAACCAACAGCATCTAATTTTTTCTTAACTTCAACTGTTTGTGGCCGCATTATTTCTACCAAAGTTATTGTTTACTGTTTTAAAAAACGCACTTTGTTCTTCATTTAAAGGCTGTACAGCAATAGGTATTTCTAATTGATTAATTAAATCGCTTCCATAATTAAAAATTTCATCATGTAAAACATCTGCAGGCATTTCGTCTCTACCGCCCCAAATTTCATTTAAATGTTCGAAATCTCTTACGTTTACATAATCCCAATCAGTTAACATAGTCATAGCAAGTCCTTCTCTAGCACCTAGTATTGCCCAATTACCATTTGTAATATCTGATCCAACCATCATCCAAATATATAACATGTTTAGATTTTTTGCGTGACCTTTAATAAATTCTTCTTTAGATGTTTTTACTCCTCTATCAAGAGCAAGTTTTACACCTTCACGAAATCCTGCTCGCCATGCTTGTTGCGGAGTTTCATTATTATGTACATCTGAATAACAACTATCCTGTTGGATATATTGTGCGTCCCAACAAAAATCTACTTTTGCATGTATGTTACTTTCATCAGCATTTTCATGTGTTTTCATATTCAACACATATTCTTTAGGCCAACATTTTAGTCCGCCGTTGCCATACATTAATCCGTTAATACTATTTTTACCGCACCAACTAATTACACAATTTTTAAGATCTTTATATTCGTCAAAATCTAGTACTTGGTTAATAAAGTCTTGACGTATAGTATTGTCACCATCTACTGTAATAAATCTATCAGTTTCACTTAATTCAGCACAGGCTTTGTGTGCCGCATCTGAACCTTTTACATTATGAACACGTTTTGCCCAAGGAACTTTGGTTAGTAAGTCTGCATAATTTTTATCAGCGTTTGGCTCATCATAACTTAAATAAATTATATCAAGTTCTGCAATCTTTAATTTCATTGTATCTCCTCGTATACACATCTTAGCGAATTACTATTTGTGTATATACTGTATGAGCTATCTGCTTTCATACTGAATTCTGTTTCTTCTCCGACTTTGTAATCTACAGATTTGATTAAAAAATGCGGATCATCTTTTTTAGTGATACTAAACATAATATTCGTGTCAAACTTAACATTAGAAAGACTTTCGATTGTACTAATATAACATAAATTGCTTCGTTTGTCAACCGTAAATACTACATCATAGTACGGATCTGTAACTTTTTCTTGTACTGGATTAAGTGTAAAGTTACTTTCTATATCTAAATTTTCTAGCTTTCTAAGTTCGAACTTTTTAGAAGCAGAACTAAAAATAACTTTGTAATCTTCCATTTTTTCTTTGTATGTTTGTATAGGCTCTATTTCGTCTTCCGTAACTTCAATGTATTCATATTCTGGTTCTTGACTCGGTCCAATAGAAAAAATATCGCCTGTTTTAGAATCAAAGCATACATATTGCTTTGTTTCAACTTTTATACTATGCATGATATTTTCCTATTACTTCATTACAGAACTTATGGTCAACATAATGAAACACGCCCGATTGCTGATAGTTTCCTATCTTAAGACTACAGTCGTCATTAAAATAAAAAGGAATATCATGAATCCAAGATTCGTTTGATTCTTTCCATCCTTGTACTTTCGACTTCATGTGTATAAAATTTAAAGAATTTATTTCGTATGTTTGTAAGTTACTACTCAAAATAGCAATAGCATGATTAACATCCATACTTGTAACTTTAGGTTTTAATTTCTTTAAATGTATATTATAAAATTCTTTGCTATTTTTACAAACTAATTCTAAGTGTTTATAATAATCTAATGCAATGTCATCTTTTTTAAAATAATGGAAAGCATTGTAAATATTTGGCAGATTATTTTTAACAAATACTTGCCTGTAAAAATTATCAACTACTGTAGTTCCTCTATATGTTTTTACATCTGTTAAGAATCCAACGCTATAACCTTGTAAACTATTCCAAATGTAATCTACATTATTCAAAAATATTGTGTCAGTGTCTAATACAATAGTTTCTTCATAAGGAGTAATATGGAAAACTTTCCAACGATGTTCTGGGCCATAAAAACTTCTATCAGAAGTCCACCAGGGTATTTCAATTATTTCGTCAAACAAATGTTTATAATTATTGGGAACTATATCACTTGTCATAATAGAAACATTAGACAACGTTTGTGTCTTTTTAATACTTAGGGCACATAAACATGCTTGCTTAATGTAGTTATCACCCATTGCTACTAACAAATAGCCTTTAGACATTTAATAACCTTTCTAAACTAAACTTATTCATAACATGTACATTCATATTATTAGTTGCAGATAAAACATATTCGCCGTGTAAATTTTCTTTCTCTAATAAAAATACAAGTTTAGCTTTGTCAATCTTATGCAACATATCTCTATCTAATGTATAATAAAGAGATCCCGGCAAGTTTTTTGCCCAGTCACTATCACTAAAGCCGTTCATCATATGAATAGCAATACTAAAAATATGATCATTACGAAAATTTCTTGATCCTAATTCAAATACATTACTATAATGTGTCCATTCTTGCTTTATATGTTTCATTAATTCAAAAAATAATTTTGTTTGCTTTGTTTTTTTAAAACAAAAAACTGTTGCCCAATAAAAAGGAATACCTTTGTCATTAATGTAATTAAATTCGCTGTGTGTTCTCCAAGTTGTTAAATCTGTACAATCTTTATAAATTTGAAAGTCATGTATACTATCAAAAGCATTTTTTAGATCGCTGTTACATATTATAACATCAGTATCTAATACTAGTGTCTGATCATAAGGTGAAATATCATAACTACTTATTCGGCCTGCATTATTGAAAGGAATATTAACATGTGTATTTGCACCGTCATAGTATCTTTTAAAATTTCCCATAGGATGTTCAGAATGAATTACTTTATCAAAATAGGATTCATCTACTTGGCAGGGTGTAGAAGTAACAATTGACGTAGGTAAATCTAAATATTTGCGTACACGTTTAGCTAATTCTTGTGCTTGCAGAATATAGTTTATCTTACCATTATTATTTGCAAAACAAAGAACTCCATTACTCATCTACTAAACCTTCTATACTGCGTTTAGATGTTAACTTCTTATAGTCATTAAGATAGATGTTTGTTGCTGTTCCGTATTTGTTTTTAACAAGCTCAAAAAATTCTATAACATTATCTACTTGAATAGGAGTATTATTGTCGTCAACTAGTATTGTTGACTCAATTTTGTGAAGAACTAAACTAGACACAAAAGAAAAAAGTGTCATAGTAACTGTAAATTTTCCTCCGCTAAAGTACAATGCAGAGTCATCTTTACACTTATTTTTAAGGATTGCTTTTTGGGCATTAAGAGTAGAAGTGAAATTAGAAAAATCTAACGCTTTCTTAAGTGCTTCGTCCATAGTTATACTCCTAGTTTATAGTATAACTATTTACTCTTATAGGTTGTCTGTATTGTTGAAAGTTGGCGCTGTTATATTAACACTGCTTGAGTTATTAGGTCTTTTTAACTGTGCAGTACTAGTTGTAGTTGCTGTAACTGCTTCGTCAAAGTTTGGATTACCACCTTTATCTTCATTAAATGTAACTCTGAACGTTAACACATTACCATTCTTTTTAGCTTCAATTAAATAATCGTTTGCTGAATATGCTGATGCTGTTTTATTAAAAATTGTTGTAAAACCTGTGGGTAAGTTTACGTAACCATAGTTAGTACCAGTAGATCCGTTACTTGTAGTACTTCTACCAAATACAACTGTACCAACACTACTCATTAAATTACGCCAGTCATTATTAATAGTTGTATTACCCGAACCAATTGATCCACTTAAATTGACTGTTCCGCCTGCGTTAAAAAATACACGCATATGATTATCGCCATTGACTGTTGTAGTTGTTCCGTCGCCGTTAGTTACTGAATATCCGCCAAATGTTACTGTGAATGTAGTATTAATATCTGTTGACCAACTTGAAGATCTTGAACTTGATGTACCTGCTTGCAATCCTAATTGGCTTGCGGCCGCACTTAATCTTGCACTTTGAGCTGTTGTACTTAATGTTTCATACTGTACGTAACCTTCTTTGTTAGTTGAGTTTGAATCTAGTACTGTATCTCCTACACTTGGTACTGCTATTTCTGCAGGTACCGAACCTGTTTGATGTAACCTAATCTTAGTCATGTCAGTAAACAAATTTTGCATGTCTTGAGCTGTAATTGTTGCTCCTACTGCTACTGTGCTACTAGTTCTAGCCTGTCCATAACCTTCATCACCAGACCCTAGTCCAATAACTGCCGCTACTCTTGCTTGAATAATGTTATACCGCGCCGCGGTAATTATATCGCCTACTGCCATAATGCTTCCTTTTTAATACTTATACTTTAAGTACACACTCAATAAGTTTTTCTGACTCGTCATCACTAGCTTCTAGTGCAATACCAACTAACGCTGTTGTTTGTACTGTTGAGCATACTCCATCTTCCCAAGCATAAACTGCTTCACCTTTTTTAACAGCACCTTTTACTCTTACTGGAACACGACCTTTAAGACCAATTGCTTGACCTTCTGCTTCGCTGTTCATTAAGTATGCAGGCTCTGCTGAAATAACACCAATTGCCATTGAACTTGCTTTTGCAGGTCCTGCTTCATGATCTCCATGTGTGCATATTTCCATAGCTGTTCCTATTGGATGTTCTTGATCAGTTGTATACTTCTCTGCCAAGTCAGCATATCTTGCACTTGTTGA